>JAEIGA010011581.1_pt1 | contig 13390 bp, 11 predicted proteins | sample 9270691 | NCBI WGS metagenome assembly JAEIGA01 (sample SAMN17057246, study PRJNA624740) | gut metagenome | biome: biome; isolation source: fecal sample | host: Bos grunniens | place: China: Xizang | collected 2019
ACGAAGAAGCAGTGGAAATCCTCCGTGAGGCATTGGCCCCCTTAGGCAAGGAATACACCGACACCCTTTGCGGCGGTCTTTTAGGAGGCTGGTGCGACCGCTACGAAAACAAGGGCAAGGATTCAGGAGCCTTTTCTTCTGGAGGCTTTGTAGGCTACCCCTACATCCTGCTGAACTACAAAAAGGACGTATTGCGGGACTTGTACACCATGGCTCATGAAGGGGGCCACTCCATGCATTCCTACTATTCCTCTCGGTCAAACCCCTTCATGCAGTACGATTACACCATCTTTGAAGCAGAGGTTGCCTCTACCTTTAACGAGCAGCTGGTGTTCCAGTATCTACTGGACAAGGCAGAAACCCAGGAAATGAAGGCCTACCTCTTGGCAAATCGTGCTTCCGACATTTTAGCCACCCTCTACCGCCAAACCATGTTTGCTGAATTCGAGATGAAAACCCATCAGCTGGTGGAATCAGGTACACCTTTGTCCCTGGATACCCTGCGGGCAACCTATCGTCAGCTTTTGGTGGATTATTTTGGTCCCACCATGGAGTTTGAAGAAGTGAGCGATTTAGAAGGACTACGCATCCCCCACTTCTACCGAGCCTTCTACGTGTACAAGTATGCCACAGGAATCTCAGCATCCTTGGCACTGGCTCGTCGTGTTACCGAAGGTGGAGAAAAAGAGCGGGAAGATTACTTTGCCTTCCTGAAGTCAGGAGGTTCTCGCTACCCCATCGAAGCCCTGCGAGTTGCCGGTGTAGACATGGAGTCCCCCGAACCAGTGCGAGCTGCCCTTAAAACCTTTGAAGAACTGGTAAACCAGCTGGAAAAGGTTTTACTACCATAACAATTAACCAACAAAGCTCTTTTTCAGGGAGCTTCCTTGGGAAAGAGTTTCGGTAGGGCTTTTTGCCTTTTCTGCCGATAATTGAATGAATTAGGAGACTTTTATGATGTCAGTGTCAGATTTTATATCGCTTCCTAAGATTGATGCCCATAATCACTTAAATTTAGGTATGCGATATGCATCTTATGCTCCCTGGGCAGGCTTTTATATTCCGAATTTCCCTCGAAAAATGAATGGTCTTGGGGAAATGCATGAAATTATCGGTAATTTTACTCGCCCTCGTGCAAAGACCATGAAAGATGTGACAGATTTGTTGGTTCTTTCCATCACCGATGCTATAGCAGATGGTGTTACTGTATTGGAAGGAAGCATTGACATTGGATTTGTTGTTCACTGCGGCGGTGTAGACAACTTCCTAAAAATGGTGCAGGAAGTAAAAGATAAATTCGTTGGGAAAATCAACTTCCGGCCAGAGCTAGGAATGGGAAAAACCTTCGGCATAGATAAAATCCAAGAATGGGCTCCCGTCTGCTTGGAAAGTGGTCTTTTCAACAGTATTGACTTGTACGGCCCAGAAGTTGAAGATGGCATTAATGACTTTGATAAAATCTTCAAGCAGGCCGGAAAGTTAGGCATTAAACGAAAGGCCCACGTGGGGGAGTTCTCCGATGCAAAATCAGTGCGTCGCTTTGTGGAATTCTTTGAATTGGAAGAAGTTCAGCATGGAATTGGAGCTGCACAGGATGATTCTGTACTACAGCTCCTGAAGGATAGAAATACTCGTTTGAACATTACCCCAGAAAGTAATGTGATGCTGGGAGCAGTAAAGAACTTGGCAGAGCATCCCATCAAAAAAATTGTGGAGGCAGGAATCCGAGTTTCCATCAGTACCGATGACCTTCTGTTCTTTAACAAGTCTGTTTCCGAGCAATGCTTTGACCTGATAAAGGCCGACGTGCTTACCTCAGACCAAATCAAGGCTATTTTTGCCTCTAACGTGGCTGAATATCAATAATCAGCCCGAAGGAAAGCCGATGCAGAACGTGCATCGGCTTTTTTTTATCCAAAATATTTTCTCACATAAATTTCACAATTTCTCACCGAACATCTTCCATTTTCTCAGCAATCTTTAATGAATCGGAGCAACAATCGTATTATAGTTAGGTCAGATAACAGCACAAGATGCTGTACCAACACACAAGGAGTTTTTTATGAAAAAGATTGGATTGATTTTGGTTACTTTAGTTTTGGCCTTGACTGCAGCTTGTGCTGACGACAGAATCGTGTCTCCAGAGAGTTTGCCACAAAAGGCAAAGGAATTAATTGCTGTTCACTTTCTTGGAAAAACTGTTCAGTATGTAGAAAAAGAATTTAACGAGTATGAAGTTCAGCTTAGTGACCGCACTGAAATTACGTTTAAGGGAAATGGTGAGTGGAAATCCATCAAAAGCTACGAAGGTGTTCCTGTAGCAGCTTTGCCTGCTTCCTTGACTTCCCACATCAGCGGTAATTTTGCCGATGCAAAGATTGTAGAAGTAGAAAGAGACCTAAACCGCATTGAGATTAAGCTTTCTACAGGCATGGAAGTATTCTTTGACAAGGATGGAAAATACCTTGGTCAAAAGTTTGACGACTAAATTATTCAAAATATGATACAATACTGGAGAGATGAAAATGACAAAGGGAGTATTTTTAATTCTGATGATTCTGTCCTTCGTTTCTCCAGTTTGTGCAGATAGACATAGTTCCTATTACGAAAAACAAAATTTTTTTATCGAAGAATGTGAACGTGATGATGGAAACATCTCCATCGAATTCAGTATTCCCGTTCACCCAGAATCAGTGACACGGGAAAATATCCGTATCAACGGTCTTACTTTACCAGAAGCCGTACAATTTTTTTTCAATCGTCGGGGGGACAGAGTAGTGTTCTCCGAATTACCCCAGTGGCAAAACGAAATCCTCTGTATCGAAATCAGCGGTTTAACATCATGTTTAGGTAGTCCCATGATACCGCTAGCAGCTTTTTATCTTGCTCCAGATGATGAGTTTGATCGGGAGGACTAAACCATGGAGAAAATTTTACTTGTAGAAGATGAACTTGGAATTGCTTCTTTTGTGCGACTGGAACTCCTCCACGAAGGATACCAGGTACAAGTGGCAGAAGACGGCCGGCAAGGTTTGGAGCTTTTTCAAGAAGGCACTTGGGATTTGATTTTGCTAGATATTATGTTGCCTGGAATCAACGGGTTGGAAGTATTGCGGCGAATCAGAAAGCTTTCATCAGTGCCAGTAATTTTACTGACAGCGAGAGGAGATACCCTAGACAAGGTTTCTGGCCTAGATGCTGGTGCTGACGATTATCTTCCTAAACCCTTTGCCATAGAAGAATTGCTGGCACGGATTCGAAGCCTTTTGCGAAGAAAAAATGTCTGGGGAAGTGGAACTGTTTCAGCACAAGCAACCTCAACACAAGATGAGAGCCTGTTGTTTTTTAGGAACATTACCTTGAACCCAAAATCCAGGGAGGTTTCCTTAGATGGGCAACTTCTTTCCCTCACAAAAACTGAATACCAGCTTTTATTTTGTCTCATGAGCCACAAAAATGAAGCCCTGTCACGGGAACAGATCATGAACATGGTTTGGGGACAAGAACATTATATTGACCCTAACTCTGTGGACGTGTACGTACGATATTTACGAAACAAGCTTGATGTTGCGGGAAAAGAATCCTGCATTACCACCCTACGTGGCATTGGATATATTATGAAAGAGAACTCATGAAACGAAAAATCACCCTTTCCATAAAACTTACGGGAATCTTTACCCTACTGATTTTTGTTTCCGTCTTCTTTTTCTCCCTTTTAATGATTTCTACCACAAAAAAATCCCTTGAACGGCAACAAACAAAGGAATTACTCCATTTTTTGTCTCTGGTGGAAATCGGCTATAAAAATGAGCTACGAGATGATGTGGCTTTTCCTTCCCATGCAATTCCCTACTACATTTTATACCGTGTTTCCAAGGCTGACGGTTCCCTGCTTCGTACCAACGATGCTCTGCTGCCAGTTTTGCCCAACACACCAGAAGGCCAGTCCGCCATTGAATTTCGAGAAGGATTTTTTATTGATGGTGACTTGAACCTCCGCTACGTGGCAAAAGAATTTTCCTTGGAATCTGGCGAAACCTATCGCGTTCAAGTGGCGGTAGACTTGCACCACGACAATGCTCACTTGATGCTAGAAGGCTTGCCACCAATCTTTCTCTTGTTTAGCTTGCCTTTGCTGATTTTGTGTAGCCTGGTGGCCTTTGGAGTAAGTAGTCGGATTTTGCTTCCCTTGCGAAAAATTATTCAGCAAGCACAGGAAATTACCAGTGAAAAACTAGATAGTCGCTTGGACGAAGGTGGGGCAAAGGATGAATTGCAGGAATTGGCCACCACATTCAATCAATTGTTCTGTAGACTGGAAGAAGATTTTGAGCTCCAACGTCGATTTACCTCCGATGCAGCCCATGAACTCAAAACTCCCTTGGCAGTAATTTCTGGCCATGTGGATTTGCTTTGTCGCTGGGGAAAGGACAATCCTGCTGTACTGGAAGAATCCTTGCAAACTCTGCAAAAAGAAAGTCGCTCCATGTCCCAGCTTATTGAAAAATTGCTCCAGCTAACTCGCACAGAGAACAATCAAAAGGCAAGTTATCCTAAGGAAAAGATTTCCTTGCAGGAATTTTTGCAGAATTTAGTCAAAGATTTTCAATTGCTCCATCCAGAAGCAGAATTTTTGGTAGATTGTCCCAATAAAGCAGAAATTTTTTGTAACCAAGAGGCACTGCAACAAATTTTACGTATATTTATAAAGAATAGTTTGAACTACAGTGACCAGCCGGCCTTTGTGTCAGTGGGTTGGAATCAAGAAAAGCACCTGCTCTGGGTGCAAGACAAAGGGTGGGGTATCGAAAATCATCATCTTCCCCATCTTTTTGACCGATTTTATCGTGTAGACGAAGCACGAAATAGACGCACTGGCGGAACTGGCTTGGGTTTGCCCATTGCAAAGGCCCTAGCAGAAAAGCTAGATATATCACTGGAAATTCAAAGTCTTGCAGGGCAAGGCACCACTATCTTTTTAACCTTTTTACATTGACATCTATTTAAGGGGAATATTATACTATGGCCATGAATCAACAGAAAAGAGAACGAAAAATTGGACTAGGAGTTATTGTATGGTTAGTTTTAGCTCTTGTTCTTCTTATAGCCTTTTTAATAAAGAAAGATGATATTTTAGTAACACTGAAAAAAACAGAGTTTTTTACCCATTTGATGGGTTCTGAACCATCCTTTGTGGAAAACTACCAACTCAAAGATGAGATACCCACCACTATCATTCCCAGTAATTCAGATCCTGCCGTTATTATCCAAGATAATTCTGAATTACCTAATAATCCTGTGGTAGAATTCCAAGATTTATCTCCCATTGACTTAAATAGCCTCAATGTTGTTGAGCCAAGTCCATCAGATCCAATTACTGCTGCCGATGACTTGGCGGCACTCCCTCAAGATTTACTGCCCGCCCCTAGCGATGTCCTTATTGAAACCCCCTACGGTACCATTACAGCCGAACAAAGTGCTGGCATTGTAACAGAATACACCAAGGTACGGCTTTTCTTTGTGCAGCTGAACAATGACGGCTCTGTTACCCGCAAGGAAGTGGTACGCACCATTCCAAAGTCAAATTCCCCTCTCACTGCTGCCATCAACAGCTTGTTGGAAGGCCCCAATTCCGATGACGTTATCCAAAATTGCATGACCTTGATTCCCTCTGGCACCCGCCTCATTTCGGCTTCCATAAAAGATAAGGTAGCCACCTTGAATTTCAGCGATGACTTTGAGTTCAATCCCTATGGGGTGGATGGTCTGGTGAATCAGTTGATGCAGGTTGTGTACACCGCCTGCTCCTTTGCTTCTGTAAACAGCGTCCAGTTCATTATCGATGGCCAAAAGAAGGAATATCTCGGTAGTGAGGGCATCTGGATTGGCACACCACTATCAGTTACTAGTTTTAAACAATAAATAAACAGGGCTTGTTTTCCACCAAGCCCCTTCTTATCTATAATTCCTATTTTTCAAGTCCCCTGTATTTATTTATGTAATGAGTGTACCAAATGCATTAATGCATTTTGATCAGCAGAATCAAGTTGTTTGAAGTGTTCCATAAATCGGAGGACAGTGGCATCACACTCTGGGGGGAACTTTTTCAAGGGGGTACCATTTACCAAATCCTCCACTGTTGTATGAAGGGCTGCTGCAATTTTACAAGCATAATCTGCGGGAGGCATACTACTGCGAGCATTCAGATAGTTCTCTATGGAACGTTTTGATATTCCTGTGATATAGGATAACTCTTTTACTGTCATGTCATGATAATCCAACATTTCTCGTAAATTCTCTTTGAATGAAGTTCCCATGAAATCAAGAATACTTCAAATGAAGTGTATTTCTCCTTGACACACTCAAATAGAGTAATTTAATATTGGATAATACACGCTAATTGAAGTGTAAATTTAAGGAGAATAAAAATGATGTACATACTGGCATTTATTGTGGTGATTGCAGTTATGGTGGCAATCATCAAAGTTGTAGGTGGAGCAGTTTTAGGCCTAATTGGAAGAATTTTTAAATTCTTTGGTACTCTATTATGGATAGTTCTTTTTGGAGTTTCAGCTTTATGTGAACGGCTTATATTTCACATTACAAAATTCCTTCATATTCAAGGACTTGTCTACCTTTTATTAGGATTTTGCACTCCATGGAGTATATTGTATTACTTATTTGCACATCTTCCCTACTCATTCAAAGAAATGTATGTAAAAGAAAAGGAGTTTTTCAAACCAAAGAAGGAAGAACGCTACAAAGCCTTGGGAATGGGAGCTTCACTCCTTGTTCCTGCCATCTTTTTTATAGCTTATTTTGAGAACTCTCCTATTATGGAGAATTATGTGCCAGTGATGTTTTATGTTACATCCTCCTGTCTTTATTCTATATATAAAATGATTGCCTGGATACGGAACAATCGCATTCCCTATAAAAATTATGTGGCATGGAAGAAATGGACAAAAGAAGATGCTCCTGATTTTGTTGATACGGAAATTAGGGAAAAAATAGAGGTTATGACACGTAACCTCACACAAAATACAGAATTACAGATGGATATCATTAGTAGCAGTGGTACTGTTGCTAGTGCAATTGCGGCTACATCTGGTTCAACATTACCATCTACCACGAAAAGAAGCAAGGAAAGAAAAATTTTCACCATTTATAACATGGTTTATGGTAGAGCAACAGCCTTCCTCTCCTACTTTGGCCGGAACACAGAAACTGACGAACCTTTGTTTTTCTCTCCAGAAATGAGTCCCAGTGCAGAAGAATTACGGGAATATGGAATACTCATCTCTGATCAAGGAATCTACATTTCCCAGTATGAAAGAAAAGATATTGAATTACCTTTTAATGGATTGTGGCGAGTTGTACCAATAAAAAACACAGAAGGTTCCATTTTAGAAAGCTTGGTAGTGGATTATGGACTTGATCCAATTATTCAGATAGAAAGATCAAATCACTATGACTTAGAAAAGATTAAAATTTTGTTGGACTCTGTTATTGAAACAAAAATTCCCCTTTCACTATTTAAAGGACAAGTTACAACGGAATTAGAAAAAGTATTAGACTCTGCAGAAAAAAATTCTGCCATAGAAGCTACCCAGCAAAAAATCAACATGCAGCAAAATTTATCAGATATTAGTAAAGTGGTTAGTATAGGAGGTATTGGTGACGCATTACTAGAAAGTAAAAATATTCGTACCAACGAAATCAAAAATTATATGGATGGTTCTAGAGGTGGTGGTTATGCAGCTGAATATGGAAATAATGCTATTGACCGACTGAGAGGTCGCGAGGTTGTAAATCTAGCACAACAACTAGATGAACAAGGAAGACAAGTCAAAGGTGGTGCAGATAGGATGGTCAATGGTATACAAATACAGACAAAATACTATCAAACTGCATCAGAATCTATTGGTGCTGCCTTTGAACATAAGCAAGCTCAGTATATTAATCCTGATGGAACTATGATGCAAATCGAGGTTCCTAGGGGACAGGGAAAAGAAGCCATAGAATTAATGAAAAAAAGGATTAAAACTGGACAAGTACCTGGGGAAACAAATCCTGATAATGCAAAAAAATATGTAAGGGAAGGATATTTCACCTATTTTCAGGCAAATAATATTGCAATAGCTGGTACAATTGAAGGTATATCAGTAGATGCAGCCCAAGGTATCAAGTGTTCCTTACCTGGAGCAGGATTTTCTTCAGTCATGTCTTTTGCTTGTGCTGTATGGAATGGTCACGACTTGAAAGAGGCTGCAAAGACTAGTGTAAAGACAGGATTAATGACAATTGGCAAAGGGGCTTTGATGTATACAATAACAATGCAACTTTCAAGAGATAAAATTGTCAATTTTTTGAGATTAGAAAAAAATCAATCTGGAATTATTCGTAGTTTTGGTTCATTCAAAAATCCTGTTCGTGGACTTGCAGATAAAACTGCAAGTTCAATATCAAGGTCAAAGGTGGCAAAGTCTGCTCTTGGGAAGAAAATTGGAATGAACAAAATGACGGGAACGAAACTTATTAGTGGAACAGTAACCACTGCCGTAGTCTTTGGGCCAGATCTTTGCAAGGCATTTCAGGGAAAGATTTCTGGAGCCCAGCTTACGAAGAACGCCTTGGTTAGTGCAGCTGGAATGGTTGGCTCTATGGTAGGTGCAGCAATTGTTGGGGGATCAACTGCAGGCATAGGTGCAATGGCAGGAGCTGCTGGTGGTGGAGCAATCGCATCTGCAGGAGCAAAAAAGTTGCTGGATAAATTCATAGAGGACGATGCTGTTACAATGTTCCGCATTGTACGAGAGGAATTCTTGGATTTAGTTATGCTCTTTTCTTTTTCCAAGGAAGAGTTTGATAAAATCGTTACAGAAACTATAGCCCAAGAAAATATGGCAAAACGATTGCAAGAAATGTATCAAAGTGACGACCCAAGAGAAGATATCAGACAAGATATTGAAAAATCTATCCAAGATACTCTTAGTCGTCGTCAAAAGATTACTAACGAAATGTATCTGCAGGGTATGCAGGAATTGCTGCTTGAAGCAGAAGCTTCCTAAAACATTCTTACTTAAAACAAAAACAGGGCTTGGTTTCCACCAAGCCCTCTTTCATATTCTGACTACCTTACCTTGTAGCTTTTTATAATGGCATCAAAGTATTTGCGATTGGCTTTGTAGGCCTTGTCAAACACCGTAAGGGTCATGATGGAGTAGCCTCCCGCCTTGTTTTTAGTAACAAACTTGAAGTTCTGGGAAACAGCTTGATCTTGAGGCAAATGGGTGCGGATGGAGATTTCTAGCTCATTCTTACCTCGATTGATTTTGCGGTTGCCCCAGTCGGTATAGGCTCCAGTTGTTCCCAAGGACAGATTTCGGCACAGTGCATCAAAAATGGCCTGACTTCCTGCTGCTGCCACCTGCTCTGCTGGCTGAAACTCACTAAACACCACCATGGCCACGTCCCCAAGGAGGTACATATTCTCTGCAGCTGGGGTCCACTGGCTATCCAGCTTAATTTCTTGGCTTCCTAGCTCAATCTTTTGGTTGGGCTTTTTTTCTGTGGAAACAAAGTTCCGTGGTTTGTCCTGCATGGGAGCGGGAAAACCAGTAAATTCAAAGAAGCTATTGTCGCTGGATGAAGCTAAGGCTCCCACCGTTGCCACTTGGAAGGCAGGCTTTCCGTCAACATCGATAATTTCCTTCAGATTGAAAATGGGAATGTCATAAGCATACTTCATGGTAACCTTACCACCAAACTGAGAAAAATCCTCCCGACTGGAAACTTCACTTGTTACCACAGGTTCTGATAACTTACGACGACGGGCAGAAAACTCATATACCAAATCGTGCAGATAATTTACAATTTCCGTGTCACTGCCTGTAATGTTGGTGAGGAACTTTTCTCCCGTCATTTCCGTTACTTGCACATCAGGATTTACGGTAAAAAGGATATCCACAGATTTTGGAGCACCAGCTCTTTGACTTGTTCCATCAGCTTCTACAGGGAGTCCTTCCAAGGGCTGATTGGGAGCGTAAAATCGCATTCCATAAGTCCCTTCGTTATAATAGAGGAATCCCACGTAGGCTTCATAGGGAAAGGAGTAATCCCGATAGTACACATACTGGCCAGACTCATCTTTGAGGTAACTTTGAATTCCAGGGAAAGCAAAGAGACCAGAAGCGGTCATCATCAATACAAAAGAAAAAAAGAGAGAAATAAGGCTTGTTTTTTTCATCTTAATCCTATTCACAAAAAAATTTTTTTGACAATGAAAACGATATCTACAAGAATTTTAGTTGAGGGTGAACAATCTAGCCCAAAGAAAAATCCTTGAGCCAGATTATTCATGGATTTTAGTTATCCAGCTGAGCGAGAGCTTCTCGAACGATAGTGGCAACCTGTTCTGCTGCCTTATCTTGAGCCACCAAGCTTGCATCCTTTTCGGATCGCAACTTGATTTCCACGTTGGGCAGGTTCTTGTCGCCAACAACAATCCGTACTGGAATACCAATTAAATCCATATCCTTGAACTTAACACCGGGACGCTCGTTCCTGTCATCAAGTAAAACATCTATACCAAGCTTTTGTAACTGATTATACAAAGAATCTGCAACTTCCTTCATCTGACCGTCGTATTTTACGGGGACGATAACCACCTGATAGGGCGCTGCGTTCATGGGCCACACGATACCGTTTTCGTCGTGATGCTCCTCGATGATAGAAGCTAGGGCTCGGTCTACACCGATACCGTAGCAGCCCATAATAGGAGTTTGCTGCTTGCCGTTTTCATCAAGGTAGGTAACATTCATGGACTTGCTGTACTTGTAGCCCAACTTAAAGATGTGGCCCAGCTCATTTCCCTTCTTGCTGTAGAATTCTCCACCACAGCAGGGACATTTATCCCCAGCTACAACGGTACGGACATCGGCTGTGATAAAGGGCACAAAGTCACGAATAGGCTCTACGTGGATATTGTCCACATCGGCAGTACCACCACCAGTTACGGCATCGTGAATATGGGCTTCAAAGCTACCGTCTTCTTTTTGTGTCATAACACTGAAATCAGCCAACAAGGGCAGCTTAGTCAGACCAACGGGACCAACAAAGCCGTGGGGAGCACCAGAATAGGCGATAACATCGGCTTCCTCGGCTAACTCCACCTCACTAGCCTTAAGATTGGCGGCTAGCTTAGCTTCATTTACGTCCAAATCACCACGGATGGCAACAGCTACAAAGCATACGGGATAGACAGGAACACCACCTTCCACCTCTCGCTTAAAACTTTGGCCGCCGGGAGCAGTTCGTAGGTCAAGCTCACAGTTGTATACCTTGTAAATCAGCACCTTGATAAACTGGGTGGCAGGCATCTTGAAGAATTCTTCCATCTGAGCGATGGTTTCTACACCAGGACAGGGAACCTTTTCAATGGCAAGCTCTGTGGCTACCAAAGGATTTCCATCCTTATCCAGAGCAACATCAGGAGCACAGGCAGCCTTCTCAGTGTTAGCAGCATAGTCACAGTCGGGGCAGAGAATCAGAGTGTCGTCACCAACGGCACTTTCCACCATGAATTCCTCGGAACCACTTCCACCCATGGCACCAGAGTCAGCAGAAACAGGGATAACAGAAAGACCAAGCCGCTTGAAAATCCGCTTGTAGGCGGCTTCCATGGCAAGGTAGGTTTCATCCAAGCTTTCTGCAGTGGTGTGGAAGGAATAGGCATCCTTCATGGTAAACTCACGGCCACGCATAACACCATAGCGGGGACGAATTTCGTCACGATATTTTGTGTTGATTTGGTACAAGGTAATGGGGAGCTGTTTGTAAGACTCCAATTCATCTCTCACAAGGGCGGTAAAGGCTTCCTCCGCAGTGGGACTGACAACTAATTCCTGGTCAACTCGGTTTTTCATACGGAGCATTCCAGCTCCCATGGTTTCCCAGCGGCCTGACTCACGCCACAGTTCACCTGGAACCACCACAGATGGCTTACATTCCAATGCACCAATGGCATCCATTTCCTGGCGGATAATATTTTCCACCTTGCGGAAGGCCTTGAGCCCAAAGGGGAAATAGGTAAAAAGGCCGTTGCCCAACTTACGAATCAAACCAGCTCGCAGCATCAACTGATGGCTGGCAATAACAGCCTCTGCAGGCACTTCCCGCAGAGTGGCAATCAATGTTTTGGAAGCTTTCATAACGAAGCTATTTTATAGTAGATAGGAGATTTGGTAAAGTAAGGGAATTTAGGTGTTCTACAAGAGTGCAAGTTCTAAAATACAAGATTAAACCTTGAAAAAATAAGATTTTACAGCTACACTTTTTATAAATCATGAAGATACTTTAGTATTGATTCAGGAGGAAGTAATGAATAAGAAATTTTTGATTCTAGGACTTGTTTGCATCCTAGGATTCATGACAGCTTGTAGTAAACAGGAAGGTGCAAGTGGAACGGTCTCTGTTCAGGATCCAGAAAGCCCTAACGTTCCACAAAAAACATTCACCCAGAAGGCTGGTATTAGTCTGTATCCTGGTACTCCCTTGTATCGTGAAAATTCAGAGGGAAAAATGGTGTATGCAGATGAAGTGGTGAAAGGCGAAGTGCTTTCAGTTTGTTATGATGCTGCCACAGATCAAATTGAGGAGAAAGAGGCTATTCGTCTTCTTTCCAATGGTAAGGAAGATACTATGAATTTTGTGCTGGTAGCCTTTGACGGTGAAGAATACTGGACTCGTGATATTTTCATTGCTAAAGACTCAGACAGTGCTTGTACTGTAATTGAAGAAACCTATATCTACAGCTCTCCAGAAAACATCGGCATTACCAGTGAAAAGATTTCTGCCGGTGATATGTTGGCAGTGAATCTGTCCCAAACTCCATCAAATGGTTTTAGGGAAGTTACCATCTACAATGGAAAGCCCTATGGTCGTCAAGTATATCTTCAGGACGCAGACCTAATCACAAGTCAGGAAGATATAACTGCCATCAAAACCATCAATCGACTTAAAGAATTAGCAGCTAATCCTGATGCCAAGCTCAAGCCAGAAGTGGCAGTACAAATAGAAGAGTTGGTATCAGACATGGCAATTTTCCCCGATGTGTGGAATTATCTTTTTGGCGAAAGCCTGTAATAAGGTGAGGTAAAATGATGAAAAAGGAAATGAATAAATTTTTTGCAGCTCTGGGATTGAGCCTGATTCTTGGAGCCTTTGCAATGGCTCAAACGGTAGTTGCTTTGCGGGATAATACGCCTCTTCGTTCCGACAACAGCAAAGGTGGCGTTGAATGGGCATTGGAGATTCTCGCTGGCCAAAAGTTGGAGCTCCTAGACACAACTCCTGTTCAGATGGATTTAGTGACCAGCAGTGAAACTAC
>JAEIGA010011582.1_pt1 | contig 13390 bp, 9 predicted proteins | sample 9270691 | NCBI WGS metagenome assembly JAEIGA01 (sample SAMN17057246, study PRJNA624740) | gut metagenome | biome: biome; isolation source: fecal sample | host: Bos grunniens | place: China: Xizang | collected 2019
CGCAGCTGCAGGGCGAATCAATTCATTTTTTCTTGGCAGGATACGAATCAGATTTCCTGTTTTGGATTTCTCATCCAGAACTTCGATGTCTACTTCATCACCTACCAGCGGCTTCATATTCTCTTTTCGGAAAATACCTTTTGCCTTACATTCATAAATTCCAGATTCTACTACGTCAACGTAGTAGAATCCGGCAATTCCTTTTACAATTTTTCCATTCATCATCGTCTTTACTGGATCGCTCTTTCTACAAATGCAACTTCATTGTAATGTCCACGTTCTACATATGCATCTTCTACTTTTTCATACAGATACACAGTTCCAGTTGCTACGCCAGATGCACCAACAAAGTCTAAAATATACTCAAATTCAATCTCTGCATCTTCCAGAATAACAGTTTCTACATTGTATCCATTCACTTTCTGAACCAATGTCATCTTCACTAATCCACCTGTATAATTTGCAGGTGCAGCCAGTCTTACATAACATCTCCATTCGGTTGGTACTGCTGGAGTTGGTGTTGGTGCTGGTTTGTGATATACTTTCAAAGTAATAGTTGTTCCTGGTTCTACTTCTGTTCCTGCTGCAATACTCTGTTGTGCAACATTTCCATCTTCAATACCATTTGCAGTGTCTGTGCTTTCAATGTTTACCTGAATACCCAGATTGTTCAGCTGTTCTTTTGCAGTATTTGGATTCTTGTTGAGTACGTTAGGTACGGTTACTTTTTTATTTTCTACGCCAAGGCTTACTACCAAAGTAACAACGGAACCTTTTTCTACCTGAGTTCCAACCCCTGGAGTTACGCTGATAATCTGTCCAATCTGTACGGTATCACTGTATTCCTGTTCAATTGCAGTTTCCAGACCAAGTACTTTAATCATCGCTTCTGCAGTAGACTGAGAACGACCAAGAACTTCTGGAATAATTGGAGATTCCACTCCTGTACTTACCACATAAGTAATTACAGTTCCTACATCTACTTTTGTATCTGCTGGAACACTCTGAAATACAATCATACCAGCTTCGTATACGTCAGATGGCTGTTCTCCAGATTTTAAACCTTCCAGACCCAGCTGTTTTAATACAGCCAAAGCATCTGCTTCTGTCATATTGTTCAGTAAGTTTGGAACGGATACCTGATTATCATTCTGTTCTGGTTCATCCGTAGGAGTTGGTGTTGGTGTTCCTGTAACCGGAGGGTTTGTTCCACCACCATCGTTACCAAAGTTTAAAAGTCCCATTCCTTTTGCGATGAAGAAAATAGAAATTGCAATAATCAGTGCACCAATGATAAATCCACCAATCGTCATTGCTTTTTCTAATTTGGAGCTGATGCCGTCATCGTCGTCGTCATCCTCTTCGTCCTCTTCTTCATACTCATTTTCATATTCTTTTTCTTCTACATCTTCTTCGTAAGTATCTACACGCTTATTATTCTTTTCTGGTAATTTTGTTGTTTCCTCTTCTTCTAACAAGTCTGTGTCTTTCTTTTTGGATGCAGTTGTTTTGGAAACTGCGTTCTTAACAGTTGCAGCAGCTCCTGTCTTTGCTACCGCAGCATATCCAGAACGACCTTCGCGGATTGCTTCTAACTCACTTGGAGAAATCATCACTGTCTGTGCATGATTGGCAAGTGGAGTTAACACAACAAATCTTCCGTTTGGATCTAACAAAGAGCGTTTCAAGTCCTGAATCAGGGCTGTCATGTTTTCATAACGTCTTTCCACACTCTTTTGTGTACACTTCAAAATAATCTGTTCTAAACTGTATGGTAAATCTTCCACTAAAGTTCTTGGAGATTCCATTTCTTCCTGTAAATGTTTAATTGCAATCGCAACGGTAGTATCCCCATCAAATGGAACTTTTCCTGTTACCATCTCATACATGGTGATACCAAGAGAATAAATATCACTCTTTGTATCGCTGTAACCACCACGTACCTGTTCTGGAGAACTATAATGTACAGAACCCATTACGTTCGAGCTGATGGTATTCGAAGATGCTGCTCTTGCAATACCAAAGTCAGATAATTTTACTTTACCATCTGTAGAAATAATGATGTTCTGTGGTTTTACATCACGATGAATAATATCGCTCTTATGTGCTGCTTCTAATCCCAAAGAAACCTGAATAGCAATACTTGTTGCTTCTCTTACGGTCAGTTTTCCTTTTCTTGTGATATAATCTTTTAACGTAATACCCTGAATCAGTTCCATTACGATGTAGTAAATGCCATTGTCCTCCCCAACATCATAAACACTTACCACATTTGGATGTGCAAGACCCGCTGCTGCCTGCGCTTCCTTACTGAATTTAGCGATGAAGCTCTTATCATTACTAAACTCATCTTTCATTACCTTCACTGCTACAAGGCGATTTAATTTGTGGTCCCTCGCTTTGTACACATCAGCCATTCCGCCAGTCCCGACTCTGCTGATGATTTCATATCTATTTCCTACAACTATTCCCTGTCTTAACATTCTTTCACCTCGTTTGTAAATGGTTCAACTATGATTACTGAAATATTGTCTACGCCACCATTGTCATTTGCACATTCTACCAGCTTATCGCCGGCTTCTTTTATGTTCTTTGCTGAGCAAACAATCTGATAAATCATCTCATCGCTCACCATATTGGTTAATCCATCGGAACACAACAAAATTTTTGTATTTTCATCAAGTTCTACATCAAAAAAATCAATCGTTACAAAATCCCCAATACCAACCGCACGTGTAATGATATTTTTGTTTGGATGATGAACTGCTTCTTCTTTTGTCAGTCTTCCCATTCGAACCATCTCTGCTGTCAAAGAATGGTCTTTGGTAATCTGTACAATCCCATCCTGATTCATCAAATACAAACGGCTGTCTCCCACATTGGCAATATAAGCATAATATCCTACGATTGTAACTGCTACCATCGTAGTTCCCATTCCAGTCTTTGATGGGTCTAAACTTGCTTCCAAATACACCTGTTCATTTGCTGTCTCAATACCATGACGAATAATCTTAATTGGATTAAAACTCATATCCTTTTTTACAGAATCCGCCAAAACAGAAATGGCGCATCGCGAAGCAAATTCCCCCGCATTATGACCGCCCATTCCGTCAGCTACAACAAACAGATTCGGAAGATTTCCTATTGACTGTTCGGATGCATACACCGCATCTTGATTCTCTTTTCTGCGCTGTCCTACATCTGTTATAGAATAAGATTTCATAAATATCTTTCCCCTTATCTAATTTGTTTTCCTATATAACTTTTTCTATATAACTTTTTCTATATAATTTTTTCTTAACTGACCACAGGCACCATCGATATCTCTGCCCATTTCTCTTCTAATAGTAACATTTATTCTATATTTTTCAAGTTTATTTTTAAAATTCTCAATGACTTTTTTGTCGGATTGCACAAAATCTCGTTCTTTGATTGGATTGACAGGAATCAAATTGACATGACAGTTCAATCCTTCTAACAGGCTTGCTAACTGACTTGCGTCTTCCTGACTGTCATTTTTTCCACCAACCAGGCTGTATTCAAAGGTAAGTCTTCGCCCTGTCTTGTCAAAATAATATTTGCAGGCAGGAATGACTTCCTCTAAGGAATATTTGTATGCGATTGGCATCAATTCTTTTCTCTTTTCATCGTTTGGTGCGTGAAGAGACAATGCCAATGTGATTGCCAGACCTTCCTCTGCCAATTGACGAATCTTTGGCACAATACCACAAGTAGACACTGTGATATTTCTCTGACTAATGTTTTGTCCCTTTTCATCGCTTAAAAGTTTCACAAAACGAATCAGATTGTCATAGTTATCCATCGGTTCACCAGAACCCATAACCACTACGTTTGATACACGCTCTTTGGTCAGTTCCTGAATGCGATAAATCTGGTCAAGCATCTCGGAAGGCAAAAGATTTCTCGTAAGTCCGCCAATTGTAGAAGCACAGAATCTACATCCCATACGACATCCTACTTGTGAAGAAATACATACAGAATTTCCATGCTTATATTTCATCCATACACTCTCAATCACATTTCCATCGGCAAGACGAAACAAATATTTCTGTGTTCCATCAATCTTTGATGTCTGTACCTGCACAACCTCTAAATGTGTCAATGCTTCGTTTTTCTTTAATTTTTCTTTTAAAGCGTTGGAAATGTTTGTCATTTCCTCATAGCTTCCCACTGTTTTTTTATGTAACCATTCATAAATTTGTTTTGCTTTGAATGGTTTTTCTCCCAAAGAACTGATTTTCTCTTTTAATTCATCCTCATATAAGGATTTGATATCTAAACCTAACTGTTCCATATACACCCCTACACTTCTTCTTTGCGTTTGAGTCGGGCCAAAAAGAATCCATCGGTCTTCTTTACACCTGGAAGAAGCTGTAAATAGCCTTCCATCGTGCCCGCATCGTGCAACTCTTCACTAATATATGGATTGAGGCTTTCCAATTCAAATGGATAATTTTTCGTAAACCAACGCACATTTTCGATATTTTCTTCTGGCGTTACGGTACAAGTACTGTAAATCAAAGTTCCGCCTGGTTTTACATAATTCGATGCATTGTGCAAAATTCTTCTTTGCAAAATAACAAGCTCCTGAATCTGGTCCTTATCCATACGATATTTGATGTCTGTTTTCTTACTGATAACACCCAATCCGGAACATGGAACATCTGCCAAAACAAGGTCTGCTTTTCCAATCGCATCTTTATCTAAAACTGTGGCATCTTTTTTTACTGCTTTTACATTCTGCACCTGCAAACGTTCTATATTTTCTTCAATCAGCCCTACTTTATACTCCGTTAAATCCCTAGCTTCTACCGAACCAGTTCCTTCCATTAAATCTGCTACGTGAAGACTCTTTCCTCCTGGTGCAGCACACAAATCAATCACATAATCTCCTTGTTTTGGTGCTGCTGCCTGTGCAACCAACATAGAACTTACATCCTGCACCACAAATCTTCCCATAATGAAAGATTTGAGCCCTGCCAAATGATTATATTCAGAAATATAATAAGCATTTTCCACATAAGGAGCCTTCTGCACCTTCACACCCTGGTCTTTCAAACTGGAAATTGTCATTTCAGGATTCATGCGATACATCTGGCAACGAATCGTTGTTGGTTTTTCCATTAAGAAATCACCAAGCATAACCTCTGTAACTTCTTCTCCATACTCCTTCATCCAACGTTCTACCAGCCACAAAGGCATAGAATAATATACAGATAAATATTCTGCAGGATTTTCTTTGCGATCTGGATATTTGATTGCGTCCCTCTCTCTGGAAATATTACGCATAACTCCATTCACAAATCCCTTTAAGCTGTAAAATCCTTTTTTCTGTGCTAATTTTACTGCCTCATTGCAAGCAGCAGAATCTGGCACGCTATCCATAAACAAAAGCTGGTACACACCAGTTCTTAAAATATTTCGAATCACAGGTTTCATCTTGGAAACTTTTACACTCGAATACTGATTCAAAATGTAATCAATACGAATCTGGTACTCCAAAGTTCCCTCGACCAATCGATTGATAAAAGCGCGTTCTTGTTTTGGTACATATTGAATCTTGTCCAATGCATTGCGAATTACCAAATGACTGTATTCTTTTTGCTGTGTGATTTCCATTAGTATTTCCAGAGCCGTCGCTCTTGCATCAAATCCATTTGTCAAATTTCTCACCTCTATTCTTATTAAGATGGAAGCACTCTTCCAACTTCTACGGTATAACCGCGCAAAAATGCTGACGCATCCATTCTTTTCTTACCTTCTAACTGAAGTTCCTGAATGGACAAAATATCCTGTCCTGTCTGTACCAAAAATCCTTTGGCATCTGCCTGTAATACCGTTCCTGGAAGAACGAAATCTCTTGTTTTCTTCATCACAACTTCCGCTTTCCAGATTTTTAATGTTTTTCCATTTACTTTTGTGTATGCACTTGGCCAGGAGTTCAAACCACGAACAAGACGTTCCAGTTCTACTGCTGTTTTATTCCAATCTATCGCTCCCATTTCTTTCTCAATCATAGCAGCATAAGGAGTTGGACTTACGGCTGGCTGTTTTTCATACACTGCACTTCCATCTACAATTGATGGTAAGGTATCTACCAAAAGTTTTGCTCCTGCAACACTTAATTTGTCAAATAAGCTTTCGCCCGTTTCTTCCTTTGTAATAGGTACAATTACCTTCGAAATCATATCTCCTGTATCAAGACCTGCATCCATTCTCATAATGGTAACACCAGACACTTCTTCGCCATCGATAACTGCCCACTGAATTGGAGCTGCACCACGATATTTTGGCAATAAAGAAGCATGCACATTGACACATCCATAAGGTGGTAAATCCAAAATGCTCTGTGGAATAATCTGTCCAAAGGCAACTACCACAATCACTTCTGGTGCTAACTGTTTTAAAATTTCAAAACTTTCTGCTTCTCTAATTCTTCTTGGCTGATATACAGGGATTCCATATTCCATGGCAGCTTCTTTTACAGGAGTTGGCTGCATGGCTTTTCCTCTTCCCTTTGGTTTATCTGGCTGTGTAAAAACACCAACCACATCATGTCCTGCTTCCACTAAGGCACGAAGAGTACCTACTGCAAAGTCAGGAGTTCCCATAAAAACTACTCTCATCGACTCATCAACCTTTCTATTCCGAATATCTTATTCTTCATCCTCTTCGATATCGTAACTTACATCTACAAGACCATTTACTCCGCCTTCTACATGGTCAACGTACAAAATACCATCTAAGTGGTCACATTCGTGGCAGATTGCTCTTGCTAAAAGTCCTTCCCCTGTCAGTTCATACAAATCCATGTTTTCATTAAAAGCACGAACGGTTACTTTATTTGGGCGGGTTACGATTCCAGCTTTTCCTGGAACGCTTAAGCATCCTTCTTCTCCCGTCTGCTCTCCTTCTTTTGAAATGATAACTGGGTTAATCAATACATATGGACCTTCTCCCACATCGATAACTACAATTCTTTTTAAAATACCAACCTGAGGTGCTGCAAGACCTACTCCGTTGGATTCATACATTGTATCAATCATATCTTCAATCAAATCTGCGATTTTTCCAGTCATTTTATCAATTGGGCGGCATGGTTTATTTAAAATACGGTCACCCATTTCTCTAATTACACGAATTGCCATGTTCTTAATCCTCCATTATTCATTCATCTGAAACTGTATTTTTATATTCTTAAATCCGCTATTGATTTCTATATAGCGTTCTAGTTGTTTTTTTATTCGCAAAAGATAGGATGCGTCTTCTTGTTTCACATAAATAACCTTTCGGTACACATCTGCAATCTTTGCTACGGATTCGTTGGCAGGACCGACGATACGCAAACGTTTTTCACTATCTATTTTCTTTAAAAAACGTGCAAGATAATCCATTCCCATTTCCAGCAGTTTTTCATCCTCGCAACTTCCATGAATTGCAAACAGCAAAGAAGCAGGTGGATAAGAGGCTAACTGGCGATAGGAAATCTCCTCCTCATAAAATCGCAGATAATCCTGCGTAATCGAGGATTCAATACAATAATGGTCTGGCTGATACGTCTGGACTACTGCTTCCCCTGGAAGTACTCCTCGCCCCGCTCGTCCTACTGCCTGTGTTAGAAGCTGAAAGGTTCTCTCTCCCGCACGATAATCACTGACATTGAGCGATAAATCTGCGGCAAGCACACCGACTAGCGTAACATTTGGAAAATCATGTCCCTTTACAATCATCTGCGTTCCAATAAGAATATCCGCTTCCTGATTTGCAAAAGCTGACAAAATCTGCGCATGACCATCTTTTTTCTTGGTCGTATCAAAATCCATGCGAAGCACTCTTGCATCTGGAAATCTCTTTTTTACGATTTCTTCAATCTGCTGGGTTCCCGCACGAAAACCACCAATATATCCAGAGCCACACTCTGGGCATTTTTCTGGCTGTCTGACTTCATAACCACAATAGTGGCAGACCAGACGACCATTGTTGTGCTGTGCTAAGGACACATCACAATGAGGACATTTTATTACGTTTCCACACGAACGGCAAGATACAAATCCTGCATATCCTCTTCTATTTAAAAATAACATCATCTGTTCTTTTTTCTCTAAACGTTCTTCCATCTTTTCTTGTAAGACTCTGCTTAAAATGGAGCGGTTTCCAGATTTGAGTTCTTCACGCAAATCCACCGTAATGACAGATGGAAGTTCTCTATTTTCAAATCGTGCATCCATTTCAAACAAACGGTATGCACCTTTTTTGGCTCTATAATAGGCATCTAAGGAAGGGGTTGCACTTCCTAAAACCACAGGACAATCTTCAAGGATTCCTCTTTGTATCGCAGTTTCTCTTGCATGATAGCAAGGAACCGTTTCACTTTGATAGGAAGTTTCGTGTTCCTCATCCATAATAATCAATCCTAGGTTGGCAAACGGTGTAAACAGTGCCGAGCGCGGTCCAATCATAATCTGAATTTCACCATTTTTTGCTCGTTCAAACTGATCCGAACGCTCTCCCAAAGACAGTTTCGAATGCAGAACCGAAATCATATCCCCAAATCTTTGATAAAAACGAAGTACCGTCTGGTAGGTGAGAGAAATTTCAGGAATTAATAAAATTACCTGCTGACCATTCGAAATTACATCCTCCATCAGTTCCATGTACACCTGCGTCTTACCACTTCCTGTCACACCACGAATCAGCGTTGGGCGATAATCCCCCATCTCCCAGCCTTCCAAAATTTCATCTGCAATCTCCTGCTGTAAAGGTGTCAAAACGTCTCGTCTTCGTACCGCAGCATCCTCTTTAATCGGATTTCGATACACTCTTTTGGTACTGATTCGCACAATCCCTTGTTCTTCCATGCTCTTTATAATAGGAGAAGAAACATGTAATTGGTGCAATGCAACGCTATAGGGAATCTCCTCCCCCGAAAGCAAGGCATCTAAAAGCCTTAATCTGCTCGCTAAACGCGAACTTTTCTGGTAGGTGCTTTTATAGGATTGGGCTTCTTCCTTTGAAATCGCAAGAAAAATCCAACGTTCTTCCTTTTGTTTCATTTTTTCTTTCACAGGAAGTACCGTTTTCAAGGCCTGAATCATCGTAGAACCATACTGTTCTCGAATCCAGGCAGCCAGCGAAATCAAACGAGACTCGATCGAATTGCCTTGTTCTTCTATGGCTTCTATCATTTTCATTCTTTCCACTTCGATGGCAGGATATTCCGTTACCTGTATTACATAACCGCGGATTTTTCGCGAACCATTCCCAAAAGGAACCCTCACAAGCATACCTGGTTTTAGAATATCCCTCATCGAATCTGGAACAATATACTGAAATGTTTTATCCAGATTTTCATTGGTAATATCAACAATAATATCTGCAAACAAATTCTGATGGTTCATTGTGTTTCCTTATGTCTGTTTTTATTTTTTTGCGTCTTCTTCTAAGATTTCACGAATCAACACACGTTCATCCATTGGATATTTTACGCCTTTGATTTCCTGATAATCTTCATGACCTTTTCCAGCCAAAACAATAATATCTCCTGGCTGTCCGTTGTGGATTGCATAGGCAATCGCTTCTTTTCTATCAATAATTTCTACATATTTTCCACTTGTCTTGGAAATTCCTGTCTTAATATCATCTAAAATCGCCTGTGGTTCTTCAAATCTTGGGTTATCCGATGTAATAATTGTCAAATCTGCCAATCTTCCAGATACTTCACCCATCTCGAAACGACGGTCTCTTGAACGGTTTCCACCACATCCAAACAGACATACCAGACGATTTGGCTGATAAGCCTTCATGGTTGTCAACAAGCTTTCCAAACTCATCGCATTGTGTGCGTAGTCAATCATCAATGTAAATTCATCAGAAACCTTAATCAATTCGATACGACCTTTGACTCTTGCACTTACCAATGCTTTCTTAATATTTTCTTCGGTTACACCAAAATGACGGCAGATGGCAATCGCTGTCAAAGAGTTGTAAATACTAAACTTACCAGGCATCTGAATCTCAACTGGGAAGTTTAACAGTCCTTCTAACTGGTATCCTACACCAAGCACACCTTTTCCTGTAATCATCTTAGGATTTGCAGCTTTTAAATCTGCCTCTTCAGAGAAACCATAAGTTTCCAACTGACAAGTATGACCTTCGATGATTTCTTCAAAATGGTCTGCATCGCGGTTTACGATACCAACTTTACACTGTTTTAACAACATTTTTTTACATTCTAAGTAATGTTCAAAACTTGTATGTTCATTTGGTCCGATGTGGTCTGGCTCAATATTGGTAAAAATACCAATTTCAAAAGTAAATCCAGCAGTTCTGTGCATCATAAGCCCCTGAGAAGAAACTTCCATTACTGCACAATCACATCCTGCATCCAACATCTGACGGAAATATTTCTGAACCAGCAGGGATTCTGGTGTTGTATTCGCAGATGGAATCACAACATCTCCAATGATAGTTTCAATGGTTCCAATCAGACCAACTTTATGTCCTGCATTTTCCAAAATGGATTTTACCATGTAGGTCGTTGTGGTTTTTCCTTTTGTTCCAGTGATACCAATAACTTTCAAAGTTTCTGCTGGATAATCATAATACGCAGAAGCAATCACTGCCATCGCATATCTTGTGTCTTTTACCACAATCAAAGTTACATCTTCTGGTACTTCCATCATTTTTTCAGAAACAATTGCTTTTGTTCCCTGAGAAACGACCATATCTTTAAAATCATGCCCATCTTTTACTGCACCTTTGATACAGATAAAAAGAGAACCTTCTTTTGCCTTTCTGGAGTCTGCTAAAACTTCCTGAATCTCGATATCGGTACTCCCTTGTACACATGTATATTCCAAACGTTCTAATAATTGAGCTAATGTCTTCTTCATTTTGAAAAATCCTCCATTTTCTTGGGACAAACGCCTATGACCCCATACTATAAATAGCATATCATACTTCCCTCAAAAAATGAAGTACCTTTTATTTTCAAATATTATTTAGAGAGTTTCGACTTTTTTTATAATTTATACACATTCTTCTCACATTTCTTTCCTATAATAAATCTTGGATAGTTGATAAACCACTCACTATCTCCCCCCTCATTAAAAACAAGGGAATCAAGGCATCTGCGTCGCAGGTGCCTTTTCCTGTTTCTGGGCACAAAAAAAGAAAGTGATTTGTTTCACTTTCTTTTTTATCTCTTTTTTAGCCCCAAAGCATGAAGTACGCCAATACAATCACACCAAGTACAATTCGATACCAGCCAAATACCTTAAAGTCGTGGTTCTTAATATATCCCATCAAGAACTTGATTGCAAGAATGGATACGCCAAAGGCAACTGCCATTCCTAAAAGCAAAATCAACACTTCGGTTGCAGTGAACACAAAACCAAATTTCACGATTTTTAAAAGACTTGCACCAAACATAACAGGAATTGCCAAGAAGAAGGTATATTCTGCTGCAAGTTTTCTACTCATGCCAAGCAACACGCCACCGATAATGGTTGCACCAGAACGAGAAGTTCCTGGAATCAATGCCAACACCTGGAAAACACCAATGAACAGGGCATCTTTGAAAGTAATATCACGAAGTTTACTTCTGCTTACTCTTCTTTTCTTATTATAATTTTCAATTAAAATAAAGAAAATACCGTAAACAATCAACATAATCGCAACGACTACATAATTATAAAACTTTTCTTCAATCCAATCATCAAATGGAAGTGCAATCACAATCGCAGGAATACAGGATACTAAAATTTTTAACCATAAAACAATTTTATTCATATCCACATATTTATCTGCAAATTTCTGCATCTTTGCCAGACGTTTGTTTTCACTGATGTAATTCCAATTGCTTTGTCTGTCTGGTTGGTTTTTGTGAAATGGCCATAGCTTTTTAAAATCCAAAACTACAACCGCCATAACCGCACCTAACTGAATCACAACCTCAAACATCTCCCAAAATTCTTCTGATACCTTCAGTTTAATAAATTCATCCACAAGAATCATATGTCCTGTGCTACTGATTGGAAGCCATTCGGTGATTCCTTCCACAACACCTAAAAATATGACCTTAAACCATTCAAAAATATCCATAACTTTATCCTTCCTTTTTTCTTTTCCTTATCATAATATGCCCATTGGAAAGCGTCAATTTATAAATTCAATTTTACGAGAAGAATCTGATAGATAATTCATAATTTTTTGATTTTCTCTATGTATGTATATAATCGCTTTTCGATTATTTCTTAAAAAGTTAGCCTCTCCTTCAATGTCAGTCTCTTTGCCCAAGACTCGTAAGGTTTGCAATTTGGTACATCCCGCAAACAACCAATGTGGAATCATTTTTACTTTTTCTGGAAGCTCTACTTCTGTCAAAGCAATACATCCCATAAATGCATTTGCACCAAGAAATACCACTTCTTTTCCGATTTTTAATTCCTTTAGTGCTATATAATCCTTGAATGCTGAACTTTCTATAGTCGTAACGGTATCTGGAATCTCTACTTTGCGAATAAACGTACTTGCCGATGGACTTTTTCCAATAACAGTTACTGGAAGTTCATCGATATAAGCAGGAATTATCATTTCGGATTCTTTTCCTTTGTAAGAACCCACTCGCCATGTATCGTCTGGCAATTTTTTCAAGGACCACAATTTAGAAGCCTCTTTTTTCGTCATATAAATGTCCTTTGTCGCTTCCAATTCTTCACCCAATGAAAAAGCATCCTCAAATTCCTGTTCCACACTCGATACACCATTCTTGTAATTTAGCAGTTCCAACAATCCCTCTTTATTTTCGTCTTTCGTAAACTGTGCCATCAGTTTTTCCAGCAAGGACAAAGAAATCATTTTCTGTTGTAGGGCATATTTGAATACAGAATGATAATTCAAGAAAATACGAATCCAGTAGTCTTCTCCTGTCTGTTCCATGATTTCTTTCATTTTATCGCATTCATTACATGGAATTTGCTTTTCTTCACAATACAACATCAAACCTGCTGCCGCATATACTCTTAACTGCTCTGGAATTTCTTCTAATTTATATTCTGGTGTAACCAACAAGTCCAAATGTTTTAATACCTTTAAATCTCTCTTAAATCCCATAAACAAAGTATTCATAGAAAGGTTATGTCCTGCAATATGTAGTTCTTTTAATTCACTACAACCTTCCATCGCACCCGTTGCAATACCTGTCACATCTTCCCCAATCACAATCTTCTTCGTATTTTCTGCATGTAAGAACCAACCATCTACGATAGATTTCTGATCCATATCAGTATCTTTAAAAATATCATTGGATAAATCTGCCATCATTCTTGAAAAATGTACCACGTTTAAATCCTTGCATTTTTCAAAAACA
>JAEIGA010011583.1_pt1 | contig 13389 bp, 7 predicted proteins | sample 9270691 | NCBI WGS metagenome assembly JAEIGA01 (sample SAMN17057246, study PRJNA624740) | gut metagenome | biome: biome; isolation source: fecal sample | host: Bos grunniens | place: China: Xizang | collected 2019
ACCTTTTCCTTGCCCTTTGAGACGACATACGCCGGAATAAAGATCCACGAGTCCGAGTCATGAGGAACAATCTTGATTGCTCGATTATCGGTAGGCAAATCACGCACATGCCCCACCGAGCTCATAACAGTATATTCGGCACCAAGATATTTACCGACAGTTTTTGCTTTTGCCGGAGATTCTACAATAAAAAGTTTATTACCTTTGTTCTTAGCCATATTTTTGAATATACACTTATAAAGCGACTATGTCAAGCAACAACGGAAAAAAACTGGAGAAATTGGCATCTTTCTTCGCCTGATATGCGATTTGCCTACGATCAGCTGCTTCTATTCCGGCAGCATAAGATATAAGGTAAAAACATCGTACCGCATGGGGTCGGGGGCCCCATGCGATTAAAAAGAAGCCGGGCGTCACCGATATAAGGCCTTTAAATGAGCCATAGTATTACAAAAACGACGCCTCGTCCACTCGGATTGAACGCTGGCTGTTGAATACTTTCATACTATCATACTGCTGACGAAAGAAATTACCGAATAACTATACGCGTACCCAAAGGCTGAACTTCGAGAACGATATTGCCATCGTCATTGACATATACTCTCTTTGCCCATTTTGGCGCGCCGTCAGCAAGTGAAACATTAACACCAGTAAATCCACCACACATGGTGAGGACTTTCGTACCTGCAATAGGCCTTATATCGCCCGAAACTTTCACCTTCACCGCATCGCCCACAGTCACAGTCTTGCCGCTGTCAACCGAAAGCTGAGGCGTTGCTAACCTATCAGTAAAATTAAAACCAAGCACCGCACCACTTTCAAGTGTTAATGCACCACCAAGCGCAATTTCCTCTGTACCAGAAACAGCAAGCACCGCTCCGCCCATCACTGTAATAGCACTCGTGCCTGTCGCAGCATCTTTTGCGACCTGAAGTGTACCGCCTTTTACAGTAAATGTGCCTTTCATAGTCGTATAATACGGATTCATCACAAGCGTTCCTTCACCGTCCTTTGTTACTGCGGCACCGCCACTCTTAAAATCACGAATATTTCCAGACCAGGTGATGGTGTGTCCCGCTGTATCCAAGGTGATTGCTTGATAAAGATCGACACCCCAGTCGCCATCAGATTTCGGCTCAACACTGAATATCTCAAAATCATCAGTAGCATGAATTACCTGCCCCTCAACATCAAACTTCAGAGAATAATTCTGAGCCTTTGTACCAAGCCCGTCACTACCGACATAAAAGTGTTTTGTTTTCAGATAAAGATTGCCATTTATCACATCTTTCCATATTCCATTTGCATAAATCGCACCATCATGAGTAGCATCGCTATCATCACCAATATGACAGTTGCCTTTAGTGCCGGAATTTGTAGCAATCCATTGATTCTTCACATGCATCTCGCCCCAGACGGACACACGCCCGCTGGCATAGCCAGTAAGAATTGAGTCAAACTCAGCCCAACCGCCCTCTTCAACACGAAGAATCAAGGTTTTCGCAACATTGCCAGTCAAATGCTTACCATAAAGACGCGAGCCTTTCGGCACGGTGTAGCAGCTCGACAATGCAACCGTATTGGTCCAATCTTTGGTAAAGTGGATTTCTCCCATAAGCGTGTGAGACGCGGCATTGTCGAGATTATCTGGATTGGGATACGTTGCCGTAGCACCACCAGCGAAATTAATAGATTTACTTGTGCAATGGACGCTATACTCACCAGCAAACACCACCGGGCAGGCAATCGTCTGTACATTAGACGAAAGATTTGTCACCGCCACAACGCCCTCAATAATGCCTGCGCCCTCAATTGTGACGGCAGCGCAGTCGTCAGAAAACACAATAGCGGAAGGAGAAAATTTTGCATATTGAGGAACAACCAGAGTCATGTCGGCGCCGCTGCTAATGACTGCCGTCTCGCCAGCAACAGGAACTTGCCCAAAAAGCCAATTAGAAGAATCGGTAATGATGCCTGTTGTACCACCAACCCACGAATTTTCCACATTCCCATAAACGCAGTAAACAGTTGTCCTATCCTCACTGAGAATAAATCTTGCTTTATTGTCTTCAGGCAACTGTGCAGTCGTCAACACATCACTCGCAAACATGGCCTTACCAGAAATCGTCACAACCGGATATAAACCCTCTGCAAGCCCAGCAGGAATTGTAAATGCGAGTTTATCTCCTGCAATTGGCTCCATAACGGAAAGCGCTGTACCGACTTCGACACTCGTCATCCCTTCATAACGGTTACCGACAGTAAATGTAAGCGAACCTCCGCCTTTTACAGCAATCCCACCAGCGCCACTAAGCGACGCATTAATCTTCATGGCCTTGCCGTTTGTATCAAGCACAAGCCCAGCCTCTCCGATTGTCACTGGTGTTGCGCCGTTTTCGAAATCCATGGCCGTTATCCAGTTGTCGCCATTGCCTTTTGAAACAAGAGTTGTACCATTAAAATGGAAGCGCGAAGCCGGGCGGTCTCCATAAACACAGCACTGCTTGGCAGTAACAATGCAATTGTCAAATTCAGCAATATACCAACCGCCATTTTGAGAAGTGTTCACTGTTTTGGGGTTGCCAAGGAAAATGCCCTCGCCGACATTAAACACACCATTAGTCATTGAAAAACGGCATTCCGGCTGAACAGGATGATTTCTAAAAGTCTGACCACCTTTATTGCCAAGATAAAGGCCGTAACCTTCAATTGAAAGCCTTGAATCGACCATAACCCAATCAACTTTTGGAGAAAGATTTGGGCTATCGTTACCGGTTGCAACATAAAAATAACCTCTCGCCATTATCTCAGCATTATCCGCCGCGTTAATACGTAGGCGACCATTAGAATTTTGCATAAACCAAATATTCTTATTCCCAGAAAGAGCCGACGCATCAAACCTGCCGCCGATAATATTAATTGTTTTTTCTCCAGATGTATTGATTGTGTATCGATCATTATCAGCAGAAAGTCTCGCCCCTGCCTTAATTGTAAGATTCGCAGGAGAATTATCATCTGTAAAGCCCACGCCTCCTACGCAACTAAAAATTCCATTGGTAAGTGTTACATTCATCCCTGCGCCAAGATATCCTGTTGGATTTGCGATAAGCGTTTGAGCGCCATAGTCAAGTGTTACAGGCTTATCAGCCTCCGTGCCCAAAATAAGTTTGGACGGGTCAAGCGCAGCCCCCTCTGCCATGCAGAGAGTTCCTTCTGTGAGCGTCGTCTGATCTACACGACCTTGTGAAAGAGTAAGCACACCTGCACCATACTTTGAGAGCGCACCTGCCGTAGGCGCAGAAATAACCGCAGAAACGCCATTACCCGCGGTCACATCAGACACGGTAAGAGTTGAGCCTCCGTCAACGGTTGCATTTGCATTAAATACCACTTTGCTCGCCGACACGTTCTCCATAATGGTTGCCTTGGCATTTGCTGTGGAAAAGATTGCCGCGCCGCCATCGGACCATGTTGCATTTACACCGCCCGCAATCCACGCATTCTCATCACCCCAATTCGTCTTAGTACCGTTCCATGTATAATCATTGGCGGTAACCGTCAACACTATAACTCCATTCTTGATTGACAACTCATGAGGAACAGTGACGCCGCCGAACTTGGGATTGATATTAAACTTGGCAATATCATCAGCTTCGATGAAAGAAAACTCCTTTCCCGTCTTAGGCATGGAACTAAAATTAAGATTTATAATAATCGGATTAGCTGCCGTGGCCGTAATATTTGTCGCCATAGCACTGATAATATCTACACCTGTGGCGTCTGCGTCAAGGTCAAGCACAGCCCCCTCGCCTAATGTAATCGAGTCCAATGTATAAGTTTTAACAGAATCATCACGAGTAAAATAATCTGTATTGCCAGCAAGGGCAAGCGTCAGGCTAGGCTTGTCATCCGTAAATTCTGCACCGCTGAGTGTAAGAGTGCCTCCATCAGTCGCTTCAAGCTCAACATTTTCAGCCGAGAGTGTGCCAGAAAGCGTCAAATTACTACTCTTACCATCAACCCTAAAAGCGCTTGATGCATAGTTAAGCGTAGATATCCAAGTGCCGTTAGAGACAACAAGTGGACCGGTAAAAGTCATACCCGGGCTACCGGAAGATGAAACCACATTCCAAGTAATAGAACCTCCTCCAATTTTAGTAATGCCGCCTTCTCCCTTAAGCGATGATGCATTGGTGTCACATGTTAACGATCCACCTGATGGAATATCAATAGTAAGACCTAAAGAATCAATGCTGTAAATATCTCCAAGATTCTTGTGACCAATAAATGACGAATAACCACCAGAAATCCAATGAATTGTAGCGCCATCAAATATCACAGAAGGAGCGGCAGATTGAAGCGCATATATCTGCTGACAAGCAAGGTCGGCACCTGGGCCAAAGACCACCTTGACATAACTATTATCGGGAGTATTAAGCCATTCTTCTGGCTTAATATTAGCACCAATTTGAATATCGCCAGAATCAACTTTTATAGACGAATTAGTAACAGCAAGAACAGTAGTAACCGATTCCGCCTTTGTGTTTGATGTTGACCCCCTCGTGCCACCTATTTGAAGATTACCAAGCTTTACGTTAAGAAGGCTATCGTTCTTGATAACTACATGCGTTGAAATATTCTGGTTTTTTGTTTCTCCTCCATTATTATAAACATACCCAAGACTAATAGACCCGCGATTATTACCACTATACTTCTTTTCACTTGTAAGAGTTCCGCCATCAAGAATAAGTTGAACATTTCCTTTGCGGAATGGAAACATAAAAGGAGTCGCCTCAACATTATTGAACACTCCACCATCTCTTATTATGATTGTATGCTTTGAATCCCCTACATTAAGTCCCAACTCTTTATGGCAGTTTACTACTGCTCCTTCGCCGATTATGTAAGTCCCCTCGTCCCAATCTGACTGATTTTTATTGTTAAGGATTATCGTTCCATTTTTAATTTCTTTGCTATTATAAACCTTAAATCCGTCAGAAGTGTCTATAGAAATCGTCCCCCCACCCAAATCAACAACCTCAGGATTAACATCTTCAGCACTAACTTTTGTAGACAAGCCCAACGCAACAAACGAGAAAAGAAGATAACTTAAAAATTTTCCATGGCACTTAACATTTTCGCAAACTAAGGAATATGTCATAAGACTCCCTTTATTATCGATTTTAATTTCTTTGACTATTTTAATGTGTTGTTATTGTATCATTTTTATGAGAATTTGTGCAAAAATAACAACCAAAGAGAAACAATGCCATTGTAACCTAAATTACAATGGCATTACATTATAGCTGCAAGGACAAAAGTATGATTATTAAAAGCTTTCTTGAGTTATTAAAATTCCAAGATAAGCTAAAAATGATGCTACCCACAAAAGCCCTTTCCATTTACCAATAGAAGATGGCAAATTTAACGAATCACGTTTAAATGCAAAAATAGCGATAGAAAGCGACAATACAATCATCGCTGGCAAATCCCTATAAAATACGCCAACTGAAGTAATATCAAATGGTCTAATCGCACCACTTACGCCAACAACCGCAAGCGCATTAAAAAAATTAGATCCTACTATATTACCAACAACAAAATCATGTTGACCCTTACGCGCAGCAGCTATGGCCGAGGCTAATTCCGGCAATGATGTTCCCGCGGCAACAATTGTAAGACCAATGAGAAGTTCTGAAACATGAAAATGCCGCGCTAAATCAACCGCTCCCCATACAAGAATATGGGAAGAACCTACTAGAAGCGAAAGCGACAGAAGCGCTGCAAGCCATGGATATCTCACAGAAACGATTTCGCTCTCGCCATTATTCTGTGATTGCGACTGTTTTTCAAGCCAACATGAAACAGGTAACAATGCGGCGAAAATAAGCAAAAGAATAATTGCATCCAATCGAGATAAACCACCACCGACCCAAGCTAATGCGCCTGAAACAACAGATATCAATATCAGCATTATTGCAGAATAAATTGACGATATAGGCCTAATAATTATTGGGTTAATTATCGCTACAACACCTAAAATAACAGCAATATTATAAATATTAGAGCCCCATGCATTACCGAGAGCAATCTCCGAGTGACCTGAGTATGCTGAAATTGCAGAAACAGCCAACTCCGGAGCCGAAGTACCAAAGCCTATAACAACCATTCCAATTATAAAAGGCGGCACACCAAGATTATTGGCCAACGATCCAGAAGCATCGACAAATCGATTCGCGCTCCAAGTAAGAGCCCAAAGCCCAACACCAATAAACAAGGCCGCTACAAGAAAAGGAATATCGCTATACATTACTTTTATTACCCTTTTTAAATTGTCAAATCAACTATCGTACCTATAAACTCAACAATAATATTTTCTTTAACCATAAATTATATCAAAAACTCGTCTACAACATAGAGCCGCTTAACGCTTTTTCATGCCGCCCAAATTATACCTCTGAGGTGGCTGGGGTTTACCAAGACCAACACCTTTTGTCATCAAGTCTTTAAGCTCTCCAAAATATTTAGCGTATACGCCACGAGGCTGGCAATTACGACGCTTACAAACGGCGGCGGCCATACCCACTACCTCGCCCATCATCCCTGTCGTACGCATAACCCTAACCGTACCGAGCGCAACATGAGTAACCGAAATATTACGCCCTGCCATAAAGAGGTTTTTGATATTGCGTGAATAAAAACAGCGATATGGTATCGCATACCCCGAATGCACCGCATGCCTGCAAATTGATCTGAATGGGTCGTCTGGGAAATACCGCGCATTCGACGGCATAGGATAATGAAGATCAATAGACCATGTCGTCCAACAAGTGCCGTCAGGCATTGAACGATTCTCCATAATATCTTGTTCTGTAAGAATATAATCACCCATCAATCGCCTGGACTCCCGTTTGCCGGCAACATAAGCCACCCAATTAAGCGCAAGATCGGCCCACTCCGCCTTGCGAAGACCACAGCTTTTAATGAATGCCCAGTTTGAATAAACCGCCAGCATCCCATAGTCGCGCACATATTCGAAATTTGAAATTTGATTGCGGTTCATTCCGGTCTCCCAGTCCCAATCGCCACGTTTAAGATAACAGCAATTAGTTTCAGAAATTTTCAACATCCACGGCTGAATCGGAAATACCGCTCCATTTTCTTCACGCGTATTCCATTGAACACTCGCCCCCATAGTCATTTTATCTGCTCGATCAGGAGCAAGGCTCTCACCTGTTTCGTCACGACCTTCCCTACCGATGCGATAATCGGCTCCGGCTAATGCGCCGACTGCACCATCACCAGTACAATCCGCAAAAAGAGGTGCGGCAAAACGTATCCTCCGCCCGTCAATAGTACCTCGGCCAGTCACAAATTCGATAACACCGTCATTCGTTTCTGCCCCGACAATTCTTGTGTTAAAATACAATTTAATATTTTCTTCTGCGAGTACTGCATCCAACTTACGCTTATCTTCATATCTCTCGCCCGACATCGCATTGCCGCCCCGAGCTGGCCCTATTTCGGCAACGACATCGCCTAAACGTGGGTATTCACCAATATTGAGCCTTCCGCCAAGATGAACACGCACCTCAGATGAATTTGCACCGCCCAAAACAGGACGATCAGTAACAAGCGCAACCTTTAACCCAAGCCTGGCTGCAGAAATCGCAGCACAAATCCCAGCTACACCACCGCCACAAACAACAAAATCTGCATTAACCATCTCGTCGGGATCCGCCATTACCGACCACCTTATGTCCGACGGTGCTTTTTCTCCAGCAGTCAAACACACAGCATCGGCTCTTCCGTCAAAACCTGTTTTATCTACAAGCGAAAGCATATGCTCTCCTACATCAAGTTCAGCCGTACCAACCTTATGCCAAGCCCACGCACTACTACAGTTTGCACCAAGTTTTTCGGCGAACTCAAATCCGTCTACAGAAACAGCAAAAACGCCTGCGGGAGTTTTACTCCAAGGAGCAGTCCAATTTTTTGTGCGAACAAAAATATTATACTTACCGGATTTACTTATTTTAAATTTTGTTTGTGCATTATCAACAGGTTTCCCGAGCCCATGCGCAATAAGATAACTTGATCCCATTTCATCAATAAACTGAGAATCAATAGACCACCCGCCCTTGTCATCAAAACATTCACACTCCAAAATTATATTTTCTTTTTCGGAAGTGCTTGCCACACAAAAAAGATTAGCCGACATTACTGCAAGCAATACAACAAACGGCAACATAAGAGTTTTCACTCTTTCACTCCTATTATTACTTTTGCAAAGAAAACATTCTTATCTGCGCCCTTTGCGCATTAACCATACAATCAACTCTGCGGCATAATCGGTTTGAATCATCGTAGCGCCCTGATCCAACACCCAGCCCCAATTTGCCTCTGGATCAAGAAGAGCGCGCTTGTCGCTGTGACCTGCGCAAAGATTATCCCACATCGTATTCACCCAAAGGCGTGGCGAACCTTTTACTTTCATGACCTCACCGAATGTTGTGGCATGTTCTGGCTTGTCGACGCAGATTTCATACATAGACGCCTTCCTTGGCTCCATCTCCAACCAAAGCGGAAGATTATGCGCGGCCTTCTTATGCTTCCTCCAGCAAAATTGAATGACAGGCATGTAAAGTAGCGTGCCGTTTTCTACATCTTTCCAATACGGACCAAAAAACTTACGCGCGTCATCTGGACCGTGCAGCGATTTGACCAGCACCTCCTTCAAGGCTCCTACGGCCGCAACTGCGTCAAGGATTTCCCTCGGATGGGCGGTGAACTTGTCAATGTTCATTATAATCTTGCCGCGCGTCAGTTCTATAGCCTCCTCAAGCGTTAAAATCTCATAGTTGGTAGCCTTGCCTTTCGCATCGCGCATCTTAAACTTCTTTATCTCATCAAGAGTATAATCTGCAACTTTGCCCTTGCCTGTAGTAGTCCGATCAAGTGTCGCGTCGTGATTGAGGATAAAACGCCCATCTTTCGTCCTCTGCACATCTAACTCCACGATATCCGCACCTAACGCAATGGACGAGAGAATCGCGCCTTTTGAATTCTCCGGGAAGTTACGCCAATCGCCACGATGCATCGCGACAAAAACATAATTGCGATCGCTTGATAAAATCTTCTCACGTATCTGCTCCGTCCGCGTCACAGCATTCGCACTGGCCACTAATGACGCAAAAAACACGCAAAGTGCAAATATATGTTTCATAAGTTTATCCTTTTTATTTGTCATTACAAAAAATTACTAAAGTTACTGAATGAACCTTCTTTGAGGAGAAATTTTAAGAATCATGGAGCTAATCCCCATTAGGCTTCTCGCTTATTTGCATGGCAAAACTTGCATATTCACGATAAATTACCGATGCATTAAACTCCTCTTCCGCCATTTTACGCGATGCCGACCTCATTAAAGTAATATTGCTAATCACCTTCTCAATGGCTTCTACAAGAGAGTCGATGTTGCCATGCTCATATGGCGCTCCCGCTCCATACTGCCGCAACAAGCGGGCGCTCTCACCGCCAAGCGAACTTACTATCGCAAGAGAATACTTGGCATAATCTGCAAACTTATACGGAACAGCAACACAACTTGCTGGATCCATAGGCACAATTCCAACGTCAGAGGCTGAAAGCAACTCCGAAAGTTCACTTTCGGGCAAATACCCATGAAACCTTACATTACCAAGGTTTTCTTTTACGACAAAATCTTTTAAGACAGATTCCCCTTCTCCTTTTCCCGCAATGTCAAGATGGACAGAAGAGCCGCAACGGCATAGTGCGCGAAGAACCGTCATCAAATCGTAAGAAAGCCCAAGGTTGCCAGCATACACAAAGCGAATCTGTTTTACACTTGTAACAGAACCTTGCAATCTATCATTGGAGCCAAGAGCAATTCCATGAAAAAATCTTTTAACCGCACCCTTATAGCCGTAACCGCGCACCAGATCAGAATAACTCTCGGCAACAGTCGTAACTGCCGAAGCTTTAAAATAATTACGTTTTGCAATCGCTCTCAACGGAAGCAAGAATATGCGGGGCACAATGCGTTCAAACGTTTCCGGCCAAGCATCCATCACATCAACTATCACCTTTGACTTGAATTGCGCCGCAAATTTATGCACAGCCGAAACAAGCCCAAGCGGAGGCGAACTTGCCACAATCAAATGAGGGCTATCATATGTTCCATTGCCAACCGACGATTGCGCCTCTTTCAAAAATTTTCTCGCCAGCAAGGTGTGCGATATTACTCGTCTTAATGATATATTACCGTAATAAGGAACAACAGGCAGCTGAACTATCTCAAAATCACTGGCAGCGTCCTTTTCAACAAGCACCCTCTTTTTCTTGTTGGCGTGCGAAAAATCACCGGTCCAATAAACGACATTGCACCCTGCCGCGGCAAACGCCTCTGCCATAAGCCAGTACCTCATTGGCCTATAGCCTTCAAGTGGAAGATTATCGAAAGGATTGACTATCCAAACATTCATGCATCCACCATCTAATTACGAAAATGCTACCGCCTCGGCCGAAAGCCTACTAAGACGGCATTTAATGTATCAATCGAATCGTAAATCTTAGCCCCGCCAGAAATTGTAATCCGAAGAATTGCCGCCTCAAAAAGAGAATATATCAATGACGTCGCCCAATTAACATTAATTGCTGAATCGTATTCTCCGCGATGCTTACCTTCAACAACCAATGAATGAATAATCCGCTTCATACCCAAAGTATGACGCATAATATTCTCTATTGAAACTTTACCTCTACGCCTATACTCACTTAAGAAATCTACAATCACACACAGAAAATCATAGTTATCATATAAAAGCGCAAACACTGCTGTACACAAATGGCGCAATTTAGCATCGGCCGACATGCCCGAACGCTTGATTTCAAGATATTTATCGGCAATAGATGACGTAGCCTCTTCAATAGCCTCGTTGAAAATTGCGCGCTTATCTTTAAAATATGTATACAAAAGCGTACGCGCAACACCGCATTCGCGGGCTATCATACCAAAGTTTACGGCGGCAAAACCATGCCGGGCGAACAGCTTTAAACTGGTCGCCCGGATTTCGCGCTTGCGCTCTTTGTGATTAATCGCTTTAGCCATGGCCGCCCCTTGAGGAGCGAATATTATATCACATTAGAACGAATATGTGAGTGATGCAGATGCAATGTGCGAATAGCCATTGTCGCTCTGGAATTTGGATGTATGACCGCCCTCACCGATGTAGCGAGTTTCAGACTCCATCATAATGAAGTTATAGCCGAGGTCAATACGCCAATCGTCAAGGAACTTATACCCAATACCAAAGCCTACGATGTGACGGTCGCCAGGAGGAAGCATTGTTGTTCCGTAAACATCTGAAGACGGATCGAAGTCAAACGAGTAACCGATACGACCAGTAAAGGAATCGGTGAAATCATACTCGAAGCCAAAACCGATACGCCATGAGTCGTGCCAGTTAAGCATCTGCTTATATGAAGGATCCTTCGTTCCTGTTGGCGTGGTAATTACAGGTAAGCTGAAATCAATGTGGTTGATTGTGCTCCACTCAGTCCAAGTGACAGACACACCGCCGCGGAAGTCATCGCTAAAATCGTAATTGGCACCCATCGTAACAGAGGAAGGAAGCACAACTTTTGCTTCTGCATCGCCGTTGCCCTTGACAGAACCGCCATTAGGAAGCATGCCGGGAATCGGAGGAATCTTACCATTCATATCAAAATCACCTTCGACGCGATGATTAATACGTGAACGATAAACAAGGCCGAGCTTCAATGAGTCAGTTACCTTATATTGCGTAGCAAGCATATAACCGCAGTTGAAACTATCACCTTTAAGGTGTGACCTTCCATACACCATTCCAGGAACACCGTAATCTGCAAGAAGATCGGGGTTCTTATAATTCTCAAACGTGAAGTAACTCATGCGAGCGCCAACAGCAATAGACCAATCCTCTGTAATCTTATATGCAATATTAGGATTCAAGGTGAACTGCTGAATCGTCGTCTCGGTGGTATCATGCTTAAGATCCCAATTATAAGCATACTTAGTACCAAGACCATACTCACAGTATGAACCAAAACCAAAAACAAGACCTTCCGTAATAGGAGCTGCGATATATGCGTGGGGAGGCGGGAACCAGCCAGCATTCATTTTACGCTGCTGTACACCATCAACCTTGCAATCCGCAAACGGATTAATTAATGTCATACCGGCAGTAATTGTAACATTTGTAACCTCTGTCAAGTTAGCAGGGTTATGGTAATTGGCTGTAGCATCACCTGTAGAACCGACAAGGCCGTTACCCATACCTACGCCGCGAGCTGAAGCCTCATAAAGACCAAACCCAGCAGCAAATGCCGAGCCCATAGCAAATGTGGCGCATACAGAAAGAAGCAACTTTTTCATTATGACAATTTCCTTTTTTGTGTCAGTTTGACAATTTTACTTTTTATGTCAAATTGCGTGTAGTATATCACATCACCCTTGATGACACAATAGGGAATTTTGTCAAAATAAAACTTTTTTGTAATACGTTTGCTTTTTTACGCCTTTTTTCAAAAACTCACTGAAAGGCGCATTCTTTGCAGTAGGCTCAAAATCAATTGAAAAATCATAACCCACTGATTTTGACACATAATCATAGGCAAAAAACTCAAGGGTACGCCCCATTGCCCGGCAACTCATTACGAAATCTGTAGCTCTCTTAGATATCAAATCAACTACAATATAACAGACTATCCCTTGAACAGCAAACTTATCGCGCGTTCTGAAAACAAAAACGCGCTTCATTTCATTTGAAAGCAATTCGGCAAAAGAATTCTCATCGCGCCGAATTGTCGTGGCATTAAACTGATTGGTCTTACCAGCCATTTGCGCAAGACGCGGTATATCTAAAACACTTGCAAGAGACGGCGAAACTTCAAGTGAAAGACTTTGAAGATACTCGCCGGCAGTTTTAAAAGAAGAAATATCTACCCGCGAACGCGAAGCATAATCAGTCGCCCTAAGCCTATCTTCTTCTGTCTGCCCCATGCCAGTGAAGAAATACTGTTCAAGCCTGCGTAAAAATTGCTTTGCATCAAACATATCGGCAGGGAACGGGGCAATCGTCACATCGGGCAGGTGAGCCTTCATCTGGGCGCGTTCATACGGATTGTCATCAACAAAAACAACACTGTCTACAGGAAGATTAAGTTCATTGCAAGCATCAACAAGATTACCCGCCTTAGGAGACCAATTAATCTTGCGAACAGCAAAATCAGAATCCTTTAGCGGCATATCCTCACGCATAAAGGAGTCGGAAGGGTCGTGTTTAGTTAAAATGACAAGCACCACGCCCTTTTTCAAAATCGAAAGCA
>JAEIGA010011584.1_pt1 | contig 13388 bp, 6 predicted proteins | sample 9270691 | NCBI WGS metagenome assembly JAEIGA01 (sample SAMN17057246, study PRJNA624740) | gut metagenome | biome: biome; isolation source: fecal sample | host: Bos grunniens | place: China: Xizang | collected 2019
CATAACTAATAACTACTTTATTATGAACGAAACTCCTTATATGGTATTTGCAGGTACAAAGTCACGCTACCTCGCAGAAGAGATTTGCAAGGAACTCGGCTGTAAACTTGGACAGATGAACACCACCTATTTCGCTGACGGTGAGTTCGCTGTTTCATACGAAGAGTCTATCCGCGGAAAGAATGTTTTCCTTGTACAGTCAACCTTCCCCAACTCGGACAATTTGATGGAACTTTTGCTTATGGTTGACGCTGCAAAGCGTGCATCTGCCAAGAGCATTGTCGCTGTAATGCCATATTTCGGATGGGCACGTCAGGACCGCAAGGACAAGCCCCGTGTTTCAATCGGTGCAAAGTTGGTTGCAGACCTCTTGAGCGTTGCCGGTGTAAGCCGCATCATCACTATGGACTTGCACGCTGACCAGATCCAGGGATTCTTCGACATTCCAGTCGACCACCTTTACGCTTCAATGGTATTCGTGCCTTATATCCAGTCACTCAACCTCGAGGATCTCGTAATCGCAACTCCTGATGTCGGTGGTTCTAAGCGCGCCAGCGCATATGCAAAGTGTCTTGGTGTACCCCTCGTGCTCTGCCACAAGACACGCGCAAAGGCAAATGTAGTTGATACAATGCAGATTATCGGTGAAGTTCAGGGCAAGAATGTTGTATTGGTTGACGACATCGTTGACACAGCCGGTACAATTTCCAAGGCTGCCGACCTCATGATGGAGAACGGTGCAAAGTCTGTTCGCGCAATCGCTTCACACTGCATCATGTCAGGCAACGCATCAGAGCGTGTGCGTGAGTCAAAGATGACCGAGATTGTATTCACAAACAGTATCCCTTACACAAAGGGCTGTCCAAAGGTTAAGCAGCTCTCTATTGCCAGTGGTTTCGCCGAGGCAATCAAGTGCGTACTTGACAACCAGTCTATCAGCTCTCACTACATCTGCTGATAAACATCCGGAATATAATTCTACAAGTCACCGAACAATTCGTCCGGTGACTTGTTTTTTTCATATACCATCAATACTGTATATGAAGAAAACCATAACATTTGCAATCACTTTTCTTCTTTTGCTGTCGTGTAACAAAAGAAAAGAGAGTTACAGCATCAATGGAGAAATAAGGAATTGCAACGGCGCAGACAGCATCACACTTGCCTGCTCGCCAAATGGTGTCATTCTTGAAGAAATCTCACGAAGCGCCGTAAAAGACGGAAAGTTTGCCTTTAATGGCTACATCGACAACAGCAAGATTGCATATATATGTTACAATGGGGATGACAGCGACATCTGCTCTATGTTCTTTTTGGAGAAAGGAAACACAGAAATTTCCATTGACAGCACACAATGCCTTGTCAGTGGCACTCCATTGAACAACTTGAACAATATTATAGACGACTCCATCGGATACTACATAGGGCGGTTGGAGAGCATTGAAGAACAATACTACTCCGATTCGCTCAGCGATGACGAGTTCACCCGTCTTGGCGCCGAGGGTTTCAATCTACAGGAACATCTTATAGATTATCTGCGAAAGACAGTACAGGAAAATATAGGAAATCTACTTGGACTATACATGCTTGTCGTATATAACGATTTCTTCACACCCGAGGAGCTCTCCCGTCTCATAGCGCAGATACCGCCTACTTTTATAGACAAGAAGAACAATCCTTTATATGATATTATAATAGGTATCGCGCAGGAACGGAATGTTTTAAAATAAAAAGGTTCCTTGCCGCGACAAAGAACCTTTGAATCCTGGTATATGATTTATCAGTACTGTTCCTTTTCATTAGGAAAGTCGCAAGCCTTCACATCACTCACATAGCTTCCGACAGCATCGGTGATGATTGTGTTCAAATCGGCATAACGACGAAGGAATTTCGGTTTGAAATCGGCTGTCATGCCAAGCATATCGGCATATACAAGAACCTGGCCATCCACATTTACACCGGCACCGATTCCGATAACAGGAATGTCAATGCTCTTTGCAACCTCCTCGGCAAGTGTTGCGGGAATCTTCTCAAGTACAAGCGCAAAACAGCCGGCTTCGGCAAGCAACTTTGCATCGGCAAGCAACTTTGCAGCCTCAGCCTCGTCCTTGGCACGCACGCCGTATGTACCGAACTTATTGATACTCTGAGGAGTCAAACCCAAATGTGCCATGATTGGAATACCGGCGTCAAGTATTCTGCGTACAGCAGGGAGAATCTCCTCACCACCTTCCATCTTCACAGCGTCGGCATTTGTCTCCTTCATGATGCGTATGGCATTATTTACAGCCTCGTCGGCATTCACCTGATATGAGCCGAATGGCATGTCAACAACAACCAAAGCGCGCTTCACACCACGCACGACTCCTTTCGCATAGTAAATCATCTCATCTACCGTAATGGGGAGTGTTGTGGCGTTGCCGGCCATTACATTTGAAGCCGAGTCGCCAACGAGCAGTGCATCAATGCCTGCAGCATCAAGGATTGATGCCGTTGTATAGTCATATGCAGTGAGCATTGCAATCTTCTCACCCTTGCGTTTCATCTCTGCAAAACGCTGTGTTGTCACCTTGCGTGTGTCTTCAACCAAGTATTTGGACATTGTCAAAAATGTTAAATCGTTCTACATTACCGGCTTCCGAGCCGGTCAATTCAAAATCGGTTGCAAAGGTACTATAAAACATTCTAACGAGCGAACAAAAAGATGAATAAAACATCTGCATTTAATCAAAGATTTCTTTCAAATGCGCAAAAAAAAAAGTAAATTAGCAGAACAATATCAAGTGTCCACATGAAAATAATCCACACAGCAGACTGGCACCTAGGCCAAACCTTCTTTGGATACGAGAGATACCGCGAACACAAGGTATTTCTCGATTGGTTGTGCAATACAGTCAAGGAGAGGAATGCAGACCTTCTGCTCATTGCAGGAGATGTTTTTGACTCGCCCAACCCATCGGCCGAGGCGCAGAGAATGTTCTATAGTTTTCTCACCAAAATAACAAGCGAGAACAGGGATTTGCAGGTTATCATCACTGCCGGCAACCACGATTCTGCTGCCCGTCTCGAAGCGCCGAACTCCCTACTCGGTGTCTTCAACACAACAGTGTCGGGCGTCGTGCATTACATCAATGGCGAAATTGACTATGACAGAATGATTGTCCCCTTGAAATGTGGTGGCTGTTGCCTTGCTGTACCCTACTTGCGAATCAATGACCTGCCGGAAGCCGATAACTACAGCGCCGGAGTGACATTGCTGTACAACGAATTGTACAGAAGGGCAAAGGAACAGGGCTATTCGCCCGTGATTGCAATGGGACACCTGCAGACATCAGGTGCCAAAGTCTCTATCGACGATACTTGGGAATATGCAATAATCGGTGGCATGGAAGGAATAAAAGCCCAATTCGCCAACGAAGGCATCGCCTACACAGCCCTTGGGCATCTACACAGGGCGCAAAGGGTTTCCGGACGCGACAATATACGCTATTCGGGTGCTCCGTTGCCCATGTCATTTGCCGAGAGAAACAACACGCAAAGTGTGACGCAGGTTATTGTTGATGGAGAGAAACAGGAGATTGAGAAGATTGTCTTTGATGTTCCCGCAAAGTTGGCAAGCATCACTGGTGAATCTGTCGATGATATAATCCAAGCCACCACCATGTTGCCCGACGGCGAGATAAACGACAACTCGCCCTACCTCGAAGTCAACATACTTGTAAAGGGCGTAGACCCGACATTACGCCAACAGATAGAGGTGGCACTTGAAGGCAAATCGGTGCGCTTGGCAAGAATTGTGTCAATGAGCGCAACCGCACAATATGAACAACAGAATGCACCAATGACATATGATGATTTCAAGCGCAAGGACCCGGTTGAAATCATACTGGACATCTACAAGAAAAGAAACAATGGAGAAGATATGCCAGCACATCTGTTGGAAAAGTTGAACGAAGTAATAAAGGAGGTACACAATGAGAATATTGGCAATCAGGGGGCGTAATCTTGCCTCTCTAGATGGAGATTTCGAAGTGGATTTCCGTTCAGAACCATTGTGTTCTACCGGTATTTTCGCCATAACCGGCAACACAGGTGCCGGAAAGACAACCATACTCGATGCAATGTGCATAGCACTTTACCACAACTCACCACGCCTGGAGAATGTCGAAAAGAAAGACAAGATAGAACAGGACCTGAGTGTCGCTAATATAAGGACCATACTGCGTAAAGGCAAAGGAGAGGGATATGCCGAAGTTGATTTCCTCGCCGTAGACGGCAATGAATACAGGACAAGATGGAGCGTGATGAGATCACGCAAGAATCCCACAGGCAAGATACAAAGTGCAAGTTGGGACATTTTCAACCTGACAACAGGAGAAGAGTACAGGGAGATGGAGGTTGAAGAGCACTTGGAAACCATCAACCGTCTTGTAGGCCTTGAATACAAACAGTTCACCCGTGCCGTACTGCTTGCACAAGGCAACTTTTCAGCATTCCTCAAGGCCAAGGAGAATGAAAAAGCCAATATGCTTTCAACCCTCACGGATACCGGCATCTACGGCCAGATATCAATAGGGATATACAATAAGAAAAAAGCAGCCGCACAAGAGGTAGAGAAGACTGAAGAAAAACGGAATGCGTTGGAGATAAATAGTGAGGAGGAGATTGCCGAAATAAAGGAAAAGCTCTCCAAGCTCAACGAAGAACAGGTAGACAATGGCAAGCGCACAGAAGTACTGAAGCTCAAGCACGATTGGCTCACACGCCTTGCCGCAATCAACGCGCAGATTGGACAAGCCGAAGAGCAGTTGGCCAAAGCAAGGGAGAGCCTCGCCGCAATTCAGCCGGAAAAGGCAAAGCTGAAGCTCATAGACAGTGTCCAGCCAATCCGTGACGACTACATGTCATTGCGCGAAATAAGACGGCAAAGCACCGGTAACAGACAAGAGCTTCAACAGATGGAAAAGTTGTTACAGAAGAAGAATGCCGGATACATTAAGGCTGTAATGGCTGTTGAAGAGGCAACCATAAACCAGGAGAGGACAAATGCTGGATACCTGAAAGCCCAGCCTCACATATTGGAGGCTTCTCAACTTGAGAAACAGCAGACAAATGACGGGAAGTTGCACAGCGACTTGAGCTCCGAAATAAAGCGCATCAGCGACGCCCACGACAAATACTTTGCCGGAATCGTCAAGTGCGACAAGCAATTGGCCGCCTTGGCTGCAGAACAGGAAGAAAAGAGTGCATGGATTGAAAGACACTCATGCTACTCCAATGCAATACCTGTAATTCCAAGCATTGTCACCAACATACAATCGATAGACAAAACAAGGATTACCGTTCATGAAGCCGGCGAATCACTTGAGAGATTACAAAAGCAGCTTGCAGAACATGAAAAGGAACATGCAGCAGCAAAGCAGAGGGAGGAGGAGCTGAGACAGACCATGTCCAGTGAGATTGCGACCCTGAGGAAAAGACTCATTGAGGGAGAGCCATGCCCCGTATGCGGCAGCAAGCATCACGAATTTGTTGAGATTGCAGCTAACCTGCTCGAGGAGAATCTGCTCGAAACCGCCAAGGAGGATAACCGTCGTCTGATTGGGAGATTGGAGACAAACATCTCAAACTGCAAGTACGACATTGAAAGATTGCGTTCAACAATAGAGTTGCACAACAATTCCATCGCGCAATACCACAATGTGAATCTCTCCTATTTATCAGGAGTTGAGAATGCAGAGGCATTGTTACAAGACAAGAATGCAGCAACAACACTCACTACCCTTTCCAGGAACTGGGAGATTTACAAGAGCCGTATTGAAGCAATAACAAGCGAAATTGCAATATGCAAGAACAGCAAGGATGCTCACAGGACACATGCCGATGAGATTGAGAACGAACTGAAGGAGAAGAGACAAAGACTCCTGCAGCTCGAGGACGAGATGAAAAAGCGCAATGAGCAGTTGGCCTCCATATTGGGTACTTGGAAAACAGCCAACGAGTTGCAACAACATTACAACGAAGCTATAGCCAAAGCCAACAGAATGTTTGCCGATGCTACAAAATGTAAGGCCGACAAAGAGACCGAACTCAACAAGTTGAAGGGAGAGATATCGGGCAAGAAACAGCAACTTGCCGCTGCCGAAATAAAGGCAGAGAGACTATTGGCCAAAGTCAATGAATTCCTTGCTGCCCGTGATGACAACATGCAGGTAGATACACTTGACTCATTGCTGCAGATAACTCATTCGGCAATTTCAACCATGCGCAACAACATCGAGTCTGTCGAGAAGGCTGCAACGACAGCCGAAGCAACACTCAGCGAGCGCAAGCAAGTGCTTGCCACCCACAACAACGCACCAATAAAGCCCGAAGCTGACGAGAACGAAGTTTCAATAAAAGAGTTGTTGTCAACAATTGAAGCAGAGTCCAAGAAGACAAGCAGGATATTGACCGAGATTAGCGCACAGTTGCTCAAGGACGAAAAGAACCGTGAGGAGTTCGCCAAGTACAGCGAGGAGTACAACTATAAAGTTGAACAGAAAAAGCAATGGGAAGCCCTTGACAGGCTGTTCGGCTCAGCCACCGGCGATACACTCACAAAAGCAGCACAGGAATATACCCTGGAGATTCTGCTGAATGTGGCAAACACGCATCTGGCCGACATGACCAAGCGTTATAAGCTTGCAAGGATTGGTGACGGCAGTCTGGGTATAAAGGTCATCGACCTTGACATGATGGCCGAGAGCCGTTCAGCCCACTCCCTTTCGGGTGGCGAGACATTCATTGTATCGCTTGCATTGTCACTTGCGTTGTCGTCACTATCATCGAACCGCATGAGAATAGAATCGCTTTTCATTGACGAGGGATTCGGAGCACTTGACAAGAGCACCCTGCAGACAGCATTGATGATGCTTGAAAAGCTGCAGAACAGCGGACGCAAGATTGGTGTAATATCTCACTTGTCCGAGATGCTGGAACAGATTCCCGTGAAAGTGAATGTAACGAGACTCTCTCCCGGAAGAAGTAAAGTTGAAATAACTGATAGCAGAAATAAATAAAAAAATGAGCGAAAATCTCAACATATACAGGGCATCGGCAGGTTCGGGCAAGACATTCACTCTTGCACTCGAATATATAAAGCTGTTGATTGCCAACCCCGAGTCCTACCGCAAGATTCTTGCAGTGACCTTCACCAACAAGGCTACCGGCGAGATGAAGGAGCGTATATTGGGAAAACTCTATGGTGTGGCAAACAGCCTGGAAAGTGCAGCCGATTACACAGCAAAGATAAGGCAGCAGTTGCCACAGTACAGCGAGGAACAGATACGCGAGAAGGCAGGCAAGGCTCTTGAGAACATCCTGCACGACTATGGTCATTTCCGCATACAGACAATCGACGCATTCTTCCAGTCGGTACTGCGCAGCCTTGCCAAGGAGCTTGACCTTAACGGTGACATGGAGATCTCACTCGACGGCGAGGAGCTGCTAGAGAATGCCGTTGATGCATACATAAAGAAACTCGAACCGGAGACCGAACAGATTGCACAGGTCGTAAGGTATATCGAGGACAAGATGAGTAGCGGCGCAAAATGGAAAATCGATAGAGAGATAAAGGATTTTGCCAAGAACATCCTGCGCGAGGAGTACCAGCAGCGAGGCGAGGCTCTGCGCGAGGAGATGGAACGCGACAACGGTCTGTTGCTAAAAAAATTCTACAACGATGTCAGTGCCGAGAAGAAAGCCATTGAGAAAAAGTCAAAGTTCCTGGGAGAGGAATTCTTCAGGCTTGCGCAGGGTTATACTGCAAACGATTTCAGTGGCAAGGAAAGCGGTATTTGGGGAACATTCAAGAAGATGTGCGATGGCGAAATCGTCGAATGGGCACCCAAGAAGGCAGCACTGGCTTCCACCCCTGCAAAAATATCGGGCACATGTCCTCATGTGGATGAGATTGCCCAATTGATAAACGATGCCGTTCCGCTTGCCAAAGAGCATGTCAACAGCAAGCTCTCGCTCGAGCACTACCACCAACTTGCAATGCTCAACAACATTGCGACAACCCTAAAGGAGGAAAACGCGCGAGAGAACCGTTTCATGCTTGCCGAGACCACCCATCTGCTCAGCACCATGCTCGACAAGAGCGCAACATTCATTTTCGAGAAGATAGGCACGGAGATTGACCACATATTCATCGACGAGTTCCAGGACACCTCAAAACTGCAATGGACCTGTTTCAAGGTGCTGCTCGAGGAGGTGCTTGCACGCGGCAACTTCAATCTTATCGTGGGCGATGTAAAGCAATCTATCTACCGTTGGCGCAACAGTGACTGGAACATCATGAACAATATTGGCAGCTATTTCCGCAAGGACCAGACTACTTTTGCCAACCAGGATGTCACCATTGACGGTACCACATACAAATCGACCAACTACCGTAGCAACCGCCGCATCATTGCCTTCAACAACGCCCTTTTCCGCGCCTCGGTCGAGAGCATTGACAAAACATACGAGGATTCAGTAGGCGAACAGGGTATAAAGGACATCAGGGCAGCATACGCCGATGTAGAACAGGCAATACCCCAGCCACAGCCCGGAAAGAAGGAAAAGCCTTGGCAAGGATATGCCGAGGTGCGTCTGTTGAAGAAAGAACAACCCGAAGACAAGTTCAATGAACTGGCAATAAAGGAGCTGTTGGCAACCCTGCACCGTCTCTTTGATGAAGAGAATGTTGCACCACGCGACATCGCGATACTCCTGCGTGCAAAAGAGAACAAAATCGACCTTGTGGTGGATGCCTTCAACAAGGAGTTCCCCAATGTGAAGATAGTATCGGACGAGGCCTACAAGCTCTCGTCATCACAATATGTAAAGCTTGTGATTGCAGCATTGCGCTATATTGCGACACCGGAAGACAAGGTAAACATCGCCAATCTTGTCAAACTCTACAACATGGTTACCGCAAGCGGTGACGAGCCCGGTGTGGACAAGGACATCACCACTCTCATTCCCACAAAGCTAAGCAACGAACTGGAACGCTTGAAAGGATTGCCTGTCTATGAACTCATTGAGCAACTCTTTGCCCTGCTCAATGTGGGCGATTCAAGTGACGAGGAGGCATATGTATACGCCTTCCTTGACTATGCATCGCAGTACATAAACAGCCGCCATGCCGACCTCAACAAATTCCTCGCCGCTTGGGACGAGGGGCTGAAGGAAAAGTGTGTTCCGGCCGAGAGTGTGAACAGCGTACGCATAATGACAATACATAAGTCCAAGGGACTTGAGTTCCACACCGTCATCTGTCCGTTCTGTGACTGGAAGCTCACCGGTGACTGGAGAAACATTCTATGGTGCGAGCCCAATCAGGCACCATACAACACCATAAGTCTGCTACCCATTGACAGCAAGAAGGAGGCCGCTGAATCCATATACAAGAAGGACTATTACAAGGAGTTCCTGTACCAGATAGTCGACAACCTCAACATCCTTTATGTTGCCACTACCCGTGCAAAGAGCAACCTTATAATGTTCAGCGACAACACAGGCAAGAAGACCAACAACATATCGGAACTACTCAACAAGGTAATTCCCACCCTGTCATTGGATGGTTGCGAATATGATGACAAGGAATGCGTGCTGCGTTACGGTAACATTGTGCCAAGCAAGGAGAAGAGCAAGAAGGACGACGAGAAGGGCGACAACCCGTTTGAGGAAAAACCCCGCGTAGAGACTCTTCCCTTCAGTTACTACGATAGCAGAATCGAGTTCCGCCAGTCGCATGAACTGGCCCGTTTCCTGGCATCGGAGAGCGATGAGCAACAGGAAGCATATATAGCCGATGGAGAGCTCATGCACCTAGTCTTATCGGAGATTGAGAAAAAGGACGACCTTGAAAACGCGCTTAAAAAGACCCTGTTGCTAAAAGGTCTCATAGCGACCGAGAAACAGTACGACAAGATAAGGAAACTGTTACAAATAGCTCTCGACAATCCAAAGGCCAAGGACTGGTTCAACGGCACATACAAGCTCTTCAACGAGCGTTCAATCCTTGTTGCCGGCGACCAGGAGAAGAGCCGCCGCCCCGACCGTGTAATGATAAAGGGCGATACAGCAATCGTTGTCGACTACAAGTTCGCACGCGAAAGGAAGGGACACAGCACACAGGTAGAACTCTACATGGAGTTGCTAAGAAAGATTGGCTACAAGAATGTAAGTGGCTATCTGTGGTATGTATACAAGAACGAAATAAAGGGAATATAATATGACACCATTTCTAAAACTCGTTGCCGAGGATGTATATAAAAGGTTCAATGGACATCTCGAAGATGTTGCCATTGTCTTCCCCAACAAAAGAGCCGGACTATTCTTCAACCGTTACCTGCTCGAAAGCAGCAATAACGAGCCGTTGTGGAGCCCAAAATACTTGAGCGTGGGCGAGCTGTTCCAGGAGAACAGTGACCTTGCTGTCGGTGACCCAATTCTGCTTGTGAGCAAGCTCTACAAGGTGTACATTGACTCAATGCACGGCAATGGAACCGATGCTGAGTGCGAGAAGAGTGCCGAGTCGCTCGACAGTTTCTACTACTGGGGCGAGATGCTCATAAAGGATTTTGATGATGTTGACAAGCACCTTGCCAATGCCAAACAACTCTTTGCCAACATAAAGGAACTGCGCGAGATAGGCACGGCAAAGGACACCCTTGACGAGCAACAAGTGAAATCCATAGCACAGTTCTTCGAGAACTTCAAGCCCGAGTCAAACGGAAAGATCGAGGGCAAGTTCCAGAAGATTTGGGAACGCCTGTTCACTGTCTATACCAATTTCAGGGAGACATTGCGCCAGGCCGGCATTGCCTACGAGGGAATGCTCTACCGCGATGTCATTGAAAGCGGCAGGGAGATTGCGCTCAACTATGACAAGTACATATTCGTCGGTTTCAGTGCACTCAACGAGGTAGAGACCCGCATGTTCGACTACATAAACAAACAGGGCAAGGCGCTCTTCTATTGGGACTATGACAACTTCTACATCAATGACCCCACCCAAGAGGCCGGTTACTTCATGCGCAAGAATATTTCAAAGTTCCGTGGTGTCTTTGACAAGGAGCTGTTCAACAATCTGCGTACCGACAAGCAGGTAACCGTTATCGAGACCGTAAATGACAGCAGTTCCATACGCTACATATCGACATGGCTCGACAAGAACCTGACCGAGAATGAGATAGACACAGCGATAGTCCTTTGCGACGAGACCATGCTCGAGCCCACGCTCCACACAATCCCCCAAGAGGCGAACGGACACCCCATAAGACACATGAATGTAACAATGGGTTTCCCCATAACCCACACGCCCGTGTTCGGCCTTGTGAAACAGCTTGTTGACCTGCAGACACGCGGTTGGAGTGAGAAACAGCAGAGCTTCACCATGTCGTTCGTTTGCGAATTGCTCAAGCACCCTTATGTAGTGCAGGGAAGCCCCAAGAGCCGCGACTTGCGCCACAAACTCATCAGCGAGAAGATATTCTTCCCAAGCAGCGAAGTACTGCACTGGGACGAGTTCCTCACTGCCCTGTTCACCCGTACTGCCGACAACAAGGAGTGGCTCGAATGTATGAGCAGCCTTATATACGGCATTGCAAGGTCACAATATAACAGCGAGAGCAACGCCCTATACGACCAGCTGTTCGTCGAGGCGATACTGAAAGTATATACCCAATGCCAGCGACTTGTACAGCTGCTCGACAGCGGTGACCTGGACATGCAGCAAGCCACAATTGGCAAACTGTTGATAAGAATGCTTTCATCGCAACGACTGCCGTTCCATGGCGAACCGGTTGTGGGATTGCAGATAATGGGATTGCTCGAGACACGCAACCTTGACTTCAAGAACATAATACTGCTTGGAGTGAACGAGGGCAACCTGCCCAAGAACAGCGGCGAAAACTCATACATCCCCTACAACCTGCGCAAGGCTTTCGGGCTGACATTGAGCGAGCACCGCGACTCAATCTACTCATACTATTTCTACCGCCTATTGCAAAGAGCCGAGAAGGTGACATTGGTTTACAACAGCTCGGCCGACAGCAAGACACGCGGCGAATGCTCGCGCTACATCCTGCAGCTACTTGGCAACAAGCTCTACGACATTGAGCGCATAGCACTCAGCTCACAGCAGAGCACTACTACAATTGAAGTAAAGGAGATGGTAAAGACCCAAGAGATGATTGAGGTACTGCGTAACAGGTTCGACACCACCTACAACAGCAATGCCGGCACATTGACACCCTCGGCAATAAACAAATACATCGACTGCGGGCTGCGTTTCTTCTATTACTATGTGATGAAGATGAAACCCCTTGAGGAGGTAGACGAAGATTTCAAGGACAATGACTTTGGAACAGTATTCCATAAAGCCGCCGAGAACCTATACGAGAAGATAATTACAAAAGCCAACACTACCACGGTGACAGCATCGGCTCTACAGCATTACATAGACAATCCTGGCTTGCTCTATGAGTTTATAGACAACGCATTCAGGACCGAGTATTTCAAGAACAACACTCCTGTGTACAATGGCGAGCAATACATCAAGCGCGGTGTGATGCACCACTTCCTGTTGCGCCTGGTGAAGATGGACGCTGCATACGCACCGTTCCAGTATGTGGGCAGCGAGGCAAAGATTGAGATGCCATGCAGTTTCGTCAGCGGCTGCAACAATATCAGTGTCAAGCTTGGCGGTACAATAGACCGTGTTGACTGCAAGGGAGACACCATTGATGTTGTGGACTACAAGACCGGCGGTGGCGAAAAGGATGACGGCAACATGTCGCTCGACGATATCTTTGCTCACAAGAAAAAGGCTGCAGGCTATCATTTGCAAGCATTCCTCTACTCCATTGCACTACGTGATGCACTGATGGACAGCTCATGCAACGGATGCGAGTGGGTGAAGAAAATAACCTCGCCCGACGCGAGAAAAATCTCGCCACAGTTGTTATATGTACATCACAAGGATAATGCCTCACGCAAGGAATATGTAGTTAAAATGGCGAAAACTCCCGTTGATGATATTTCGGTCATTGAAACCGAATACATGAGCAGGATGGAAGCATTACTTGCCGAAATATTCGACATTGACAAGCCATTTGTCCCTGCTACAGACAGCAAGAAGTGCGAATATTGTGACTACAAGGAGATATGTGGGAAATAAGATATTATTTTAATATATTTTAACACAAAATCAAAAACCAAACGCTTTTTTGAACTGTTATATATTTGTGTTTTTCATAGTAATAGATTCAAACGGAATTCCCGCCTGCGAAGGTCGGAACCCGGCGGACAAAAGCGTTTGTCTGGAAAAGAAAGCCGCGTCGTTCCCCTAAGGC
>JAEIGA010011585.1_pt1 | contig 13388 bp, 15 predicted proteins | sample 9270691 | NCBI WGS metagenome assembly JAEIGA01 (sample SAMN17057246, study PRJNA624740) | gut metagenome | biome: biome; isolation source: fecal sample | host: Bos grunniens | place: China: Xizang | collected 2019
ACTTACAAAGCAGATTAAGGATGTAAAGCAAGCTGTTGGACAGATAAGCGACACGACATCCGGTTATGATGCACCATCTGTTGATGATGGAGATTATGACGATTTTTATATCAAGTATGCAAACAAGGTGACGAAAAATCCTTTATACGAATTAGAGTATAAGGGATGGGTAAATCAAATAGATTACGATTCGCAAGGTCATGTTGAGTATACATACCATCGTCCAGATACTATGGCAGATGTCAAGGAAATGGAATGGGATTATCAAAATGGCGGGTATAGCATCAGAATCAATGGATATGTTTGGGCATCAATCACGTCAAACGAAAGCCCGAATATTACAGCAAATGGATATTTTGGTAATCCATATTTTGAATTGCATGTATCTGCACCAGGCCTTTACAAATTAACGTGTGATTATCATTGGAGTATTTCGCCTAGTAGCGGTGGTGGGGCTAATCCAGGCTTTTCCCAAAAGACGCCATATAACATGGTATATCCAGGGTTAGCACCATCTGGGCATTGTTCTTTTAATATCCAAGGCCAAGACGCACACGCGGAGGTTATCTATGAGATTGTAGAGCGTGATTTGCAGCAGCCGATATATTTATGGGCTACGGAATGGTTTCCACTTACTCCATCCGATCCAGGCTATGCTCATTTAATCGTTCTTATCTCAAATCTGCGGATTGAAAAGGTAATCAACGAAGAGACAGGCGAGACAGACGGCGGCATTGATGTCGATACAGAGAAGTATATTGATGCTGTTTATATTAAGCAAGAGGACGAAGCGACCGGAGTAACAAGTTGGAAAGAGATTGAATATGTGGCAGGAGCCGACACAAGCACCAACAGCGGGCTTTCGTTGAATTACAAGCGGTGGCTTTCGCTCACTCCAGAAGTGATGCGGGCACTTGTTAAGGCAGACCCTCCACAGGCCGATGTGGATTTTTACAGATATTGCATCAGATACACAGGTGATCCCGATAAGACATTGAGCCTTGCCTATAACACGGCAACATCGTGGACGAATGGCAGTGTTAAGGTGACAAAAGAGGGTGTTTACACCATCAAGAGCAGTGGGGCCTACAACAGCGGGGCCATCCAACAGATTGCGTATAAAATCGAAGGGCTGACCTCGGGTGTCAAGTATTGGTTTAACTTCTGGGCTAAGTTTAGCGGGGCCGAGTTTGGCGAGGATTTCAGAAAAGGCTTGGGCCTTGTTTGGTCTACATCGAATAGTATTTCCACGGATGATTGGGAAGGTGATCCGCACACATACAATGACACAACGAAATATCTTTCGTTCTATCGAGTAAACGGCAAACGCTACTATGAAGCGGGCGTCACAGCAACGGCATCCACCATGTATATGATCCTCACTGTGGGCGACATCACGGATGGTTCCAATATTGTGTTGACATTGGGGGATATGGTTATTTCCCAAACTCAGAAGAAATACGCACGGAGTATCTATCTTTACGATGTGCCGAGTGAATCATGGATCAGATATAAGCCATTCGGAACATCCGATGATGATGGGGAATCTGATATTTCCTATCTGAACGAATTGAATGATGTTGAAATTGACAATCCTACGGATGGACAAGTGCTGATGTGGGATGCCACGAATCAAGAGTGGGTGAATGGCACGGGCGGCGGTTCGAGCGATTTGGATGCAATCGAATTGACGCAGGCACAATATGACCAACTAACACCACAGCAGAAAGCCGATCCCAACAAGATTTATTTCATCAAAGATGCAGGCGGCGGCTCTGGTGGTGGCGGCGGTGGCGGCGGTGATAGCACTGTTCGCTACGATGAGAATACAAGGTACATTCAAGTGTATGACCACGGAACATGGATGAATGCTTATCGGTTGCCGTTCTTCACGAAACTGCTGTTTGAAACAAGCCAGACCATCAACACCACATACACGTTTGCTGAGGATGGGGATTTCCTTGTGTGGTCGAGTTGTTGTGTCTATGAGCAGACATCGACAAGCAAGGTTTCCACCACGGCGACAGTGGTTTCATCAAACACAAAGAGCGGGTTGGATTCTGACTACACAAGAACGTGTGAATACTATGTTCTGAGAGCACAGGCGGGCGACACTGTGACATTCGCAATGACAAGTTATAGTTACAACTCTGTCGGAGTGTTCAAGATCACGGGGCTTTCGCTCACTGAGGAAGAATTTGCTTTCACTGTCGATGACCACGCAACATTGGCACAAACCTATGATTCCACCAAGAAATATCTCACTTTGCTGATAACAAGCGGTGGCAATCGTAGCATAAGCGGGAATGGCAATGCAATCGAATCGTGGGCAGAACAGTATAACAGCGTGGATTATATCGAATACAACGGAAACACTGTCAACTACGATGCGTATGGTTATGCAGGAGGCGCAGGAGCCGTGATTGTGTTTGAGGTGACGTAAGGAGGCAAACGATGGGTGTTATAAGATACAAAGACATAGCATATGGTGGCGGTTCATCCGTCACCGAAGGCTATTACAAGGTTGCCGATGGCAAGTTTTATGAGCATTTCGATGGCACGACATACAGTGATGAGATAACAGGTGAAGATGGGATTCTGTACCTTGATTTGAGCACGAATAATCTGTATAGGTGGAGCACAGGTGCAAGCCTGTTTGTGCTTGTGGGAAAATCCACGCTTGCCGCTTTGACCGATACCAACATTTCATCCCCCACGGATGGACAAGCCCTTGAATACAACGGCACATCGAGCAAGTGGGTGAATGTGGCGAAAAAGGCGGCAGACACACCGACCTTTTCAGAAGCGTCAACAAGGGATAATTTGAGTGGTAGCGGTGAGACGATGGACACGATATTGGGTAAAATCAAAAAGTGGTTCGCCGATTTGAAGGACTTGGCTTTCATCGGGAAGGATGGCACATCGTCAACGAAATATCTGCGTGGTGATGGCACATGGCAAGCGTTTCCGAGTATTCCTGCGGCACAAGTACAGAGTGATTGGAACCAAACAGACAGCGCACAAGTTGATTATATCAAGAATAAGCCCACCATTCCGACTAACACGGATGAGAAAGTCAAGCAGGAAAACACAACGGGAAGTGCTGATTATAGGGTTTTGTTGTCGAACGGCGCAAACGATACGACAGAAACTAAGACAGCAAGAAAGAGTACAAACATCAAATTCAATCCGTCAACAGGTATTCTGAACACGGTGAAACTTGTGCTGTCAAAAGCGCTCAATAGATTGCTAACAGGAACAGGAACAGCGGGGCAAGACAAGGGCAGCGGTCAAACAAACAGATATGTACCGGCAGAATGGAAGTTCAATGCGGGAATCACACCTACAGATGGTGATGAAATTTCAATCAAGATTCCTGTTGCGGGAATTAGTTACGGTGTATGGTTATCTGTTGACAATGGGACAACATACTATCCCGTGGGCAGAAACGACACAAGCAGATTGCAGACACAATTTGCGAACGGCACAACGATTCACCTTGTATTCCAGACAAACGCAAATATGTCTATGTATGCCCGAGGCGGTGCAGATTCTTCCACTACATACACGGGCAACTATTGGAAGGTTGTGAATTACTACGATACAAACACCACATACAGCGTTGTATCGACTTCCGCAAACGGCCTTGCGCCCAAAGTTACGGACACAAGCAAGTTTTTGAAGGGTGACGGAACGTGGGCCGCACCGACAGACAGCACGAAAATTCCACTTGCAGGTACTACGGCATTGACGGGAAGTATTGTGCCAAGTACGGATAAGTCTATCAGTTTAGGTAGTTTGACAAATACGTTTTATTCCGCTTTTGCGGCTATGTTTGCCGCGGGGAGAGCGGGAAATCAGACTGGAAATGTGAGATTTTTTCACTCTGGTGAATCGAGCTACTATACGAACTTAATGCCGACAAAACCAACAACTTTACAGACTTTATATTTGCCCGACTCTAGTGGAACACTTGCAACGCAGGAGTGGGTAAACAAAACTTATTCAACATTGACCACTCAATTTAAAACGGGATGGTCTGTCGAAAGTTGGGGTTCTATTAACGCATATAGAGTAGGCTCTTTAATCATTATGAATTTTTGGGGGTTGAAATGTTCTTCCACTACTTCCGCAGATGCCGAGGTTTTAACTATAACAAGTAGCGGATTTTCGTCCGCTTTTGGTCGGTCAACATCAACCCCAGCAAGCGCAAACGCATCAGATGGTGTGCCGCCTTGTTACATCACAAGTAAATCATTCTATATGGGGCGTGTTACAGCGAATAAAACATACTGCGGCCAAGTTATCGCCGTTATTACATCATAGCGCAACCTAACCCCCACAACGGCAGGAAGGAGAGAGGATGGAAACCCCGGCATTCTTAATTGAGTGTCGGGGTTCTTTTTTATTTCCCGAAAATTTTACATATTTTGGTCAAATCCTGACATTGACATAGCACAAAGTAACATGCTAAGATTTTGAGGTCATTTCTTTGAAAGGAGAGGATTGATATAAGAGGATAAAACACAAAAATGAAAGGTAGGGAAAGGAAAGTGAGTTTTAAGAAATGTATTGCGAAGATCGCTGTATCTTTGGCATTGGGGGTTATGGTAGTTAGCAACGTAGGGAAGGTTGATGCTTATGCGTGGCGTGGGAAAGACCACCAGGCGGCTTTAGACTATGGAAATCCTGGCGTGAGTGCCTCTGATCTCGATATTATGAAAAAAACGCAGATCGAGGTTGATAAAAATGAGGAAGAAGGCGGGTTTTTCAGATGTGAAAACCCTGTTTTTCATGGGGGTGGAGATTTTGTTTCAACGTACATTTATTTGATGACTATTGCAAAGAAATGTCGTGATAATAAAAATTTTGGTCTATATGAATTGGACACACAAGTATATCATCCGGCAGGTGATGGCAATAAAACATTCAAACTTGTTGTTAGCAAAACAAGAGCACTTTTTGCCAACGATTCCAAAGAATTAAAGAAAATCCTGAAAAGAAATAATATCACAGACAACGCACGAAATAGAGGTGCGTTTTTTGCAGGATTAGCAATGCATTGCGGCATGGATGCTTACGCTCATTCTGCATATGGGTTTGTTGGGGACGGAAAATATAAACATATAGAAGGAAATAAAAATTGCCAAGATGATATTACGTATTACCCTAACAGATATGATTGTGCGAAAGAGTTTACTAAAAAAGCAATGAAAATATGGAAAAACAATTCATACCCTAAAGCCAACGCGTTTTATTTGTTAGGAGTACACAATATAGGTAAAAATGGTGCGAAAAATATATACGATAAGAAAATGGGTTTTCAACTTAGAAATTTCAAAACAAATCTAAAAAGAAACAATGTAAGTGCAGATTTCTATGAATGGGCGATGCAAAGGAGTGCAACTGACAACGAATTTATATATGACGAAATCAATTACAATCCTGTATTTTATTAAATATGATAATTAAAGGATTTTGGCATAAAGTAAGCAGAAAATGTTGTGTCTGTAAAGAAAGCGGAAATTCGATGATTTTGGTAGAAGGAATCGGACAATAAGTTAGAATTGTATTTCTAAAAATGCGTCTATATAATTGTTGTATAGATTTCATAAAGGAGAAGTACAGATGGATTCTGGCAAACTACCACGTTCGCAAATAGAACACATCATAGACGAGTGGATTTTTAACGAACGCGACCGAAAAATCCTCAAAAGGCGTATGCTTGACGGTATATGCTTTGAGCCGCTTGCAGAAGAATTCCAACTTTCCGTGACAACAGTTAAAAGCGTTGTCTACAAGTATCGGACGATCCTTAATGACCATTGCTGAAAACTGAATGAATGTTGTATGAAAATAAGACCTTTGCTTTATCGCAGAGGTCTTTTTTTATTGCTAAAATCGTATTATGAACTACTACTATAAGAATAATAATCCATTGAAAAAACGCACTGGAGATTGCGTCATACAGGCGTTGTGCAATGCTCTTAACCTTTCGTGGGAAGAAGTATTTATTGGCTTAGCGGAGGTAAGCCTGCTCATTTATGAAACGATTGAGAGCAACGCAACATGGGATATTTACCTACGCAACAAGGGCTTTTCGAGACACGCTATCCCGAACACATGCCCAGATTGCTATACCGTATATGATTTTTGTCGGGATCATCCCGTGGGAGTATATATCCTCGGAACAGGAACACATGCAATTTCTGTCATTGACGGATGCGTTTTCGACACTTGGAACAGTTTGAATGAACTTCCAATTTACTACTACGAAAGAGAGGAGTGACTATGTACCCTTATCAGCCGATGTATCAACAGCAAATGCCATTTCAACAGCAACCACAGCCGCAACAGGCCAACAATCAAACTATGCAGATTCAGAATGGCGGCTTCGTGCCTATCCGTGATGAAAACATGGTTTACTCATATCCCGTTGAATATGGTAAGTGCGTGACATTTAAGGTTGAAGGACAGCCGATTGTGCTTGAAAAGTCTATGGGTTTTTCGCAGTTAGAAGCTCCAAAAATCAAACGCTATCGGCTTGTAGAAGAGGAAACGACAGTAAACGAACAGGTCAATGATTTGCCTGAACCGGAATGGAAGTCTGAAATCATCGATGTTCAAGGGAAAATATCTGCTTTAGAAAAGGATATTCAATACCTAAAGGCCAAAGTGAGAACCGATAACAGGAAGAAGGGAGATAATCAAGATGATACCAAACAACGTACTTAATGTGTTATCGAAATTCAATCCGAACGTGACGGCATTTCAGAACATGAACTCGCCGGATGAAGTCGCACAATACCTGCTTAATAGTGGGAAAGTAAACCAAGAACAAGTGAACCGCGCTAAGCAAATGTGGGGTGATCCTTACATAAAGCAACAAATACAGCAAAATCCTATGTTGCAGAGTTTTCTAAAAAATCAGCAAGGGTATTAAGGCAAGTGCGCATAAGCCTTGATATATAACCGACTATCCGCTATAGAGGATAGCCGCTAACCTACAAAAAATTATAGGAGGTAAAAGAATTATGGCTATTTCTAATGGAAATGACATGGTAATGCCGGTGTCACCTATGTATGGTGGTGCGGGTGGTGGATTCGGCTCATTCGGTAACGATTGGGGTTGGATCATTTTACTGCTCTTACTCGCAGGCGGCGGTTGGGGCGGTTTTGGTGGATTTGGCGGTGGCGTTGGCGGCCTTGCTGCTGATGGCGCGATGCTTTATCCTTGGATGAACCAGGCTAATCTCACTCAGGATGGGTTCCAGAATCAGATGCTTAACGACAATGTAACAAGCATTCGTGACGGCATCAATTCTCTTTCTACGCAGCTTTGTTCTTGCTGCTGTGATATGAGAGATACGGTAAGTAGCGGTTTCTATAACGCCGAGATTGCGGCCGCAAATCGTCAGATGGCAAACATGAATCAGGCATTTGCAGCTCAGACGGCTACCGCTCAGGGCTTTAACAATGTTCAGGCGGCAACGGCAGACCTTAAGTACACCGTGGCAACAGAGAATTGCGCGGATCGTCAGACAATCAATGAGGGCGTTCGTGACATCATTGCAAGTCAGACAGCTAGCACTCAGGCAATCCTGGATAAGCTCTGTCAGCAGGAAATTGACGCGCTTAAGACGCAGAATGTTTCCTTGCAGAATCAGCTTAATATGGCTACGCTTCGTGAATCTCAGGTTGCTCAGAACGCATTTATCGCACAGGGATTTGCAAACGAAGTGGATCAGCTTTACAACAGGCTGAATAGTTGCCCTGTTCCGTCTACTCCTGTCTACGGAAGAACACCGATTTTCACTTGCAATCAGAATAGCGGTTGCGGTTGTGGATGCGGCAACAACTTCTAAGGGGGTGACACTATGGCTGAGTATGTAGAAAATGTGCTGCAGAATGTGGCTCTTAATGGCCCGATTCTGTTTTCGGCTTCTATTCCCTGTCCTAAAGGTTATGTTTACCACGAGGACGAAACGGGAATTTTTACTCTTAAAGGTGTCACTAATAATTGTTTTGCACGGTATCAGATTGTTTTTAATGGGAATATTGCAGTTCCCGAAGATGGCGATTTAACGGCTATTGCGGTTGCTATTTCCGTGAATGGTGAGGCTAGGCCTACTAGCACGGCAATTTTTACTCCGCAGGCAGTTGATGAGTTTGGCAATGTGACAAGTACGGCGATTATCACTGTGCCGAAGGGATGTTGCTTTAGCGTTGCGGTAAGATACGTTGACGCTACGGTTGCGGATCCCGCTGTCACGCCTACGCCTGTTATCGAAGTGCAAAACGCTAATGTGGTTATCACAAGAATTGCATAAGGAGGGCAAATCTATGGATTTCATGTATAAGATTGAAGATAGGCTCTTAGACGAACTGAAAGAGATTTCGCAGAAACTTGAACAGGGCGAAGAGATGACTACGCAATGCCTGGATGATGTGAAAGATATTTCGATTTCGTTATCCAAACTTGCCACTTACACGGCAATGAAAGAAGGCGGCTATTCCCACGATGGCGGGATGAGCAACGCAAGCCGTGGCGGTTATTCAAACGGTGGCTATTCCAATGCCAGAGGCGGGCAGAGACGCGATAGCATGGGTAGATTCAGCAATCGCGGTGGATATTCTCGCAATAGCTATGGTAGGGAAGAAGAGTGGGGCAGAGAGCCTTACGGCATGTACTAAAAGAACAGGGCGGCTGAAATATGCCGCCCTTTCTATTACCATTCTATGTCTATTTTACAATCAGTTCCCAGAATTGGATTGTCTGAAAACTCTGCTTCAATGTAATTCTTGTCGTTGCTTAATCCCCATGCCATCTGAGCAGTTGTTTGATGTCCTGGAGTTATGCCGATTGCGCCTTTTGTGTCTGCCGGATATGGCTCTAAGGCATTACCATCTGCATCATACATAGTGAAATTCAAGTCACTCAGATATAATTCGTCATTGCTGTAATCACCGGATTTCACTTCATGGCTTATGTTTTTGTATTCATAATCCATTATCACTACCTTTTGCGGGTTCTTATCTGAAAATTCGTTCCTGTCCGATGTTTCATATACGTTTGTGATTGTAAATTCATATTCCCCGCTTGAATTGGAAATGTGAATGGTATCGCCAACATGGTATGTAGTTGCTGAGGTTGATGTTTGAGGATCGGTAACGCTACTCGTTGTAGTTCCCCTACTTCCGCCGAACATTAAGACAATAAAGCCAACTACAGTTACTAATCCGAACCATATAATAGCAAAAACGGATCCTTTGTGGCTTTCGTTCTTATCGTTCTTTACAAGGTCTACAATGCCCAGAATTAGACCGACAAAGCTAGTGCAAGTGAGTAGTGCGAAAATGGCTGCCAAAATACTGAGAGTTGATGCTTTTTTCTTCATAGTAATTCCTCCTTTTTTGTGTGATGATATCATACATTTTCTTCTTCAAAATCGCTTGCTGAGTTACAATACTGATATATCTTAGTTAGGTCTTTCGCATAAGCGATTAGTTTATCCATACCGTTCTTGTTCAACTTTTTTGATACCTCAATCAATTGTTCATTGCTAGGTAGATTATCTATTTTGTAGCCCATATAGAAATCATCATAAGAGCGTTTTGGCAATCCGTATTTTTTTCTTACAGCATTGCACACCTTTTCATCGTCAAGTAGAATCGAAGGGCGGCAAAGATTGTCTATTGTAAAAATCTTCCAATGCTCATAATAATCTTCTTTTGTCATAATCGTTTCGTCAAAATCAATATTCCATAGATGAACGATAAATCGGTATTTCAAGTATTTTTCTACGCTATCCCAAAAGGTAGGATCGCTTTCAAAATCATCGTGCCTATTTAGGAAATAGTATTCTCTGGCCTTTGCTATGGCTGTATCTCTTTCGATGATTTCACCAACTTTGTCGCCAAAGAGTTCGTATGCCCTTCCTTTTTTTGATTGCTGTTCTTGTACCCATCCCATAAGATACTTGGATGTTGTGTTCAACGCTTTAGCAAGTCTTTCGATCTGCTTCATACTGATTTTGTCACCGGCATTCTCAAATTTGCTTATTACTGTCTTGTCACAATATCCGGCACGTTTCGCAAGTTCTGTTTGGGATAGTTCAAGTTCTATTCTTTTCTGTTTTATTCTTTCGCCGACCGTCATGGAAAATCATCTCCGTTTTCTTTTGGTTTAAGGCTATTTTAGCACAGGTTGATTTTTTTTGCAATTATGTGTTGACAAATTATTTGCAGCGGAGTATAGTGTAATCATGGTTGATAAAAACATACAACTCAAACATGTTGTAGAAAAGAGGTGAAAAGCGTTGGTAAAAACACATCATGTTGATACGGAACTGTTAAACAAGTATATTGATCAAAGTGGCTTAAAAATTGGCTATATCGTTGATACACTAGGGATTTCAAGGCAAGCGTTCGACAGAAAGCGTAATGGATATGTTCCATTTACTGCGGCAGAGATTTATGTCGTCTGCGACCTGCTTAGTATTCCATCATACGATAAGCCTATTATTTTTTGCCTAGAGGGTTGATAAAAACATACAACCAAGGGGGATCTATAAATATGAAGAATTTGATTATTTCTGTATTGGCAACATACATATTCTACACGCAGTTCTGCGAAGTAAAGAATGTATTGGTTCTGCCGTTCTTGGTTTTGTTTTTCTACATGGTCTGCTATCAGGCCGAGAATATCAAGGAAATATTCAGGTAAGGGGCAATGAAGATGCGATATGTGATTGTAGCTTTGGCTGTCATCTATATCTACATTCTCTGTGATGCGGCTGTCGGATTCGCAATGGATGTCATCGGTGAAAAAATCGAGATTAAGAACACGGATTTCTCAGATATAAGGGTTCCGAAGGGCTATCGGATGCAGGCCACGGCCTATTGCTTGCAAGGCAAAACGGCAAGCGGCGAATATGTCAGACCTGGGATTATCGCAAGTAAGCCGGAGTGGATAGGAAAAACGGCTGCTGTCTACCTAGAAGGTGACAACGGGGATCTTGGAAAATTCCTTGGTTACTACGATGTCAGAGACACGGGCAGTTCACCTATTAGAGAAGGCAAGGTTATTGATATATGGATGCCTACCTACGATGAATGTATCCAGTTCGGTAGGCGCAAAGTGATTGTTTACATCCTGGGAGAAGATGATGAAAAGACCGAAGAAATTGACCTACATACAGAAACAAAAGCTGTCTAAGAAGGGCTACAAAGCTGATGAATACCGCTTCGCCGAAGAGGATCAAGTGGCAATGCGGTTCATTCATAAAGAAACTAATGAATCTATTTGGATTCCAAAAAACTAAGAAAGGGGTTTGAATATGGAATTTAAGCACATTGTTATTCAGAATTTCTGCAATCTGAAAAACTATTCCGCTGACCTGCATTTTAAGACACTGATTTCCGGCAAGAACAAGGAAGGCAAGTCTACAATCCGAAATGCGATTCTTTGGGTGCTGACAGACAAACTCGCTGATAATTCGGCGGCAGGCGATTCTATCCGTCCTCACGATGAAAATGGAAAACGCATTGACGAGATTGAGATTTCCGTTTCTCTGACAGTTGACATTGATGGTTCTGAGTACGTTCTGACCAAGACGCAGAAACAGAAATGGGTAAAGAAGCGCGGCTGTGAGGATCGCGAGTTCCAGGGCAACGAGAATGAGTTTGCCATTTCCGGCGTTCCGAAGAAGTCAAAAGATTTCACTCAGTTCATTAACGACAATATCTGTCCTGCGGATGATCTCAATTTCTGCATGAACGCAAATGCTTTTCTCAGCCTTGACGCAAAGAAGAGAAGAGCGAAGGTTCTGGGGATGGCGAAGTCCTTCACTGACGATGATGTTATCAATGCAAATCCGCAGTTTGAAGAGTTGCGGGCTGATTTGAAGGTCGGAACCATTGAAGAACTGACAAAGCGGGAGAAGGCCACTATCTCTTCACTCAAAAAGAATGCTGCTGAGATTCCGGCAAGGATTGACGAATTGCATGGTCAGATTGCAGAGTATGACTTTTCCGCTCTGGAATTGGAGAAAAATTCTCTGAATGAAGAACTTGCAAAGATTGAGAAGGCCGAACAGGAGAATGATGCGGTTCGTGACAAGATCATGCAGGCCAAGTTTGACCTGTCATCCATTGAGCAGAACTTAAATGCGGCTGTCAAAGATAAGAGACACGCTATCGACCTTGAAATTGCTGAGATTAAGAATGAGTTGCGTTCTGTGATGGATGATGATGTAAGGATCCGCAATGAGAAAGAGAACGCTGAACAGCTTATTTCCAACAATGACAAGGCCATTGAAGAAGCTGAGAATAAGATGGCGGTTATCTCGGAAAGAGTATTCGATGAATCGTCTGCTATTTGTAAGTATTGCGGTCAGCCTTTGCCGGAAGATAAGAAAGAAGAACGGCGCAAGGAGTTTGAGAAGCAAAACGCTGATGAACTGAACAGAGTTTCCGACTATCTGGATGCCTTGAATAACGGAAAGAGCAGTTCTGTAAAGAAGATCGAGGCGTGTGACGGGAAAATTGCAGAGGCGATTGAACGCAAAAAGGAACTGTCTCAGAAAATCCAGGAGAAGGAGAATGAGGCAGCAGGTCTTGTCCTTGCTGATGTAACTGAGGATAGTGCATACAAGGCAAAAATTGACGAAATAACGGCTCTTGAAGGTCAGTTGGTAAATTCCACCTTTGATGTGGAAAAAGCCGAAATCAAGGCCAAAATCGCAGAAGTAGAACGCAAACTCGGACAGGCAGAAGCGAATAACCGCATTGAGGATCGCATTGAGCAGCTTAAAACTGAACTGAAACTTGTCGGAGAGAACACTTTGAAGCATGAACGTATCCTGCATCTGCTCGAAGAGTACAGCATTGCAAAGATTGCGATGTTAGAGGATTCGGTGAATGCGTATTTCAAGATTATCAAGTGGCGTTTCTTCGAGAAACAAATCAATGGCGGCTTTCAAGAAGTGTGCAAGGCGGTTGTCAACGGAACAGACTATGACGGCCTGCTGAACAAGAGCGACAGAATCCTTTGTCAGATGGATCTTGTAACTGGATTCCAGGATGCGGCAGGAAAGAAACTTCCCGTCATGCTTGACGATACTGAGAGTATTGATTCCGACAGGATCACGGATTCACCGGACAGGCAGCTTATCATCTTTGAGCGGGCTGACAATGAACTGATGGTTGAAGATTGGTGATGGAAGGAGTGGATGAAATGGCAGAAACAACACAAGTAACAGAAAAGAAACTGACGACAACGCTTAGTGAGTGGAGCAATCAATTCACAAACCTTGTGGCACGGGATTACAAGGAGTGTGGCGTAGAGTTTAGCGACTATAGCAAGAAGTGCGCTATGTCTGCTGTAG
>JAEIGA010011586.1_pt1 | contig 13388 bp, 7 predicted proteins | sample 9270691 | NCBI WGS metagenome assembly JAEIGA01 (sample SAMN17057246, study PRJNA624740) | gut metagenome | biome: biome; isolation source: fecal sample | host: Bos grunniens | place: China: Xizang | collected 2019
CGGTTCCGCCTTGCAGGGTATGATTCCGAACTTGAACATTACCCAGAATTCAGGTAGTCCGGATGCAGGCTCTTCGTACAACATTCGTGGTAACACCTCTCCCAATGGTGGTTCACCCTTGATTTTGGTGGACGGTGTCGAGACCTATCTGGACCGTATCAACGCCAATGACATTGCGTCTATTTCCGTATTGAAGGATGCGGCTTCTGCTGCTATCTATGGTGCGCGCGGTGCTTTCGGTGTAATTTTGGTAACGACCAAGAGCGGTAAGACGGATATGGCGCCGAAAGTGACCTTTGATGGACGTTTCTCGGTGTCTGCTGCTACGACTTCTACCGATTTTGAGACACGTGGTTACTATTCTGCCTACATTGCGGATAAGTTCATGATTACTTTGGGTGGTGTGCCTTATACCAGCTACACCGCTTATGATTATCAACGTCTGTATGAGCGTAGAAACGACGTCGTGGAAAATCCGGATCGTCCTTGGGTCGTAACCGAGATGCGTAACGGTAAAATGTCTTATGTCTATTTGGCCAACTTTGACTGGTACAACTATATGTACGATCATTCTCGTCCCACCCATGATTACAACGTGACCGTTAGTGGTGGTTCCAAGAATGTAAGTTACATGGTCAGCGGTCGTTACTACAACCAAAAAGGTATGTATCGTGTGGGACCGGATGGTTATCAGTCACTCAACGCTCGTGCGAAATTGGATATCAAGATTCGTCCTTGGTTGAAGCTCTCCAATAACACCAAGTTCTTCAACGGAGATTATGACTTCTCCGGTAGCGACAACCGTGCTTCGACTTTGCACGCTTTGGCTTCTTTGGTGCCGCAGAATCCCGATGGAACGGCGGTTTCTCACACCTTGATGACCAACTCTGCTACGCACTATATCATGGACGGTTATTCGGCCATGTTGCTCGGTGGAAAGAACTGGGGCGTGAGACGTACTTTGGAGTTGACGACCTCCTGGGCTTTGCAGGCGAATATTACCGATTGGCTCACCGCCAATGCGGATTTCTCCTATAAATATGGTTATTTGCGTCAGCGTGCTCGTCATGCCAAGGTGCAGTATTCCATGTATCCCGGTGAGATTTTGAATGAGTCTGTCAGTGATTATCCTGATTACTATCGTGACATCGTTTACGAGCAGAATAACTATGTGACCAATGCCTATTTGGCCTTTGATAATACTTGGGGAGGACACCATGTGACGGCTACGGCGGGTATGAACTATGAGACTCGTTTGTATCGTGACCTTACGGTGCGTCGTTATGATTTGCTTTCCGAGGATTTGTCAGACTTCAATTTGGCAACCGGTGAAGTCAGCACTTTGACCGGTGGTGTCAGCGAGTTTGCTTTGCTTGGTTTCTTCTTCCGTGCTTCCTATGACTACAAGTCACGTTATTTGATTGAGTTCAATGGTCGTTACGATGGCTCTTCCCGTTTCCTTGCCAGCAACCGTTGGGGATTCTTCCCTTCCGTATCTGCCGGATGGCGTTTGAGCGAGGAGCCTTTTATGAAGGATGTCAAGAAAGTGATGAACAATGCCAAAGTTCGTCTCTCCTATGGTTCTTTGGGTAACCAGAATATCGGTTATTACGATTATTATCAGACCATCAGCACCTCGCAGATGAGTTATACCTTCGATGGTGTTTCCAAAGAGTTGCAGGCTACGGTTTCTGCACCGGTATCTACAGGTACCTGGGAGACGGTTACCACCTCCGACCTCGGTATCGATTTGGCATTCTGGCAGGATAAGTTGACCTTGAGCGGTGACGTGTATATCCGTGATACCAAAGGAATTCTTACCACCGGTCAGAAATTGCCTTCTATCTATGGTGCTTCCGAGCCGAAGGTCAATGCCCATGATTTGCGTACCCGCGGATGGGAGTTGCAGGCAGAGTGGAAAGATTCCTTCAATTTGGGCGGTGAGGTGTTCTCATACCAGATTGGTGGAAACGTTGCAGACTACACCGCCAAATATACCCGCGCTGACAACCCCAATGGTTTGCTTGCTTCGCCTTATGTGGGCAAACAGTTGGGTGAGATTTGGGGTTATCGTGTCGATGGTCTCTTCCAGACTGACGAAGAAGCGGCAGCTTATGCTTCTCAGGTGGATATGATGGTGACTTGTCCGACTTATTACAATTCTGTTGACCCTGCCAACAAAGGTGTTTTGGCTGGTGATATGAAGTATTTGGATTTGAACGGTAACGGTCGTATCGACCGCGGTAGCGATACCATCGGCGACCCGGGTGACCGTGTTGTCATCGGTAACAGCCAGCCTCGTTATCTTTATGGTATGCACGCCGGATTCCAGTATTTTGGTTTCGACTTCTATATCTTCTTCCAGGGAATCGGCCGTCAGGATTGGTATCCCGGCTCTGACAACCAGCGTTTCTGGGGACCTTATTCCCGTCCTTATACTTCTTTTGTGCCGCGTGACTTTATGTCCAATGTATGGTCTGAAACGAACAAGGATGCTTATTTCCCCCGTGCACGTGGTTACGATGCGTTGAGTTCCGGTGGTTTGTATTGGACCAACGATCGCTATTTGCAGAATGTAGGTTATCTTCGTTTGAAGAACTTGACCATCGGTTATACTTTCCCCGACAGATGGATGGAGAAAATCCATATCTCCAAACTTCGCGTCTATTTCTCAGGAGAGAACTTGTGGTACACCAGCCCCATGCATTCCAAGTATCTTGACCCGGAAATCTGTGGTACACAGGGTTCATCCGGTACGGGTGATGTCTATGGCTATGCCAAAACATTCTCCTTTGGTTTAACGCTTGATTTTTAATGAGGGAGGAAATGCGTTATGAAAAATAAAATCAATATCTTTTTACCCCTTTTGACGGCCCTGTTTGTCTTGGCTTCTTGCGATTTGACGCGTGACCCCCAAGATAAACTCAGTCCTGAGACCTACTTCAAGTCTGGCGAGGAGTGCCGTCTGTTTACCAATGCTTTTTATACGCTTTTGCCGGGTGCAGCCGCCGTTTATGGTGAAGGTGAAGATTATATCATCGGAACCGGACTTTCGGCCGAGGTGCTGGGTAATCGTACCGTTCCTTCTACGGCCGGTACTTGGAACTGGACCAAACTGCGTGATATCAACTTTTATCTGGGACGTTCTCATCAATGTACCGACCCGATTGCGAGGGCGCAGTATGATGGTGTAGCCAAATTCTTCCGCGCCTATTTCTATTTTGACAAGGTGCGTCATTATGGTGATGTTCCTTGGGTGGATGTAGCCTTGGATGCCAATGACCCGACTTTGTACCGTCCTCGTGATTCGCGTAAGGTGGTGATGCAGCATATTTTGGATGATATCAATTATGCCATCGAGAACCTTCCCGACAAGACAGGAGTTACGACGGTCAACAAATGGACAGCTTTGGCTTTGAAGAGCCGTATCTTCCTCTTTGAAGGTACCTATCGCAAATACCATAATTTGGGCGATTGGGAGGCCTGTCTTCAGGAAGCGAAATCCGCTGCCAAATCGTTCTTGGAATTGGCTCCTTACGTAATCTACAAGCCCGATGGTACCACGACGCCTTATCTGGATTTGTTCAATGGCTTGCAGTCTGACCAGTCCGAGGTAATCTTGTCTCGTTCTTATGCCGCTGCCATTGGTTTGACTCACGACTGCAACGGTCGTTTCTTGAGTGCTTCCATGGGCCGTCCCGGTATTACCAAAGATGTCATCAACAGCTATTTGATGTCCGATGGTACCCGATTTACAGATAATGCCAATTATGCCAAGATGACTTTCTTGGATGAAGTGGTGGACCGTGACCCTCGTCTGGCACAGACCATTCGTACTCCGGGGTATTGCCGCAAAGGTACGACGACGCCTGTGGCTCCCAGTTTCGAGTCAACGGTGACCGGCTACCATATTATCAAATATGTTGCTGAGATTGAATACGATTCTTACAATGTTTCCGAGCAGGATATGCCCATCATCCGCAAGGCTGAGGTTTGCTTGAACTATGCTGAGGCCTGTGCAGAATTGGGCGAAATCACCCAGGATGACTTGGATATCTCCCTCAATCTCTTGCGTGACCGCGTAGGAATGCCGGGTTTGGTTTTGGCGGATGCCAATGCTGCTCCCGATCCTTATTTGGACAATGACCAGACCGGTTATCCCGGTGTGACGGGTGCCAACAAGGGTGTGATTCTTGAAATCCGTCGCGAGAGAACCGTAGAGTTGATGTGCGAGGGACATCGCTATTGGGATATCATGCGTTGGGCCTGTGGTGCGCGTTTTGTACGTCCTTTGCACGGTATGTATATCCCTGGTGTCGGCTCCTATGATTTGAACAATGACTCTCAAATCGACTTGGTGGTTTATGCGGACGATATGCCGACGGTGAGCGGTAGCGCTTCTGTGAAGTCATTGGATGAGCTTTGTCTGACCGAGGGTACATCCGGTCTGGTAACGCTCTTTGCTGATACAGAAAGAAAATTTGACCCCAATAAGGATTATCTCTATCCTGTGCCGACTGAGGACCGTGTCCTTACGCAGGGTGTGATTACCCAGAATCCGGGTTGGAATGATGGACTTGAATTTAATTAGTGTATGAAAAAGTATATTTATTTCATTGTTGCACTTTTGGCATTGGCCGCTTGTAAGAAGGGCCCTGAAATGCCAATGGCGTATATTGAAGTGGACAAAGATTATATCGTAGTTCCGAGTTTCTCGGTGAATTACGCGATTTCAGTCGAGTCCAATACGCAGTGGAAACTCTCTTCTTCCGCGACATGGGTTACTTGCTCCGTTTCATCCGGCGCGGGTAATTCGGATTTGTCCTTCTCGATTCAGGACAACTTGGGCGACCCTCGTTCCTGTGTGCTGGAGTTGGTGGACAATGTGTCTTCGCTCCGCAAGGAGATTCGCATTGAACAGAACGGAAAGAATGGTCCGGATTATATGCCGGTATCGACCATCCGTAAGATGGAAGCGTCATCCGGCAGTTATTCTTTTAACTCCGGTAAGTTGAAAGCTTTTGTCTTGTCAAACTATGAAGCTGCCAACTACAAAGCAGGACAGATGGCTGTGGGAGATTCTTTTACAGCTCCCTTGTCAGGTATCAATATCAAATCTTGCGATGGTTTTGTGGCTTATGAGCAGGGTTCAGAAGTGGATATCGACCTCAAAGGCGCGATTCTTTCTCGTGTGGATGGCATACTGACCTTGTCCTTGTCTTCTCGTCCGGAACAGACGCGTACCAGCAAGGTGACTTTGACTCCTTGTGAGGTGACTTACGACAATCTCAAATCCGGCGATTATGAGTCTATGTACGTGCGTATCAACAACTTCCAAGTTTTGGAAGAGTATGTAGGTGGTACCTTCGTACGTTGCCCTGTGCTTGAAGACGAGGCGGGTAATCACGTGCAGTTGCAGGTGGTTGAAGAGGCTGCTTTCAGTGCGGAACTTTACAATCGCGGTAAAGGTAATATCAATGGTATTGCTACCGGTATGAAGTCTTCTATGCCGGCGTTGGATCCGACCATTGTGGATGATGCTGCTTTTACCCGTCTTCGTTTTGGTGCCCCGGGTGTGGAGTCTTTGCCTTATGTATTCTCATTCTTGGCTCGCGAAGATTCGGACAACACGCCTAAGTATATCATTTATAATGAGTTGTGGTATAATCCTGCCACCCAGCTTGTACAGGGTCTTGTGGCTACGGATGAAGATGAGTCTATTGCTGCCACTTTGGAACTGACCGCTTTTGGTACGGACGAGACCAAGATTAACTCCGGTCATACCCATCACTGGGCAGAGAGCGGCGGCCACGATAACATTATGTGTACGGGCTTTGTTTCCCAGAATTGTAAAACAACGCCGACTGCCGAGTGTGGATGGTGGTGGTCCGTTCCCCTTAAGATGAGCCTTCCTTCCAAGATTAACTTCTCATTTGGTTTGGCTGGAACGGATTACTCTTTGCGTGAGTGGAAAGTATCTTATTCAAAAGATAAGAAAAACTGGCGCGATGTGGAGAGCGTGACGATTGACCTTTCTCGTACAGGAGGTACTTTCTACCTCTATTACACCGTTGCTATTACACTGGCAGAGCCCTTTAATTCCGGTGATACTTTCTATGTGAAGTTGACTCCTCAAGGTTCGCAATCTTGCAGTGGCGGTATGGGCTTGGATGGACACGGTAGTTCTTGCCAAATCAACTTGCACTGCGCCTTGGTGTTGAGCGAGGAAGTGGAGCAACGTACCAAAGTGCCTGCCGACGCTGTTTATTTCCAGCCTTTCGATAAATTGACGGCTGGTATGGACTATTTCTATGGCGAAAAGTTAGCTGCCATGACGAACTATAGCGGCGAAGAATACAGCGCTTGGACTTCTCCCAAGAAGGCTTTGTTGGATTTGGAAACCAAAGACGTGTATGAGCGTCCTGGCTATGCGCAGATTGGTTTTGTCAATGAGGAAAGAGCAGGTAGTCGTACGGCTTACAACAATTATATCGGTAGTTTGATTATCCCCGAGTTGGGTCAGGAGGGTGACTTCAAGTTGTCCTTCAAGGCCGCTCGATATCGCCACCCGTGTGTGGACCGTCCCGGACTTCGTACCCCTGTGGCTGATATTGTCAATCCCGATATCGCCAAGGGTGTGGTTCGTCTCCTCCCGGAAGGTACGAAAGCTTATTTCGAAGAGACGAAATCTGCGACGGCTCAGTTCTCCGGAATGCCTTACGATAAGTTCAAGAGCTATAGTCTGACTATCAAAAATGCAACGCCTGATACTCGTATCTGCTTTACCAGTGCGCAGGCAACGACTTCAGACTTTACGCGTTGGTTTATTGATGATATTACTGTTACTAAATAATTAGTCCTATATGAAAAAGAATATAAGTTTGATTTCTGTCCTCTTGTGCGTGATGCTGGGCTTTTCCGCTTGTGAAAAAGCAGCGGATAATTCCTTCTTTGTGGGAGGCCCTGAGACCGCGAACTTCAACAGCGGCGGTATGGCACAGGAAGACGATAAAGATGCGAGTGAAGAGGAAGAGATGGACTGGGAGTCTATTGAGATTATCCCCGAAAAGACTTCCGATTCACAGGTGAAAATCATGTCTTTCAACGTGCGTGTGCTCGGTGACTCTGGCAACAATGCCTGGGATGCCCGTAAAAAAGGTATTCCTGTGATGGTTAAGACCATCAACCCGACAACCATCGGCGTGCAGGAGGCAACCAAGACGCATTTGGATTACCTTGCCAAGAATTTGCCTGATTATGCGTATGTAGGTGAAGGACGTGAAGGTGGTGTCCGCGGTGAGTCCACGGCTATCTTTTTCAAGAAGGATGAGGTGGAACTAATCAAGTCCGGTACATTCTGGCTTTCCGAGACGCCTCATCAGGTATCTTATGGTTGGAATGCACAGTATCTTCGTATTGCCACTTGGGCTATTTTCAAGAAGAAAGCAACCAACGAGTTCTTCTTCCACATGAATACCCACTTGGATTTTGAGAAGGTGACCGTGGCCAACGAGGTGGCTCTGATTGCCCGCAAGTGCTTGGAGTATAACCCGAATAACTATCCGGGTGCTTTTACGGGTGATATGAATACCAAGGAATCTGATTCTTGTTTTGAGCCGATGAAACAGTTGGGTTATGTGAGTGCAAGACGTCAGGCGCGTGATACGGATGAAAGTATGACTTTCAATGGTTTTGGCTCTGGTGGCGGTATCATCGACCATGTGTTTTCCTCTGTCTTCAAGGCAAGCAAATTCAAAGTTGTCAATGAGAAATACAACGGTGTAACCTACTTGTCTGACCACTATCCTGTGTATGCAATTTTGGATTTCCCTGTCGAAAATTAATGTGCTTATGAAAAAGATATTAAAATTTTCGGGTGTCGTTGCCACGCTGTTGCTCGTCGTTCTGGCTTGCAACCAGGTGTCAAACGCCATCCTTGTAAGCCGAATCTCTTTGAGTGAGACGGCTGTTACGCTGAGAAAGGGAGATGTGAAGATGTTGCAGGTAACGCTCACTCCCAGTTCTGCGGATGATCAACGCGTGGTTTGGTCATCCAGCAATTCCAATATCGCATCGGTCAATGATGGCTTGATTACGGCCATAGAGGTCGGCAAGGCTACGATTCGTGCTACTTCTGCCGACGGTCGCAAACGTGCCACTTGTGAGGTAGAGGTAATTCCTGAGTATATTCCTGTTGAGTCAGTTTTGATTAGCGACGAAGACGGAGTTACACCATTGAACAATACAGAAGTGACTTTGACAGAAGGGGATACCTATGTAGCAACGGCTTCTGTACGTCCGGGTGATGCGACCAATACCCATGTTTCATGGAAGAGTAGCAATGTGGTAGTTGCTTCTGTGAAAGACGGTGTCATCAAAGCCGGCTCTGTGGGAACGGCCACCATCACCGTGACCTCTGACGCTGGCTCCAAGACCGCTTCGTTTACGGTGAAGGTGAAGGCTTATGTGCCTCCTGTGGATGTGACGGGTGTGACCTTGAACAAGACTTCCATTACTTTGGCGAAATTGGGTGATACTTACCAATTGACGCCGACCGTAGCTCCTGCGGATGCTACCAATAAGGATGTTCGTTGGTCTTCTGCCGATTCGAAAATCGCGACCGTAGAAAATGGTTTGGTGAAGGCCATCGCGCCGGGTAAAACAACCATTACAGTACGTACAGTTGACCAGGGTAAGACGGCTACTTGTGCTGTTGAGGTGCGTGGATATGTGACAGGTGTTGGTTTGAACAAATCCAACCTGACCCTTTCCGTAGGTGGAACGGCCACGCTGACGGCATCTGTGCTTCCGAGCGACGCCATCAACAAAAACGTCACTTGGGTTAGCAGCGATGATGCGGTGTTGACAGTGGATGCCAATGGTAAGGTTACGGCTGTGGCTTCAGGTATTGCAACGGTGACGGTTACGACCGAGGAGGGTAACTTCGCGGCCAATTGTACCATCATTGTGGTTGCAGGTGGCAGCACGGGTACCAATGGTGGTTTTGATGAGTTTAATGAATCAGATTTTGATTGGTAAAAAATATAAATAGATATATGAAAAAGACTTTGTTCACATTGTTCGCAATGGCTGCTATGGGTAGCTTAGCGATTTCGTGTCAGAAGGAAGAATTGGAACCTTCTGATTCTGTCAATGCTGGTGGTCAGCAGGAAGAAGTTACGACCGGCGAGGGAATCTCGTTTACGGCCGGCTTTGAACCGACGGCTCCCGCAGATGACGATTCGAAAGTAGTCCTCTCCGGCAAAAAGGTTAATTGGGTTGAAGGTGATTATATTTCCTTCTTTGTGGATGGAAAAGGAAATGCCGGTAAAAATGGAACCAATATCTCAGGCTACGATTTCCGTTTGGGCTATCGTTATGCCGCGAAGGCTTCCGGTCCTGTTGTTGGATTTGATCCTGCGCAGACGACGGTTCCTACGGCCAGCATGTATTACGCCCTTTGTCCGCATATGTCTGATGGTGAGGGAAATAAAGGTTTGATTCATGGTTGGTTACCCCAGTATCAGATGGGCGTGAAGGATGATTTTTCTGTTCGCAGAAACAACATTCTTACCAAGACCCACATGGCGGTGGCAAAGACGGCAGACCCTAACACCCCGCTCATCTTCAAGAACGTCGTTTCAGTGATGCGTTTTACCATTCCTTCTTCTTTGGATGGTCAGGTAGTGCGTATTCGTATGAGCTCTCCGATGAAGGAAATCATTTCGGGTGATATGTGTATCGACGCAAGCAAAGATGAGCCCGAAATCGGATTCTTCGGTAAAAAATTCGCCAGTGCGGGTGTGGAGTTGCAAGGCGCCAGCATGCAAAGCCACGTGAACCTTTATCCGGGTGAACCGACCAATGGCAATGATGTCGTGGATATGAATACGACCTTCAAGGCGGGTGAATATTCTTTGGCTGTTGCTCCGGGAACCTTCTACAACGGTTTCGACGTGGAATTTATGACCAAAGACGGCAAGACATACAGCCGTTCTCCTCGTAAACCGATGTGGACCTTGAAGCGCAACACCATCTACAATATGGGTGAGCTTCGTTTGCCTTCTACGGTCAAGAGTACAGCTTCCGGTGATGGTGTGACGGCACTTCCTTATATTTTCTCCTTCTTCCATGCTGGAGAACAGAACGAGACACCCAAATATATCACTTATACCAAGGCGGTTAGTACCACGGCGGCTTCTGTTTCCGGTTGTCCGTTTACGGGTAGCAAGGCGGAAATCAGTGCTGTGGTAGCTGTGGCAAACAAAGCCAGTCTGGACAACAGTGGTTCCAGCTTGAAAATCAACGCAACCTACTCCACGGCAGAACCTACTTCCTTCAATACCAATTGCTGGGCAGAGAAACTTTCCCGTGACAATATCAATGCCGCCGGTATGTCTGTCAATTCGCAATATGGTTCCGGTCTGACTTACGAGAGTGGTTTCTTCTATACTTTCCCGATGAAGATGGATCTTCCTCAAAATTTCAGATTTACCTTTGGTTTGAGTGCAGCTGGTACCTGGGCATGTAAGAAGTTTGGCATTTACTATACTTCCGATGAGAATGGCTATTGGTGTCTTGCTGGAACGGTTGAGATTCCCAATGCTCGCGTTTCCGGTGCCAACTACTATTATTATAATTTGGATGTGCGCAACAATACGATTCCCGTACCTTCCGGCAACAACCTTTATGTAAAAGTTGTTCCTATGGGTACAGCGGTGATCGGTGGTGGAAGCTCTGCCGGTGTAGGTAACAGTTCTCAAGCCATTTCTATGCACTCATCTTTTGTGATTGCTCCGATTGAAACCGGCAATACTCCGACTCCTTCCGGAGATATCCTTTTCTGGCAGCCTTTTGATGAATTGACTACCGGTGCTCCGATTTACTACAATGGCGTTTCCAACCGCGAGCGTTTGGCTTCTATTTCCAATCTCCCGGGTGATGCGTTTGCTTCATGGCCTGCTTCTCAAAAGAAAGCCAAAGTGGGTTCTGCAACGGGAGAATTTACCGCTACCGAGGTATATGCCCGTCCTGGATTTGCACAGATTAGTTCGGCACCTTCCGATGTCGTGACTGTAACGGGTCTTACCAACAAAACGGGTGCTTTGACGACGCCGAAGTTGGGTTACGCTGGTAAAATTCGTGTGAAATACGATGTGATGCGTTATGGTAATGCTGCTTATGACCGTTATGCCGATAAGAGTACTGCCGGAAACGATATTAAGTCGAATGAGTCTTATACCTATTGGTTGGGTGTAATCGGCGGCGGTAAAATTATTTCTGCTACCGCGAATGGTAGTGCCTGCCAAATTGATATTAATGATGCGGACTATATCGCGGCTTATCCCAATCATACCTCTTGGATTAAGTATTCAATCGGTTCATTTAGAGATAAATGGTGTCCGATGGATATTGTGATTGAGGGTGCGACGGCCAACACACAAATCGTGATTTTGGGACATCCGAAGTCCAACAATGCAATCAACTGGTTTACCCGTCACTTTGTGGATAACATCTTGATTACCAAGGAGTAATATTTAATTTTAATCTTCGATAACATGAAAAAGTTATTTTTTATTGCAGCCCTTGCCTGTTCATCGTTGTTTTTCAACGCTTGTGACTGCTGTTGTTGTAAATCAGACACGTTGAAGGTGGTTTCTTTCAATGTTCGTTTGATGAAAGGCGCCGATGGAGAAAACTCTTGGGAGTTTAGAAAAGAGGCTTCTCCTGCCATGATTAATACCATTCTGCCCGATGTATTCGGTGTTCAGGAAGCGTTCAAAGAGCAGGAGCAGTATTTGTTGGATAGTTGTACCCTTTACAAATCTGTCGGTGTAGGCCGTGACGATGGTGTTGATAAAGGCGAGAGAATGTCTATCTTCTGGAATACCGAAAAGATTGAGATGTTGGATTGGGGTACCTTCTGGCTTTCAGAAACCCCCGATGAGCCTTCCAAAGGTTGGGATGCTGCTTGTCGCAGAACCGCTACTTGGGGCTTCTTCAACGTGAAAGAATCCGGTAAAAAATTCTTCTATGTCAATACCCACTTGGATCATAAAGGTTCTTTGGCAAAAGCAAATGGTTTGAAATTGGTGCGTTCTGAGATTGCAAAACGTAATCCTGAAAACCTTCCTATGATTCTTACGGGTGACTTCAATATCCTTGAGTCCGATTCTTTGATTGTGGCTTTCTCAAAGGATATGAAGAATGCCAAATTTACTGCAGAGAAATGTGACGAGGCTACCACGACCTACAATGGTTGGGGTGCTTCCGATAACGTGGTTATCGACTATATTTTCTATGATGGATTTTCCGCTTGTAAATCGTACCGCGTTATCAACGAGCAGTATGCCGGAAAACCTTATATCTCAGACCATTATCCCATCGTAGCAGAGTTGGAGTTTTAATGGCGGGTATGCTCTATATTGTCCCTACTCCGGTAGGGAATTTAGAAGATATCACACTTCGAGCGATACGGGTGTTGAAGGAGGCGGATTTGATTCTGGCTGAAGACACCCGTACCTCTTCGGTGTTGCTCAAACATTATGATATCAAGGCAAAATTGCAGAGTCATCATAAGTATAATGAGCATCAGACCGTTGAATTGATTAAAGAGAAAATCAAAGGCGGATTGAATGTCGCCTTGGTAAGCGATGCGGGAACACCGGGTATCTCTGATCCCGGTTTCCTTCTCGCACGCGCCTGTGTGGAAGAGGGGATTGAGGTGCAGACTTTGCCGGGGGCTACGGCTTGTATCCCGGCTTTGGTGTCATCGGGTTATCCTTGCGACCGTTTTTGTTTCGAGGGATTTCTACCGATGAAGAAAGGACGCCAGACTCGTTTGAAAGAGTTGGCGGAAGAAACCCGTACGATGGTGATTTATGAGTCTCCCTATCGTTTGGCCAAGACTTTGTCGCAGCTGGCGGAGTTTTTTGGCGGAGAGCGCCGTTGCAGCGTGGCGCGAGAGATTTCCAAATTGCACGAGCAGCACCATCGGGGCACTTTGTCAGAGTTGGCGGCTTGGTTTACCGAGCATGAGCCGCGCGGTGAAATTGTGCTGATTGTAGCGGGAAAAGAGCGTTGATACGCTGTAGGCTCGTGTGGCGCTGGTAAGCGGCGATGAATTGAAAGGTTGAAAAGGAGGTGAGAGCGTGAGGAGAGAGCAATATGAAAAAATACTTCAAAGGAGAGATATCTCGATCTCGGGCAACGATAGTCGTTGTTTTTGTTTTTGTGGTGCTGGCTTATCAGTTGGCACTTTTTGTCTATAAAGCCGCGGAGCGTCTGCTGGTTTTGCATCGCGATGTTCCCGATACGGTCTATGTGGTGGATTCTGCCCTTGCCCGGCGTTTGCTTGCAGAAGAGGCCGTAGATGGCGGGCCCGCCGC
>JAEIGA010011587.1_pt1 | contig 13387 bp, 12 predicted proteins | sample 9270691 | NCBI WGS metagenome assembly JAEIGA01 (sample SAMN17057246, study PRJNA624740) | gut metagenome | biome: biome; isolation source: fecal sample | host: Bos grunniens | place: China: Xizang | collected 2019
CCCAATTCAAACGAGGAGCGAAGAGATAATCTTCGCTCCCTTCATTAGGATAAGAAATTAAACACTTGACATAATTAAACAAAATTGTTACCTTAGCGTCAACAACAAGCTAACAAAGATGAAAAAAGCAGCATTCTTATCAACGATCGTCATGGCAGTTCTCGCCATGGTACCGGTAACGAGCGCCCAAGCTCCGTCAGCAGCCCCGGCAGCCCAAACAACGGGCCGAGGCAACAGCGATTTGTTGGCATCCAACACGGTTCGTGCCGTATTCCGTGGCATGCAGGAAGTTGCCATCAGCCACTTTACCAACCCGCAATCCTACACCACGCAAGTTGCAGTATTTGAAGTGGTGGAGAATTTAGCACACCGTCGGCTGGTTCGCTATGGTGACGGATGCCTGCAGGCAGGCACGATTATCACGGTATCCATGAATCGAAATCAGCCCGGCCAACCGTCCTCCGTGGTGGATGAGATTGCACAAATGCAGGTAGGTGAGGAGGCAGTCATGAAGATAGATCACCTCTTTCTCTTTGCTGAACCGGAGGGTATCAACATTCGCCCCTGCACTCGTTTGGCACGCAAGCCCAATAGTGCCGGCAAGCCTCAAGTAACGCCGGTAACACCGGTGGCACCTGTAGCCCCCACTGTTTCCCCGCGCCCCGTTGCTCCTGCAATTACCCCCGGCACGGGCTCCGGTCGACTGATGGGAGGCATGGAAGACGACACGGATACCATTGTTGAATAAAGCAATTCAGCAACATTTTCACCCAATCCACCTGCCACGCACGGGCGTCGGCAGGTGTTTTTTCTGGGGAATGGAGGAGGAGCCGGTGAGGCGTACACCCACCAGAATCAAGCCAATGGCGAAGAATGTGCTCATGGTCAACTGCCCCACGCCCAGCACCAAGCTGAATGCAGCAGCAACAACCGGTTGCAGATAATTATACGTGGCAACGACGGCGGCATCCAATCGGGCTTGAGCATAGTTGAGCACCAAGTAGCACAGGAAAGTACCTACAACGACAATGTACCCTAAGCTGAACCAAGCGGAACGTGAAATCTCCGACCACTCGGGGGCTTCCACCTGCGTAGCGAACAGCGGCAAAGTGGTAAGCGCCGAAATAGTGAACAGCCACTTGAGCAGGGTGAGCACATGATACCGCTTAATAAGGTGAGCAAAGAACACAAAGTAGGCAGCGGCAAACACCTGCGAGCCCAAGCACATGAGATCACCGATGACTGCACCGTTCCCCTCATCCGCCCCGGCGGATGAAAGCACCATGGTAAGCGCCCCTATGCAGGCAATAGCAATTCCTACAGCCCTCTTAAAACAAATGTGCTGCCCCATAAATAAGGCAGCCATCAGTAAAGTAAAAACGGGAATTGCTGTAGATGTAACACCGGCGTGGGTCGGCACCGTGTATTGCACTCCGCCGACATATAGGAATTGGTTCAGCGCAATACCGCATAGCGACATGGCTATGAGTGCAGGCCAATCTTCCCTGCGTATCTTTTGGCTCTTCACAAAACATGATGTTACCCAGAACAACACGGCGCTACAAGTCACTCGCATTAAGGCCAGTGAGATGCCGTTGACCGTTCCGTCTTGCATCACGAACTTACACATCGGGCTCATCAGTCCGAACAAACAAGCTGCCAGCAGCGCGGCTGCGTGACCTTTTACTCGTTCACCCTTCATGGCTGCCGGAAATTGTACGCTCTTTACTATTTTTGGCAACACTTTTCGCATAAAATCATCCATAATTTTTTCATAAAAAAATCCAGAGCGTAAGAAAGTTAAGCGATGTCGCACTGTAGGATTGCCAAGCGAACTTATTTTTGATAAGATGAGTCAAGTGAAACGTCGTTTGGCCACCATTTTGAGCATTCTGAGCGGAATTCTGCTCAGCAGTTGTGGGGACGGCAAGAGCTCAGCGGAAAAGTTTGCAGAGGAGCGCATATTGCTCATCGGCAACAACTCTGAGCCCCAGAGCTTAGACCCACACAAGGCCACGGCCGTGGCAGACGGCAAGATTATCAGCTGCTTGCTGGAAGGCTTGGTACGCCCCGACCCGAAAAAAGACGGCGCCGTGTTGCCCGGCACAGCCGAGCGCTGGCAACACAATGAAGACGCCACGGAGTGGATATTTTATCTGCGAAAAGACGCCGAATGGAGCGATGGCAGGCCTGTTCGGGCACAGGATTTTGCCTACGCATACAGGCGCATGCTCCACCCGCAGTTCGGTGGCAAATACGCGGAGATGCTTTACCCCATACTAGGCGCGGAGGCTTACAATAAGGGCGAGTGCAGCTGGGACAGCGTGGGCGTGCAAGCGGAAGATGCCCACACCCTTCGGCTGAAACTCAGTGGGCCAACTCCGCACCTGTTGCAGCTGATGCTGCACTTCACATGGTCCCCCATACCAGAGCACCATGTGGAAGCGAACGGTGGCATGCTGGACCGCCGCAGTCGCTGGGCTCAGCAAGATAACTGGGTAGGTAACGGCGCCTATATCCCCCAACAGCACCATTTTAATAATTTCCTGAGCGTCATCCCCAACCCTCATTACTACCGCAGAAGCGAGCTGCAGAACAGTGGCATTCGCTTCCTCCCCATTGTTAACGGCTATACGGAAACCCGTATGTACTTCGGTGGCAAACTGCACATCAGTAACAATGTACCACCGGAAATGATTGCCTACGCAGCAGAACGCGCACCGCAGGATTTTTGCCGTGATCCGTACTACTGCACGATTTTTTACCGCATGAACACCACTCGCCCGCCGCTGAACGACGCGCGAGTGCGAGAGGCGCTCAGCCTGGCCATTGACCGCGAAACGCTGGTGCAAAAGGTGGTGCGCAACGCCGGCACCCCGGCCTATGGATTCACCCCACCCGGAGCAGGATTTAACCCCGTAGCACCGGAGGCAGCAAGCATGACGCAAGCGCAACGATTGGCAAAGGCAAAACAACTGCTGGCAGAAGCCGGTTATGCGGAGGGTAAAGGATTCCCCACGCTGGAGCTCATGACCACCTCGCGCGATGTGCAGCGCATCATGGCGGAAACCATACAAGCCATGTGGGCGGAATCTCTCGGCATTCATGTGGAAATACGATCCTGTGAATGGACTGCGTACAAAGCAGCGCAACAGAGCATGAATTATGACCTTTCCTCCTCCTCTTGGAGCGGTGATTACTTGGATGCCGCCACCTTTGTGGAGCTGTGGCGTGGCGGCGGTGGCAACAATAACACCGGCTGGAGCAACTCTCAGTTCGATGCGCAGCTTGCAGCAGCTGCTGCTACGGGCGATACGCAGCAGCGCATGCAACACCTGCAAGAGGCAGAGCAAATCATGCTCCGCGAGCACCCCATCATCCCCCTGTATTACAGCGAGCGCACCTACCTGCGCTCCTCACGGCACGTGCGCGGTTGGCAGCCGCGTCTGCTGGATAATTTCCCCCTGGACGCCGTTGAAGTAGCACCATGATTAAGCTTTTACTCAGACGCTTAGGGCAAGGATTGCTCGTTATTTTCGTACTGGAGACCATCACCTTCTTTCTGGTGCGCATGCTGCCGGGCAACCCTTTCTTGGGGGAGCGTAAGCTACCGCAGCACGTGATGGAGCAGCTCAACAGCCTTTACGGACTGGATCGCAGCGCCCTTGTTCAATACTACAACTATTGGAAGGGGATTCTGACGGACGGTGACTTCGGCCCCTCGCTGGTGCGCGAGGGATTGCAGGTATCACAAATCATCAGCGAAGCATTCCCCGTATCACTCGCTCTGGGTGTGGTCGGCATGTTGCTAGCTATCGTAGTCGGCATCCCGGCGGGAATGCTGAGCGCGTATTACCGCAACCGCTGGCCGGATGCGGTGCTGATGCTACTGGCCATGCTGGGTATATGCATACCGGCATTCGTGATTGGTCCGATATTCGGCAAGACCTTGGGTGGATTGCCGGGGCTGAGCGTGGCAGGCTGGGACAACCCACTGTGCATTGTGCTACCGGCGCTCACGCTGGGACTCATCAACGCAGCATACTTGGCGCGACTTACGCGCGGTGGCATGCTTGAAGTGCTCTCGCAGGACTTCATCCGCACGGCGAAGGCCAAAGGAGCAAGCACCATGCGCATACTGTTCGTGCACGCCCTGCGCAGTGGCTTGTTGCCCGCGGTGTCGTACTTAGGACCTGCATTCGCGGCATTGATAACGGGTAGTTTTGTGGTGGAGACCTGCTTCCAGGTACCCGGCATGGGCTTACACTTCGTTAACGCCACAACGGACCGTGACTATTTCCTGATACAAGGCTTGGTGTTATGCTACGGCATCCTCATTGTGCTGGCAAACCTTACCGTCGACCTCGCCTTGGTAGCTCTCAACCCGCGCCTGCGCTCACAAGGAACCGCTTAATGCCATGACAAATACTCCGTATCAACAGGGCAACTCATTGTGGGATGACGCTAAAAAGCGACTTCTCCGCAATAAAACGGCCATGGCTTCGCTGTACTTCCTCATCTTCATGGTGCTGGCTTGTTTTGTGCTGCCCTTGCTGCCATGCATCGCGAACCCGAACATGACGAACCTGGACAACATAGCAGCCCCCTGCTCTTGGGCTCACCCCTTCGGCACGGACCAACTGGGGCGCGACCTGCTGGCGCGTGTGCTGTACGGGGGGCGTATCTCGCTGCTGGTCGGCTTGGTTGCCACCCTGGTGGCACTGGTCATCGGCTTGGTATACGGCCTGATTTCCGGCTATGTGGGAGGGCGCACGGATTCACTGATGATGCGCACGGTGGACGTGCTGTTTGCCTTACCGTTCATTGTCTTAGTAATCGTATTCTCCCTGAGCATTGAAGAGCCCAGCCGAGAACTGACGGATTGGGTCATTGAAAACACAGGGTGGAGCCGCGAGGCCGTAGCTCCCATTCTTGGGCTGGTGCCTTTGTTCATCGCCATCGGTGCGCTCGGGTGGCTCACTCTGGCTCGTATCGTGCGCACGCAAACGCTGGAAATCAAAGCGCAGGAATACATCCAAGCCGCTCGCTCTCTCGGGCTCGGGCACTTGCGCATCCTCTTCCGCCACATCGCTCCGAACCTGATGGGTACCGTCGTTGTTTACACCACCTTAGCCGTACCGGGCATTATGCTGACGGAATCCACGCTCTCCTTCATCGGGCTCGGCGTAAAGGCGCCGAACTCATCATGGGGAACCCTCATCAAGGAAGGAGCAGACCGTATGGAGGTGACACCTGAGCTACTGCTCTTCCCGGCATTGTTCTTCTGTCTCACGCTGCTGGCGCTGAACTTCCTCGGCGATGGCTTGCGCGATGCCATCGACCCCAAATCCGCGAAGGATTAAACTTGCCTTTTCACCATAGCATAGTACAATACTCACCAGATGAACGCAACGCAGATTCACGAGGTACTCAATAAGTTTGAAGTTTCTCCCTCCAAATCACTGGGGCAGAACTTCCTGATAGATGAAAACATAGCCAAATGGATTGTCAGCCAGTTGGAAATAACGCCTGATGATTGCGTGGTGGAGGTGGGGCCCGGCACGGGAGCCCTTACGGAGCACATGGCGCCGCTGTGCCGCAAGCTCGTTTTGGTGGAGTTCGATGCCCGCTTGGCTGAATACCAGAAAAACCGCTGGGCAGACACTCCGCACGTAGAGGTACACCATGCGGATGGCGCTACCTGGGATCCCCGCCGTCTGTTTGCAGAGCAGCCGGTGAAGTTCATGGGCAATTTGCCTTACTCCGCCGGAGGTGCTATTTTGGCAAACTTTCTGACCTCCCCCTGCGCCTGCAGCCGCGCCGTGGTGATGCTGCAAAAAGAGTTCATTGACAGGATATTGGCAAAGCCCGGTGATGACGCCTACGGCTTGCTCTCGTTGCGCATTCAAATGGATTGGGTGCCGAAAGCGCTCAAGACTGTGCCGCCGGAGGCCTTCTCACCGCGCCCGAAAATCGATTCAACCGTCATGCTGCTCACGCCTCGCCCGGCAAAAGAGCTGCCGCCGTATGACCACAAGCTGATGGATGAGCTGATGCGCCGCTGTTTCTCGCAACGCCGCAAACAAATGCACAAACAGCTGCCCGCAACCCCGCCTTGGAGCGAGGTGTCGCAGGCGGTCGGCGTCTCCCCCACGGCTCGCCCGGAAGAGCTGGGGCTGGAGCAATGGGTGAACCTGACACGCGCCTATGACCCCAACCCGCTCAGCCACATAGCGCAAAAAGACGATGAGCTCTTTGACGTGGTGAATGAGCAGAACGAAGTTGTGGGGCAAGCTACGCGTAAAGAGGTGCATGAGCGCAAACTGCTGCACCGCGCCGTTCATATCCTCGTATTCAGCAAAAAAACGCATGATTGCCTGCTGCAAAAGCGCTCCGCCTACAAAGACAAGCACCCCGGCGTGTGGGATTCCTCCGCAGCAGGGCACTTGGATGCCGGTGAAAGCTATGAGGAAGCAGCCGTGCGCGAGCTGCGCGAAGAGCTGGGTATCGAGGATGCCAAACTCATCCACGTGGGCATGCTGCCTCCCTCGGAAGCCACCGGCTGGGAGCACGTATCCCTTTATGCCGCCCTGCACGATGGCAAAGTGCGTTTTCCCGCTGCGGAAATTGAGGGGGTAGTTCCCTTCCCGCCGGCTCTCATCGACAGGTGGTTGGAGCGCAGCCCGCAGGACTTTGCCAATTCCTTTGCTAGTTGCTGGCAGCTTGTGCGCCCCATGATGGGAAATTAATGCCATGGCAAAAAATAGGCTTGCGACAGGCCGCAAAGAATGGTAAATTACGATCTACTTACACTTAACATCTCTCTCTCAGACATGAACAAAGCAGAACTCATTCAACTCATCCGCACGGAGCTCGGCGAAGGTACCACCACCAAAACCGCTACCGAGGCGCTCAACGCAACGCTCTCTGCCATCAGCAAGGCTGTGGCTAATAAGGAAAAAGTGCAAATCATCGGCTTCGGCACCTTTGAGCCCAAAGAGCGCCCTGCCCGTACCGGCAGAAATCCCCGCACCGGTGAGCAAGTCTCCATCCCGGCAAGCAGCACTGTTACATTCAAGCCTGCTGCTGCCCTCAAATCCTAAGCCTCACTCATTTATGAGCCTCCTCTCACTCGTCGTTCCCTGTTACAACGAAAAAGAAGCGCTTCCGCTGTTCATGGAGGAGGCTCTGAAGGTGACATCTACCCTCAGTGATATTGATACTGAGGTTATTCTTGTCAATGACGGCAGCAAAGATGACACGCTGGACGTCATGCGCGAGCTGAAGGAAAAGTATCCCTGTGTTCGCTATATTTCATTCTCTCGCAACTTCGGTAAAGAGGCTGCCATTCTGGCAGGCTTGGCAGCATCTCGCGGTGATTGGACCGCCGTGATGGATGCAGACCTGCAAGACCCGCCCTCATTGCTGCCGGAAATGCTGGATGCCATTCGAAATGAAGGCTATGATTGCGTAGGGACTCGCCGTTCCACCCGCACGGGCGAGCCGCCCATCCGTTCCTTCTTTGCGCGTTGCTTCTACAAGCTCATCAACCGCATGTCCTCCACCAAATTGGTGGACGGAGCACGCGATTTCAAGCTTTTGTCGCGCCCGGCGGTGGACGCACTCATTGCTCTGCCGGAGGTGAACCGCTTCTCCAAAGGCCTGTATGAGTGGATAGGCTTCCGCTCAAAGTGGATAGAGTTCCGCAATGTAGAGCGCGTAGCGGGTGAGACGAAATGGTCCTTTTGGAGCTTGCTGAAGTACTCCATCGAGGGCATCGTCTCATTCACCACCTCCCCCTTGATTTTGTCTGCACTGTTGGGCTTAATCTTTATGTTCATTTCACTGGTTACCCTCATTACACTGATGGTGCGCCAGCTGATTTACCACAACTCCGTGAGCGGATGGACCTCCATGGTATGTATCATCTTGCTTCTCAGTGGTGTGCAGTTGTTCTGTCTAGGCATTTTCGGGCAATACCTTGCCAAAATGTACACGGAAATCAAGAAGCGTCCGCATTACATCATCTCGGAACGCTCAGACGGTGAGAAAAAGTAAGCTGCTGACACCTCAGGGGAGCTGAAGGAAAGGTTCATCCGCATTCACACGGCGAATTTCCACGCCCTCCTCCGTAGGTAGCAATTCCTCCGGCATAGCTGCAGCCGTCGGCAGCAAAATCAGCATGTCCGGTCGGCATTCCGTCACCACGTCATTCAGGTGCACAGGTTGCGAGGGGTTGTAGCCGCAAATCACCGTGTGTGCACGTTTCAAAGCCTCCGGTATGCGCTCAAAAGTTACCACGGAGGCATCACCGAGGTAGATGACACGCCCCTTCGGACTATCCCAAACCACCACCGGAGTGCTGTTCTGCGCGGGTGAATCCGGCAAATTAGCAGGCGGGGTAAAGAGTGTATACTGCCCTGCATCACTCCGGAACACAACAGGGGCTGCATCCGTAAACTCCGCGCGCAACACTTGCATGTGTGGCCAAGATTCCTCCAACACCTGTCGACCCCCGCTCACCGTGGCGCGTTTTTGCGAAAGCAGCAAGGCCGCCGGCTTATATCCACCGTGAAAAAGTGCAGGCTGGGTATGATATCGCGCAGTAAGTTCATTACCGCAGTTAATCACCAAGCCGGGATTCCCCAACACACAAAAATGATGCCCATAGCCGGCGTGGTATATCATCACGCTTTCCGCAGGTGGGGGAGTTGCTGTAGACACATAAGCACCGGGCAACGCCCCGAATAAAGAGACAATTTGCATCAGCCAGCCGGCTGCCGTCGCTGCTGCGGAAAGCACATACGCCCCCACTAGCGGCACCCACGATAACAACAGCGCAGCAACGCCCAAACACATCACCACCGGCAACAGAGGAGAGATGACCATGTTTGTCAGGGCGCTATACAGGTTGAACGAATGGAAAAAGAACATCGTCACCGGCAAGGATACCAGCCAAGCACTGAGGGAAACCACCACAATGCCGCGCACCCACAAATCCGCCCTCACCAAGCGTTCCTCACCCCGCGTGTATATTTTGCGGGGTATGAAAGCATCCGGCCCGAACCACGCTGCCTCTTTCACAACCATTGATGCCGCAGCGCATATAGCAGCATATACCATGAACGACAGCACAAAGCCCGCGTTGTATATCTGCCATGGAGCAAATAACAAGATACCCAGCGCAGCGGCGGACCAAATGTTGAGCAGCGACACGGGCCGCTTCAACTCATACCCCAAAAGCACAAGCGCAAGCATCAGGTATGCTCTCAGCGCCGGCACGGCCAGCCCTGTCACCAACACGTATGCACCTACTGCAAGCAAAATAATGCAGGTACGCGTGGTTCTCCCCACCGGCAAAAAACGCAGCAGGAAGATGAGCAAACCGCCGATGATGCCGACATGCAACCCACTGACAGCAAATATATGCAAGCAACCTCCGCGCTTAAAGGTGTTCACCGTATCAGGCTCTGATTTTGTTTTGTCACCCAGCACCAGGGCACACAGCACTTGGTGTCGTTTGTCACTTTCCGCGCCCTGAGGCACCAATACCGAGGAGAAATACTCTCGCAACTCATCCGCCACACCTTGCATGGCGGCAAAAGAATAGCTTGCACCGAGCCTCTCCGCTTGGACGCAATACAAGTTGGCAGCCAAGCCTTGGCTGCGCAACCAAGCTGCCGTGTCGAACATGCCACTCAGGGCCGGCTGTGTGTAAGGCTGCGGCTGCACCCTCACCTGCAAACGGTCACCCGCCTCCCAATGGGCATGTTCCCCACGTAGCGAGACACGAACATCATGCCCGTCCACATCAAGAATGCAGCCATTGCTCATGGTTCGCTCCACCGTGCCTTGCAGGGTCAATTCACCGGAGTGGTTCAGCAAGGTGTTAAAGTTATCATTTTCAATCTTCGTAACAAATTGATGCAAAAAAGCCACTACCCCGCACAAAAAGCAAGCCACCATGCAGCGCCCCATGCGGATGCCCCATGCCAGCACCATCGCAGCAATAGGCAGCACATAACCATACCCACCTAACAACACCCCTACCACGGAGCTTAAGGGTAACAACAAGGGCGCCGCCATGAGGTGGTAGCGTAGGGCACGCCTCAACTCCGCGCTGCGGTATCTCATAAGCCGAATCAACGGTACACCATAACCGGCCCGGTTACAGAGGATTGCACGGATTTCACCTTTTGCACGGCTTTTATCACAATGGCAGCAGCTTCCGCTACTTCATCCGCCGTGGTATAGCGGCTCATGGAGAATCGCAAACTCTCTCTCGCTTGCTTGTCTGTAAGGCCCATAGCGCGCAGCACGTGGCTGGATTCCGGCTCGGCACTCGTGCACGCAGACCCGGTGGAGCACAACAGCCCCAGAGGCTCCAGCAAGAGGAAAATCGACTCCGCACTGCATCCGGGCACTCGCATGTTCAGCACATGCGGCAAGCGCGGAGCGGTCCCGCCATTCTCCTCGACTTCTATTCCCGCATCGCGCAATTGTTCGACAAAACTCGCTCGGTACGCTGCGAGCGCAGCATACTGTTCAGCAGCCTGCATCGCCAGCTCCGCAGCCTTGCCGAAACCGATGATGCCTGCCACATTTTCCGTGCCGGCGCGGTACATATTCTCCTGACCACCACCACTCAGCAAGGGGGTGTACGCACACCCTCGGCGCACGTACAGAGCGCCTACACCCTTCGGGCCGTGTAATTTATGAGCGGACATGGAGGCAAAATCCACCGCTACATCATGCAGACGAATGGGAATTTTACCGCATGCCTGCACCATGTCCACATGCACGCGGGCACCCTGCTCCGCAGCTGCTGCGCACAAGCTGCGCACGGGTTGAATCACCCCGGTTTCATGGTTTGCCCAGGCAAAACTCACGCTGTCATACTCGGGCAACATGCCCTTCCAAATAAGCAAATCGGCCAAGCCGTTACTCAGCACCGTAGCAGCCTCACCCTTCACTGTGCGCAGGGTGGCGGGGTGCTCTGTCGGCAGGGTCAGCGTGCGATTAAACTGCGCCAGCGCACTCACGGTAGCCTCCGTACCTCCGGAGGTAAACACAATTTCATCCGCATGTGCGCCTACGAGGGCAGCAACTTGCTCTCGCGCAGTCTCAATGGCACGGCGGACTTTGCGTGCAGAACCGTACGCAGCGGAGGGGTTGTAAAAATCCCCCCGCAGATACGGAAGCATGACTTCCAACACCTCCTCCGCTATGGGAGTAGTGGCGTTGTTGTCCCAATAGATCATCAGTACTTGTTTACAGCATCAATAGCCTCATCAAGCTCAGAGCAGCTGATGTTGAGCTCACCGATGCGCTCAATCTCTGCATTGAGCTGCTCTTGGAGCTTCTCCAGCTGCTTCTCGTACTTCTCTGCAGCAGCATCCATGGCCTCACCCTCAGGCACTTCTGCAGGACCGGATGTCCCCATAGCGGTGCTGTTACCACCCACAAGCTTGCCATAGTATTTCATGATGGTAGCAGCTGCCTTCTTGGCACTCTTCTCATCACGTACTTTCTTCAAAGCGGCAATAGCTTTTTTCTGGCGGGCAATCTTCTTCTTATACCATTCGGCGGCCTCCTTCTTTTCAGCGCGGGTCTCAGCGGAAGACTTGGGGGCATCATCCTCAGCAGCGGTCAAGGTAGGAGCCCCAACCAAGGCGCACATGGTAAGTAAGTATGCAAAGAATTTCATAACGCGCGCATCATGCCACGCATCATCAACATTGTCAAGCCGTATTTTACTCTCACCCGCGCATACGGCAACAAAAAAAACAGAAGTAAGCTATTCCGCGGCGAGGAAGGCTCGGATTTCAGCCAAGCGGGCTTGGGCAGCAGCTCGGCCTATATCATATACGGCTTTCAATCGCTCAGGTTTGCGCTCCACCCTGCTTACCGGCAGCGCTGTCTCGGGACGCAGCACCAGTATTTCCCCCGCCTTTTCTTTTTGTGCAATATACGCCAGCGTTTCGTTGTACAACTCATGGCGCTTCTCCATTGCGCGCACCAAGTGCGGATACTTGCGGTACTTCCACCGTATCAGAAAAAGCAATCCATTCTCTTTCTTTTCATACGCATCCGGTTGCGTCAGAATGACCACATTGCGTCCGTAACCGATGCTTTCAAAATAGCGCAGCGGAATAGAATCCGCTATCCCCCCATCCAGCAGCTTTTGCCCGTCTATTTCCACTATCTTCGAGACCAAGGGCATGGAGGCAGAAGCTCGTATCCAGTCAAAGCCATGGTCGTCAAAGCTATCCCAGCGGTGGTAAACAGGCTGCCCGCTCTCCACATCCGTGCAGACAAGGTGGAACTCCATGGGATTGCGTCGGTACGCATCGAAGTCAAACACATCATGCTTCAGCGGCACCTCGCCATAGGCAAACTCCGTGCTATAGATGTTTCCCGTGCGCAGCAGGCATCGCAATCCGCAATAACGCTTATCCGCGCAAAAGCGCATATTGTAGCGTATGGCACGCCCTATTTGCCGGGATTTGTAATTCACGCCGAACGCAGCCCCAGCAGATACGCCGATGGCGCCGTCGAAAGTCACGCCGGCTTCCATCAGCACATCCAAGATGCCGGCGGTGAACATGCCACGCATGGCACCGCCTTCAAGCACGAGCCCGGTCTTCATACAAAACCGAGGGGGGGACTTTGGCTTTAGTCGCCTGTCTTCAGCACGTTGATGAATGCCTCTTGCGGGATATTCACACGGCCGATGGACTTCATGCGCTTCTTACCCTCCTTCTGCTTTTCCAAAAGCTTGCGTTTACGAGTCACGTCACCGCCGTAGCACTTAGCCGTCACGTTCTTACGCATAGCGGAGATACTCTCACGGGCGATAATCTTGCCGCCAATGCAAGCCTGAATAGCCACGGTGAAGAGCTGTCTGGGTATCACATCCTTGAGCTTGAGCGCAATCTCACGGCCTTGTGACTCTGCACGGTCGCGGTGCACAATCATGGAGAATGCATCCACCGGCTCACCGGCAATCATCATATCCATCTTCACCAGCTTGGCAGCCTGATAGCCGTCATACTCATAGTCCATGGAGCCATAACCGCGGGTGGTGGACTTGAGCTTGTCATTAAAGTCCACCAAAATTTCAGCCATGGGGATGCGGCAGGTCAGCATCACGCGTGTGTCGTCAATCGTTTCCGTGTGCACCACTTCACCGCGCTTCTCCATCACAATGCGCATGATATCGCCGATGTAGTCGGCAGGAATCATTACGAACACCTTCACCACAGGCTCGCGGATTTCCTGAATCTCCTGCGGGTCGGGCAGTATGCTGGGGTTATCCACCAGCAATTCCGTGCCATCCGTCTTCGTTACTTCATAAATCACGGACGGATAGGTGGAGATAACATCC
>JAEIGA010011588.1_pt1 | contig 13386 bp, 12 predicted proteins | sample 9270691 | NCBI WGS metagenome assembly JAEIGA01 (sample SAMN17057246, study PRJNA624740) | gut metagenome | biome: biome; isolation source: fecal sample | host: Bos grunniens | place: China: Xizang | collected 2019
GGCGCAGTATGCGCAAAACCTGAGCATGAACGACATGGCAAAGCACATGGCCAGCCATGGCAGTAAGTACAACAAGGGCGACATCATAGCCGTTGCCACCCAACTGGTGGATTGCATCCGCGAGCAACTGCTTCTGGGCAACCGTGTGAACTTGGGCGACCTGGGCACCTTCTACGTGAGCCTTAGGGCCGAGGCTGCCGACAATGCAGAGGCCTTCTCCACAGCCTTGATTAAGGATGTGAACGTGCGTTGGGCACCAAGTCCACTGTTCAAGTCGCTGAAGAACGAGGCCACCTTCACCTATGTGGGCTCTCGCGAAAGCCAGGCCGAGGCTCGCAAGGCCGAGAAGGAAACCCTGAACAGCATGGCCACCGACAAGCCTAGCGACAAGCCCGAACCTGACACCGACCCCGAGGGCGGCGAGGGAAGCCTGGAGTAAAACCCTGTTCATAGCCTGTGCCTGAGGTGCGCTGAGAAGCGCGCCTCAGGCTTTTATCGGCTCATGTAACACATGCCTCATCGCTCCCCCCGCCTACGATTTATTAAGACGTCTTAAAAACATTGCACTCAAAGCATCTATTTTCTCTCCTCCTTTCTCTTTGTTTTGTATAATAATTTATAACTTTGTAGGGAAATTGTAAACAACATGGAGTCGGCAACTCACAAGAAATTCTTTCTGGTTCGTCAAGAGGGCAAGACTCAAGCGAGAGTTTGAAATCTATCGCGAGCGAGAAATGCGCCATAGTCTGTCAGGAAGTATCTGTTGCATGTTATCCAGCACTCTGTGCATCCCACGCTAATTATATTTCGGTATTGTATCATTTTGTAGGCCGGATGATAGGCAAAATGCTACTAATTATTATTGTGTATTTTGCTTATCAGGGACTTTGTTTTTTTTGTTTTTTCTTTGTTCTACAAGCATAAAGGACCTATTTTTGCACTCCGAAAAGAATGGGGTGTTAATGACTTTAGGTCTATAATCCACCATTTTTCATAGTATAAAATGAACAATACCGAAGGCGAAAAATGAACAAGGGCGTATTATCGGCATTCTCCAAGGTTTTGCTTGTGGTTGGCATAATGCTGATTGCATGCGGAGAATGTTTTGCGCAGATTCATGCCACACTTGCCGGACGGGTAACGGATTCGCGTACAAAAGAACCCTTGCCAGGGGTGATGGTGACCACTGACCAGAAAGGACTTTGGGCAATAAGCAACGAAGACGGATATTACACCATCGCCAATCTGGACTTCCCCACGGCGGTAGTTACGTTTTACCTGCTCGGATATCAGAAGCAGAGTGTCCCCGTGAAACTTAGCGAAGGCAAGAACACACGTAACGTGGCCCTGCACGAAATGAGCCTGTCGCTGGACGAGGTGGTGGTTACGGCACAGAGACGCACGGAAAGCCTGAGCAGTTCCTATGTCATTGACCGCAATACGCTGGATCATGCACAGATAATGAACCTGAACTATGTCACCACGCTCCTGCCCGGCGGAAAGACCGTAGGCGACCAGAACCTTGCATCCGGAGCAAAGCCGGTAGCCCTGCATGCCGGCGGTGCAAGCGAACTGGGAAATGCCTCGTTCGGCACGGCCATAGACCTGGACGGGCAACGGTTGGAAACCAATGCCTCGCTTGGCGAAATACGTGGTGTAGACCTTCGCAATATAGGGTCGTCGAACATAGAATCCGTGGAGGTGGTGGCCGGTATCCCTTCAGTGGAGTACGGCGACCTGTCCAACGGTATGGTGAAGATAAACACCCGCAAGGGACGCACTCCCTTCGTGGTGGAACTGATGGTGGAACCCAAGACCAAGTCCATAGCCCTGAGCAAGGGTTTCAATCTTGGCCGTAGAGCAGGAACGCTGAATGTCAATGCCGAGCATACACGCTCCGTTTCCAACCTGGCATCGCCACATACGGCATATATGCGCAACAACGTGAACCTGACCTATTCCAACGCCTTCAAGGACCACATGGGGCATCCCCTCAGCCTTACCGCATCCTTGGGAGGGAACATAGGCGGATATAACTCGGAGGCCGACCCCGACGAGTTTAAGGATACATACACAAAGACGCGCGACTACATGCTCCGTGGCAACGTGAAACTCCACTGGCTTCTGGACAAGCCGTGGATATCTAACCTCACCCTGCAGGCCTCCGTGTCGTATAGCGACAAGATGAACGAGACGAACTCCAACAAGAGTTCTGCCTCTACACAACCATACATCCATGCCACCGAGGCAGGATATCACATAGGTGAACTCTACGAGGAGAATCCCGATGCCGACATCATCCTTGGCCCTACGGGTTACTGGTATGTGCGCTCCTTTACCGACTCCAAGCCCCTGGCGTATTCCGTGAAGGCAAAGGCCGACTGGACAAGGCGTTGGGGCAAGACAATGAACACCGTCCTGTTGGGAGCGGAACTTGCCGGTAGCGGAAACCTGGGACGAGGCCTCTATTACGAAGACATGAGCGTGGCACCCACATGGAGGGAGTACCGCTACGACGAACTGCCCTTCATGAACAACGTGGCACTCTTTCTGGAAGACAAGTTCTCCATGCCCGTGGGCAGACGCTCCTCCCTGCATCTGAGGGCAGGACTCCGCTCGGACATCACCATGATAAAGGGTTCGGAATACGGCACCGTGGCAAACGTGTCTCCGCGCATCAATGCCAAGTACGTCTTCTGGGAGAACCGGGGGAAGGGAGTCAGCGACCTGTCGCTCTTCGGCGGTTGGGGAAAGTCTGTCAAGCAACCCTCCTTTACCGTCCTGTATCCAGCCCCCACCTATAGCGACAAACTGGCCTTCGCACCAGGCACCACCGCCGACGGCAGGACTTTCTATGCCTACTATACACAACCCACCACACCCAAGTACAACCCCGACCTGAAATGGCAATACACCATACAGAACGAACTGGGAGTGGAGGCGAAGTTGTGGGGCACGCGCGTATCGCTTTCCGCCTTCCGCAACAAGACCTTCAACCCATATATGACCCGTAGTGTCTACACCCCTTATACATACAAACTGACCACGCAAGCCGATATAGAGGCAGGGTGCACCATACCCACAGAGAACCGCCACTACATGATTGACCGTCATACGGGCATCGTAACGGTGAAGGACCGTACCGGAGCCATTGCCGACCAAGTGCTGGGGTACAAGGAAAGGAACACCTACGTGAGCCAGGCGGAGTACACCAATGGTTCGCCAGTGGAAAGACGAGGCATGGATCTGATCGTGGACTTCCCGCAGATACGTCCATTACGCACAAGTATCCGTTTGGATGGCAATTATTATTGGTATAAGGGATTGAACGAAACCTTGGTGGCTTCCATGGGACAGGCATCGGCATCAATGGATGGTACACCTTATAAGTATGTGGGGTATTATGCCGGTTCGAGCACGGCCGCCAACGGTTCGCTCTCAAGGCAGATAAACGCCAACCTGACCATATCCACGCACATTCCCAAGATACGCATGATATTCTCCCTGCGCCTGGAAACCTCGCTCTACACTTACGGGCAGAACCTCTCCGAGTATGCCGACGGGAGGTTGAGAGGCTGCCTCTTGGAGGCGGCAGGCGACTTTCACGGCACCCAGCAGGGAGGCATATACAACAGGGATTCCTATGTGGCCGTCTACCCCGAATACTACACCGCATGGGGCAATCCCGAAGAGAAGATCCCCTTCCTGGACAAGTTCGTGTGGGCAAGGGAGAACGACAGGGAACTGTATCAGGACCTCTGCAAACTGGTGGTGAAATCCAACACCACGTACTTCTTCAACGAGAACCGCATAACGGCCTACTATGCCGCCAACTTCAACGTGACCAAGGAACTGGGCAAATGGGCCTCCGTCACCCTGTATGCACGCAACTTCTTCTATCAGATGGGCAAGGTGAAATCCTCGCAAACGGGGTTGGAGTCCTCGCTATTCGATAGCAACTACATTCCTAAGTTCTATTACGGAATGTCTGTGCGAATAAAACTCTAATGCTGAATAATAACGTATAACAATAAATCACTATGAAAAAGTTTCTTTCAATGATGTCCGCCGTGGCCATGCTTCTTGCCTACACGGCATGTACCAACGAGGATGATGACGATTACCGCACCTATAGTGTTGCGGTGCAGTTGCTGACACCCGAGGTGGCAGACGCACCGTTTGCCGACGTTACTGTTACGGCACGTGGCACAGGCGGTGTGGCACTTACCGCACAGACAGACGAAGCAGGTGTAGCAACATTTGCACTGCCCGAGGACATTTACAGTTTTTCAGCTTCTCACAAGTTCAATGCCGATGGTGTGGTATACGTAGTGAACTATGTGTTGCAGAAGTCAATTGCAAGTGCCGACTTTGTAAACGCCAACACAATGAGCCTGGAGATGGAGCCTGTAGTGAGCCAGGGCAGCAAGCAGGTAATCCTGAAGGAACTGTACGTTGGCGGATGCCCCAAGGACGACGGTTCCGGCTATTATCAGTACGACAAGTATGTGGTCATCTACAACAACTCCGACCAGGTGGCCACAATCCCCAACTTCTGTATTTCACACGTAGGCCCCTATAACGCACACGGCAATAACCAGAACTACGTGGACGGCAAACTCTTCTATGCCGAGGAAGACTACACTCCTGCCTATTCCTTCGTGTTCTACATGACAAAGGACCTGGTGCTGGAACCCTATGCATCTGCCACCATTGCACTAAGTGGCGCTATTGATCATACTGGCACATACTCCCAATCCGTTGACCTGAGCGAGGCCGATTATGTATGCTACGATCCCGAGGATTTTGACAATCCCAACTATCATCCCGCTCCATCCGAGAAGATTGATCCGGAGAACTATATGCTCGCATCAAAGTTGGGATTGGGCAATGCAGCCGCATGGAGTGTGATGTGTCCCGGTATATTTATCTTCTCAACTGCCGACAACGCCCCCCTTGCCTACACTCAGGATGAGACCAACCGCTACTACATAGGCAACAATAACAAATCCACTAATGCCTGCGCCAAGATACCCAATCAGTGGATATTCGATGCCGTGGACATTTGGACAGAGGAGAACGAGAGCGAATCATTGCCACGCTACTCTGCCAGCATAGAAGGCGGTCATGTCTGCATGACCAACAAGTTGGGCTATTCCATCTACCGCAATGTTGACAAGGAGGCCACTGAGGCCTTGCCCGAGAACGAAGGCAAACTGGTTTACAACTATGGATTGGGTACAACTACCATCAATGGCGGCACTTCCACCGACCTCAGCGGCATTGATGCCGAGGCTTCCATTGCCAACGGTGCACATATTATATATATAGATACCAACAACTCCATGAACGACTTCCACCAGCGCAGAGTGGCAAGTTTGAAGAGATAATCCTCACATCTTATGAGAAGTATGAACCTCCTATCTCGTCTTTTTCTTCATCTCCTTATGGTCATCGTGCCATGTTGTGCATGGGGAACACCAACAGACAGCACCTTCAATTGGAGCACATTGCGAGATGTGCGCCTCGGAGAAAACTGGCTCAATAGCGAGAACCCCGCCGGTCTTCATGCGTTTGGGCATGGTGCTGAATCGGAGATAGTGCTGCTTGGTGAGGGCAGATATGGAGGTCTGAAGAACTATTTCTCCTCCAAGAATGAACTTGCCTTCGGTGTGGAGGCGTCTTCCGTTGCACGTCTGTCCAAACTTGTGGTGGTGGACGGCAAGGTGGGGTATCGCCACACTACGGCAAAGGCTCTTGCCGCATCTTACTTCATCAATCCCATGCAGACACCTTTCGACCTGCTGGAGTTTACCGACGAGAATGCCGGGGACAAGACCTTGGAGGAACTGTACCTGCAAGGCAGGGTGGGAGTAACTCCGGCAAGATGTTTCTCGTTGGGTGCATCAATGGATTACATGGCCGCCAACTACTCCAAGCAGAGGGACCTGCGTCATGTAAATTCCCTGATGGATATGCGCCTCGTTGTGGGTGGCATGGTGCATTTGGGAGAGCGTGTGGACATAGGTCTGAACTATGTTTATCGGCGCAGGAACGAAACCTTGCTTCTGAGCATATACGGCACACAGGGCAAGACCTTCCTTTCGCTCCTCAGTTACGGTGCTTTCTTCGGCAAGCAGGAGACATTTGGCGAGATAGGATACACAAAGGAGAACGAGAACAAGCCTCTCTTCGACTCCCGTCATGGTGCCAATCTTCAAATAGCATGGCGCATAGGCAATGTGGAGTGGCTTAACGAGGTTGGATTCATGCTACGTAGCGGATATTATGGCGACCCCTCGTACTCTACGGTGGTTTATTCCAACCACCAGGGGCATGACCTGTCGTATCGTGGTCTTCTGACCTTCGCAACACGTTGCGATGCCCATCGCTTCGGGTTGCGATACGCTAAGGAATACGTTGCGAATACCGAGAACATATATTCCTACAAGAACGAGGAAACGGGGCGCGACTACATCGAATACCTTGGCGAGCGCGAGGTGGGCGAACGTACACAAAGGTCGCTTGCCTTGGAGTACACGGGACGCTTCGGCATAAGGCACGGCCTTGCACGATGGGAGGCCTGGGCGGATGCATCCTTTGACAACCGCAACACGAGGGCATCCAATTATCCCGATTACAGAAGGCAGGATATCTCCTGGTGGCGGCTGAAGGCCATGGGCACGCGCAACTTCCTCTCGGGCAGGAACTGCTATTCGCTCTCCGTTTCCGCCCTGTATGGGGGAGGTTCGGGAGAACCGTGCGCCGACGGACGATACGGGTCGGACACATCGGGCGAGGCCCTGACACGAACCCGCAACGACCTGCTCATGCAGGAGTGGGAATTCCTTGCATCCACAAAATTAGGTGCCGGCATAGGCTTCACCTACTCTCGTGCCATGTGGAAGGGCAAGGTGCGAGGCAATGTGGGTCTTGCCTACGACATGTGCAAGGCATTGGGCACCAGGTATCTCAATGGCGACATGCGACATATGGTTTCCATCCGTCTGGGGTGCAACTTTTAACGAAAACAATATGAATACTAACAAATAAAACATTACAAAGACAATGAAAACAAGATTCATGATTATCATGGCCGCAATGGCTTTCGTGTTCACTTCATGTGGCAACAACAATGATACAAGCAATGCAGAGCAGGTGCAGGAGGCACCCCTTGCTCTGGAGATTGACCAGGTGCTGGCATCTGCCGACACCCTTGCCAACCAGGAAATAACCATGGAGGGCATCTGCACACATACATGCAAGCATGGTGCAACCAAAATATTCATGATGGGTAGCGACGATACCAAGACCATCCGTGTGGAGGCGGCAAGTCTGGGTTCTTTTGACCAAAAGTGTATCAATAGCATCGTGCGAGTGAAGGGCATTCTTCGTGAGGAACGTGTGGACGAGGCTTATCTTCAGCGTTGGGAGGCTTCGGTGGCTGCTTCTATGGCAGAGCAGCATGGCGATGGCGAGGCAGGTTGCGACACCGAGAAGGCAGCACGTGGCGAAACGGGCAACACCGTGGCAGAGCGCATTGCTGACTTCCGCCAGAAGATAGCGGCACGCAAGGAGGCCGTAGGTAAGGAATACCTGTCGTTCTATTTCGTGGAGGCTTTGGCTTATGAAATTGTCGAGTAGCCAGTTGCGCATCTGGTGCCGCACCATACACCGCGACCTCTCGTTCTTCTTCTCGGGCATGGTGCTCATCTATGCTATCTCAGGCTTGGTGATGAACCATCGCGATGCCATAAATCCGCATTACTCCGTATCGCTCACTGAGATGCAGATGAACAACCTCCCTTCGCAAGCAGAATTCAATCGTACCAAGGTGGAGGAACTGATGCACAAGGCGGGTGTTTCAGAGGCATATACCAAGCACTATTTCCCCAAGCCAGGGCACCTGAAGGTGTTCCTGAAAGGCGGTTCTTCGCTTCAGGCAAACATTGTCACGGGGCATGTGGTGTACGAATCCCTTACACGCCGTCCCCTGATAAGCACCATGACCACTCTGCACTACAATCCCGGCAAGTGGTGGACTTGGTTTGGCGATGCTTTTGCCCTCTCCCTGGTGATAATTACCCTAACTGGCATCTTCATGCTGAAGGGCAAGAAGGGTCTTTGGGGTAAGGGAGGCATAGAGTTGCTGGTGGGGATGCTCATACCGGTGCTGCTTATCTTATTCATTAAATAAAAGGTTTGTATAACAATGGAAAATATAATTGAGTGCCGCAACCTGACGCACTATTATGGCAAGCGACTGATATACGACAATCTTTCGTTTGGCGTACCCCGTGGGCGCATCCTGGGACTTTTGGGCAAGAACGGTACTGGCAAGACAACAACCATCAACATACTGAGCGGTTTTCTCCAGCCCCGTAGCGGCGAGTGCTATATCCTGGGCGAGAAGATTGGCAATATGAATCCTCTGACGCGCCGCAAGATAGGATTGCTCATCGAGGGGCATGTCCAGTACCAGTTTATGAACATTGAGCAGATAGAGCGCTTCTATGCCTCGTTCTACCCCAACTGGAAGCGCGAGGCATACTATGAACTCATGAGCCGCCTGAAGGTGGCACCCCATCAGCGCATCAACCGCATGTCATGCGGCCAGCGTTCGCAGGTGGCGCTCGGCCTGATTCTGGCACAGGATCCAGAGGTGCTGGTACTTGACGACTTCTCGCTGGGTCTTGATCCTGGATACCGACGCCTGTTTGTAGATTACATGCGTGAGTATGCCAAGGCCGAGGACAAGACCGTATTCCTCACCTCGCACATCATTCAGGATATGGAGCGCCTTGTGGACGACTGTATAGTGATGGATTATGGAAAGATACTGGTGCAGATGCCTGTGGAGGAACTCTTGGGCAAGTTCCGCCGCTACACGGCCCAGGTGAGCGAGGGTTTCCGTATGCAGGATACAGATGGCATATATAACCCCTCGGTCATACGACAGACGCTGGAACTCTTCTCCATGCTTCCGGAAGCCGAGGTGAGAGCGCGCCTCTCCCTTCAGGGTGTTGCCGATGTGCAGGTGGAGAAGGTTGGTTTGGAGGATGCCTTCATAGGATTGACAGGCAAATACTAATACATAATCACACGATAGGAAAAGAATCATGATAAAAGCAATATTTTACAAGGAATGGATAAAGACAAGGTGGTACCTGTTGCTTGCCTTGCTCATATCCCTGGGTTTCTCTGCCTATGCCATGTTGCGCATTTCACGTGTGTGCTCGCTCAAGGGTGCAGAGCATCTGTGGGTGGTGATGATGCAGCGCGATGCCATATTCGTGGAACTCTTGCAATACGTGCCCCTCATCCTGGGACTTGTTTTCGCCATAGTGCAATTCGTTCCCGAGATGCACCATCGTTCGTTCAAACTGACCCTGCATCTGCCCATGCGTGCCACCAGTGCCTTGGCATCCATGCTTTCGTTTGGCATGTCCATGATGGTGCTTGTGTGTGTGCCAGCATTGCTGCTCATGTGGGTATACCTGCAAAGCGTGCTTGCCCCAGAACTCTATTGGCACATTCTGCTCAGTGCCATGCCATGGTATCTGGCGGGTATGGCGGCATATCTGCTCACGGCGTGGGTGGCGTTGGAACCCACATGGGGCAGAAGGGTGCTCAACCTGGTGCTCGGAGTCCTTTTGCTCAGGATATATTTCCTGGCACCAGCACCAGAGGCATATAACGACTTCCTGCCTCTTCTTGCCATCATCACCCTGTGCTATAGCATCTTGTCCGTATTGTCGCTGACACGCTTCCGCGATGGCAGACAGGATTAGGGGGCAAAACACTCACACACTCTCATACTATATAAAAATAGAAAACTATGTTCAAGACAAGCAAGATATTCTTTTCTCTCCTGGTACTCGTGGTGCTCGTGTGGCAGGTGCCGGCGTGCTACAACTTCTTTATGGCAAAGTCTGTGGACACTCCCTTCACCCTGTATAGCAGCATAGCAGGAGAATTTGCCACTCTGCAGGCAGACGAGGACAAGAAGATGCAATACCGGGATGCCTCGGGCAGGGAGTACACCGAGGAACAGTTTGACTCCATCCTCCCAGCCTTCTACTATCGCCAGTTGGTTACCGACGGACGTTTCCCGGATAGTATCCATGGCATTGCCGTTACCCCTCGTCAGGTGCAGGTGTCCAACTTCAATATGCGTATTTCGCCATTGGACCTGAACAAGCCCCGATTGGGCATTCAGCAGATGCTGGAAAGCATGTCGGGACGTGTTGACCTGGAACTTCCCGACGATGCCTTCCGTATCACTCCAGAGGGTATGGAATTCGTAAAGATGGAGACAAATGCCATTGACCATGAGAAGAGCGCACGCTTCACACAGATGATGAAGCAGAAGGGATTCCAGTTCCCTGCCGCCAACATCTCTGGCAACCCCACCGACCGCAAGGAGTACGACGAGGGTTATGTGATGCTGGATGCCACGGGAAAACTTTTCCATGTGAAGCAAACCGTAGGCCGTCCCTATGTCCGTGCCATTGCACTTCCCGAGGGCATGACTCCCAAGCATCTTTTCATCACCGAGTTTCCTTCGCGCAAGTGGTTGTGTTTCCTTACTGATACAGAGGGACATCTCTGGGTAGTGGAAAGGGAGTCCTATGACGTCAGGCGCACGGAAATTCCTCCCTTCACCCCCGAGGAGCAGTCCATGCTCATCATAGGCAACATGTTTGACTGGACGGTAAAGGTGAATCGTGGCACTAGCGAGTGCTACTATGCTATCTCCGCTCAAGACTACAGCCTTATCGATTCCATGTCCTACCAGACACCCAGCCATACGCTTCCTGGCCTTTCCTTCACCTCCACGAAGGACAAGTTCGTAAAACCAAGGATTGTCAGGTAGAGAATAACAAAGAACCTTCCCAAACGTCCCTTTTTGGGGGATTGGGAAGGTTCGTTGTCTTTATGGTATTTAAATTTGTGTATTCATAAACCTGCCTCGTTCATGGTTCAGGATATTGTCATCTCCACCATCCTTGGCGTTACTGCCTTTCTTACTGAAGTTCGGCTTCAAGTTCCTGATATAGTGCAACAGGTCCCAGATGCCATGTCTTTGTACTCTCGGTCTTAAGTTTTTTGTACAAATTAGAGGCATAAACCTTTTTAATGGCATCAACAATACTCAATCCCTTATATTCAACAAGCATGCTTGCCAACCAACTAACCTTTGAAGGTAATAGCAGATGCAGATTGGCTTGGTTTATTTCTCTTATCATAATGTGACCTCCTTAGCCTCGATAAATTTCAGGGTCTTTACAGCCTTGTCTGTATGAAATAGATATTGGTCTACCAATTTATATGCTTTTAATTCAAAGATGAGATTTTGCTTATCAATAATACCACCTTCATAAAGTGCAAATGCGGCATATACCTTATCATTGGCAACCGGACCATAAACAATATCAAAATCGTGATAGAAATCTTTGTTGGTGCGATTATTCATCACAAAGTCAACCCATTCTTCTGTTGGGGATTCAAATAGCATAGCATTAAGACTATTCATCAAGGTCTCGTCAAATTCGTAAACGTTGACATAACCAACCAGAGTGTTGGCATTTAACTTACGCCTAACCCAGTCTTCTGCTTGCCTGAAAGACGTGGTTGTATAAAACCCTGAACCATAATCCAAGGTTCTGCTTGGGATACGAATCTCGGGATTCTCAACAATATCTATGCTTCCATGATAAAGAATCATATACCTATTATTTTCTGTCGTTTATAAATTCCTCAATATCTGCAACAAGCCATTGCCTGCTTTGAGTATGGAGAACATCAAAATAATCTTTCAGATAATCGAAAACACCATACTCTGAAAATAACAAGACAGCTTCATCCTCGTTGATACCCTTTTCATTCATGTATTGTTCAATACAGAATGAGATAAAATATGTTATGTCTTTTAGATTCTTATCCATAAGCTATACTGGCATCTCTTTTCTACTAAAACCGTCTTAATTCTATTAGGTTTCATACAAGACTATTTGACTTTCTTGGCAAAGATAGCAATAAATTCTCCAAATATAGCATCTTCCCGCATATTTATATTGTTTTTGCCGGTAATATACCTTTAATAAATTCTCTCTTCACACTGCACTTTGTGCACAATTATTTTCTATAATTGGATTTATACCCTTACCTTTGTACGGAACATCGAGGAGAGACAGGTTTTTCACTAGACCTCTTTACAAGAATGAGCGAAGTACAGCCCTATAAAATGTAGGGAAATCAAGACGGACAGATAACAATATATTTGTGGTATGAAAAAGACACTAAAACTTTTGGGCATAGGCTTATGTGCTGCTGCTTGCACCAATCCTTCTCAAAACGTATCTGACGAGAAATTCATTGACGGTGTGTCGGAAGCGCTGGCAAAGGACGGAAGAATAAACGTTGAAAACTTCTCGTGGACTCGCGAGCCTGCTTCCTACGACATCACTGACGATACAATCTGTATTACAACGGCTCCGCATACCGACCTGTGGCAACGCACATACTACCATTTCCGCAATGACAATGCTCCCGTGCTTCAGATGCAGACAAGGGAGAAGTATTTCAGCTTCGTTGTAAAGACCGACTTTACACAGAGCCACAACAGGTTTGACCAGTGTGGCATAGTAATGTATCTTGATAGCGAGAACTGGATGAAAGGTTCGGTAGAATACGAGAACGAACAGTTCCAGCATTTGGGTAGCGTTGTTACCAACAACGGTTATTCTGACTGGGCCACCACCGCTATACCTGCCGATGTAAAGACAATGTGGTACCGATTCTCGCGCAGGGCAGACGACTACTGTATAGAGTGCTCGACAGATGGTGTGGAGTTCAGCCAGATGCGCATATGCCACATGTACAAGGGCGCAGACATTATCAGTTTCGGAATATATGCCTGCTCGCCAGAAGAATCTTCCTTCACCGCCGTTTTCACAGACATGAAGATAACAGAATGTATGTGGAAGGCTCACGACGGTCAGCAGCCCGACGCTGAATAGTGGGGAGAATGAAGACGAACTAATGTTGAAGGTGGAAAGTTTAACGTAGACAGAACCCTAACCATACATGGAAATACAGAAACTCCAAACGCTGATAGGACGCTCGGCCAAGGTGAAGGCCTTGGGACGATTGCTGGCGGACGAGGGATTGAGGGAAATAAGGTTGGAAGGACTGGTGGCAAGTTCGGCACCGGTCTTCTTCTCGGCTCTGACGGAGAAATGTCCCGAGGTGCTCACCTCCCCCTACCTCTTCATCATGGACGATGAGGAGAAGGCGGGATACTTCTATCACGACCTGACACAGATACTGGGCACCAGCCAGGTGTTCTTCTTGCCAAGCAGTTTCCGCCGTGCAGTGAAATAC
>JAEIGA010011589.1_pt1 | contig 13386 bp, 10 predicted proteins | sample 9270691 | NCBI WGS metagenome assembly JAEIGA01 (sample SAMN17057246, study PRJNA624740) | gut metagenome | biome: biome; isolation source: fecal sample | host: Bos grunniens | place: China: Xizang | collected 2019
GATTGTGTTTGACGGCACTGGTATGTATATGATAGTTTATTTTTGATAATTCACGTTTTGCATTCCAGCCAAATTGTTTCTGTTCTTCATCTTTGAGTCGTTGAAATTCCTTCAATAGATATAGTTTAAACTGAGGTGAAAAACATGAAGCAAACTCAAATGCGATATCTTTATGTGCGTAGGTTCCGCCATAACGTCCAGATTTAGCTATTATGCCAACAGCATTAGTTTTTTCAATCCATTGTTTTACAGAAAGAACAAAACGATTAACTCCTGCCGAATTTTTAATTCCCTCGAATTCGGGGGAATTAAAATCGGGATTATATATTTCTTCCCAAATACCTAAAAACTCTATAGTGTTTTTATTTCTCAACCATTTTTCAATCAGAGCTAATCCATTGTCAATACCTTTTACCATATCAGTCAAAGAGATGTAGTCTTTTTCTTCAATATTTATGATTGTTATTTCAGTTTCATTGACTATAATTTTTGCCATAAAATTTCGGTTTTTGTTTAATCTAATTTAGTTATTTAAAAATAAGGTTTCAGCGACAAAATTAAGGTATATAAACCATTCACTCCAAATTATTTCAGTTAATATTCATTAACATATAGCATTTTATATCAATATGATAGAATTATTAACGTTTTTAGTTAATGAATTTTAAGATTGAAGCCTATGGCTGTCAACAGACAACAGACTTTCTCCACGGTGCCTGAGCCTGTCGAAGGCAATTTCTTTGCGTTCTCTGCGTCTCTGCGAGAGGTTTTTTAAAGTCAACAAGACTACAAGACTACAAGTTTTAGTTAGGAGTTAGGAATGAAATATAATTTCTAAAATCCTTAGTTCCTCAATTCCTTAAATCCTAACCTGCGGCGAACTTTTTCTGTTTCTCTTTTTTGCGGTAAAAAAGAGAAAGGAAATAAATTATTATGGATTTCCTTCTTCAATTGTTGTTTTAATCTTATTTATTTCCTTGATTAACTGCGATTTTGTTGGAAGATATAATTGATATTCGTTAGAATTGTATTGATTCCAGTTAAATTGCGAACGCAGTGCGGACGCAATTGGGTAGAGTCGGTTCAGAGTTTTTCAAAGGGACATTTGTTAGATAACCTCTTTAGTTTTCTCTGTATAGATTTTGTGTTTATGATGATTACCCTCCTATAAGTTTTATTTTAGGATATGTTTTTGAATATTCATCTCTATTATAGAATCCAACTTTTTCGCAATGTGGACAGACGAATTTCCCGTGATTTTTCCTAACTTGAATTAGTTTTTGTTTGTTGTCCCAGCAGTAAGTGCAATATAATACAGAAGGATCATTGTCAAGTGTGAAATACAGTTCATCGTTTCTTTTGATTTTAGATTCAATATCTTGTTTTTTCTTTAGCTCATGATTTTCTTTAGTTAAAAATTCAATTTTACTTTGCATTTCCAATGCTTGGTTGCTGATTTCTATTAGTTTTGAATGTAAATCAACGTTTTTGACTTTTTGTAATACATTCGTGACCTCTTTTAGGTTTTCGATAATGTTCATATGTTTCTTTTTAGATTTGTTATATAAAAAATTAACAAGCATTTTTGTTTAATTGTGGTTAATATTTTTTAAAAGATTATCGCTATATTGTTAATAAATTTTAACTATTTTTGAAGCAAATAAACTTCTCATAATATAAAATTATCAGAATATGACTCCAGAAGAGAAAGCTCGGGTTAAAATAGACAAAATGTTTGGTGAAGCAGGTTGGAAAGTGGTTGACAGAGACCATTATGCTCCAAACATGAGTGCTGTAGCAATAAAAGAAGGTCTTCTTAAAGGAAATAAGAGAGCTGATTATTTTCTCTTTATAAATGGCAAAGCCGTTGGCGTTTTAGAAGCTAAGCGTGAAGAAATTGATGTTTTATCTCCTGATGTATGTGAGCAAGCTGCTAATTATACAAGAATAGTCCCTAGTAGATATCAAACATTTATGAATCCACTGCCTCTGATATATCAATCAAATGGTAATACTTTGGTATTTAAAGATAATAGAAATGAATATTCTGATTATGAGAAGTTAAATCATATTCATACTCCTAAAGAAATAGCAAAGATATTAGGAATAGAAGATGAGTTCGCAGGATTACCATCTTTAACGGAGCGTGAGATAAAAGCATTGCGTAATTGTCAAAAAGACGCTGTAGTTGGATTGGAAAAGAGTTTCCGTGAAGGAAAAAATCGAGCATTGATGGTCTTAGCAACAGGAGCTGGAAAAACATATACTGCTTGTATGGTGGCGTACAGAATGTTGTCATATACACAAATGAAACAAAGACGGATTCTATTCCTTGTTGATAGAAATAATCTTGGTAAACAAGCTGAAGGTGAATTTGGAATGTTCCGTCTTACTGAAAATGGAGATTCATTCAATACTATATATTCTGTTAATAGATTAAAATCAGCAAAGATTCCTTCTGATAGCAATGTCGTTATTTGTACAATTCAACGATTGTTTTCATTGCTAAAAGGGGAGGAGATAATCGATGAGGATGATGATGAATCATTTGGAGAAGAACCAACTGGTGAAATTACATTGCCAACAAATGTTACATTGCCTCCAGATTTCTTCGATATGATAATTATTGACGAATGTCATAGATCTATATATGGCAATTGGCGCAAAGTTCTTGAATATTTTAATAGTGCGAGAATGGTTGGTCTTACAGCAACACCTGTACCTGAAACATTAGCTTTCTTTGACAAAAATATTGTTGTAAACTACACATTAGAGCAGTCAATTGCTGATGGGGTTAATGTTGCACATAGAATATATCGAATCAAAACCCAAGCGACAGAAGAAGGTGGTGCTATTCTTGAAGGTGAAAACGTAAAGAAAATCACACGTTATACAGGTGAAATTGAAAATGTTAAAACAAAAGAGCTAACAGCATACACCAATAAGGAATTAAATCGCAGTGTTATTAATCCTGCTCAGATTAGACTTGTACTTGAAACATATCGTGATATTGTATATACAGAATTATTCACAGATCCGCAGCGAGAACCTAATATGGATTATTTGCCTAAGACATTAATTTACGCTCTCAATGATGATCATGCAACTAATATCGTGAAGATAGCGAAAGAGGTGTTTGGCAGAACTGATGATAAATTTATACAGAAAATCACTTATTCAGCAGGTGATAGTAATGAGTTGATTAGACAATTCCGCAATGACAAAGATTTCCGTATTGCAGTGACGGTTACTCTTGTAGCGACAGGAACAGATATAAAACCATTGGAAGTGGTTATGTTCATGCGTGATGTGGAATCAGAACCGTTATATATCCAAATGAAAGGTCGTGGAGTTCGTACCATTAGCGATGACCAACTTAGGAACGTTACACCAAATGCTTTTAGTAAAGATTTATTTTACTTAGTTGATGCTGTAGGTGTGACAGAACATAAAAAAGGAACTCCGATTCCTGGAGATGGAGGAGGAGAGCCAACGATGACATTGAGGGAATTGTTAGAACGTATTACCCATGGTAATGTATGTGATGATTTTCTTTATTTGTTAGCATCGAAATTATCACGTATATACAATAAGAGTAAGGATGACGAGCGCAATGAGTTTGTCAAGTTGACAAGTGTTGATATGTATGATATTATTGTTAATATCTATAATGCATTGGAAAATAACATTTTGCCTCCTTATGTAAATATCAACGAACCAAATAATGAACGTAAGCAGTTAGTTATAGCACTCATAAATAATCCAGAAGCGAGAGAATATTTGCTTATACTTAATGCTGGTTTTGTCACTATATTACAACCAGGAGAAGATTCTCTTATTTCAAAAGGTTTTTCATTGGAAGAAGCTGTAGAAACAACACAAGCTTTTGAAAAATATGTAGAAAAACATAAAGATGAAATAGAAGCATTACGCATAATATATAACAATAATGGCGAATCAATTACTTATGCCATGCTTAAAGATTTAGAGAATAAATTGAAATTTGAGAACAACAAATTCAATCCGCATTTATTGTGGAACACATACGCTTTGATAAATCCGGATTCTGTTGTGAAATTTTCAACGCATGAAGAAAAAGAGGCAATAACCAATATTATCCAATTGGTTAGATATGCATACAATCAGATAACTACACTTAATAGTTTATGTACATCTGCCAATAAGTTCTTCAATCTTTGGTGTGGTCAGATGCAAAGAGATATTACTGAAAAACAGTCTAATTTATTGAAACAGATTGTCTCATATATAGCTTCAAATGGTTCATGTACAATAAATGATATTATTCGTGACCAAGACAGATCGTATGCAGCACAAGTAATTAATGCTTTTGGTGGTAAAAATGAAGCTGATAATTATATTACTTCATTATCACAATTTTTGATTTATAGAAAAACATCATAATAAATATGGCACAAGCAAATACACAATCATTAACCAAGAAGGTTTGGAATCTCGCAACAACTTTATCAGGTCAAGGTGTTGGTTTTACAGACTACATTACACAGTTAACTTATCTTCTGTTTTTGAAGATGGATGATGAAAATGTAAAAACATTCGGTGAAGACTCTGCTATTCCTGAAGGTTATCGTTGGGAAGATCTGGTAAATTTAGATGGTTTTGATTTGGTCAAACAATATGAAGACACTCTTGAAGAACTAAGCAAGCAAGATAATCTTATCGGAACTATATATACAAAAGCACAGAACAAAATTGATAAACCAGTATATCTCAAGAAAGTCATCTCACTTATCAACGAAGAATCTTGGTTGATAATGGATGGCGATGTTAAAGGTGCTATTTATGAAAGTATCTTGGAGAAGAATGGTCAGGATAAGAAGAGTGGTGCTGGACAATATTTTACACCACGTTCTTTAATTCAAGCAATGGTTGATGTTGCATCTCCTAAAATTGGAGAAACTGTTTGTGACCCAGCTTGTGGTACAGGTGGTTTCTTGCTTGCAGCATACGACTATATGAAAACTCAGTCTTCAGACAAAGCGAAACAAGATTTTCTGAGAAACCATTCTCTTCACGGATGTGATAACACACCACTCGTTGTTACACTTGCATCAATGAATCTTTATTTACATGGAATAGGTACAGATAGAAGTCCTATCGTTTGTCAGGATTCATTAGAAAAGTCACCTTCAACTTTGGTTGATGTTATTCTTGCAAACCCACCATTTGGAACACGTCCTGCTGGTTCTGTTGAAATTGACCGTCAAGACTTCTATGTAGAAACAAAGAATAATCAGTTGAATTTCCTTCAACACATGATGGTTATGCTTAAAAATGGTGGTAGAGCAGCTGTTGTATTGCCAGATAACGTATTGTTTGAAGGTGGTGCAGGAGAAACTATACGCAAAGAATTGTTAAAAAACTTTAACCTTCATACTATTCTTCGTTTGCCAACAGGCATTTTCTATGCTCAAGGTGTAAAAGCAAATGTATTGTTTTTTACAAAAGGTACATCAACAAAAGATATATGGTTCTTTGATTACCGCACAGGTGTAAAACATACATTGGCAACAAATCCGATGCTTCGTCACCACCTTGATGAGTTTGTTGAGTGTTATAAGGCAGACAACATAAATGCTCGTATAGAAACTTATGATGCGGAGAACAATCCTAACGGACGTTGGCGCAAGTATAATGTAGAAGATGTTTTGAAACGAGACAAAACAAGTCTTGATATTTCTTGGATAAAGTTGAATGAAGATGATGATGATATGTCATTGTCAGAACTTATGGCAAATATCAAACAAAAGAGCGATAACATCAGTAAAGCAGTTGCAGAATTACAAAAACTTTTAGCAAATATTGAGGAGTGATATGGACACAAGAAAACTGCGTCAGAAAATATTAGACCTCGCTATCAGAGGAAAACTCGTTCCGCAAGACCCTAACGACGAGCCTGCATCCGTATTGCTTGAACGAATTAGAGCAGAAAAAGAACAACTCATAAAAGAAGACAAAATCAAGCGTAGCAAGAAGTCGGAATTTTCCGATAAGCCACATTATGAGAACGTGCCTTTCGAAATACCAGAAAGTTGGGAGTGGACGACTTTAGGAGAAATTTCAAATTATGGTCAATGTGAAAATGTGAATGCTGATAAGATATCTGAAGAAGATTGGATACTTGAGTTAGAAGATATAGAAAAAGACAGTGGACACATCTTGCAAAAACTACATAAGCGTGAAAGAAAAATTTGCGGCACTCGTCATAAGTTTTATCTTGACAATATATTGTATAGTAAATTAAGAACATATTTGAATAAAGTTCTTGTAGCTCCTGCTTCAGGTTTTTGCACAACCGAAATAATTCCAATACGAAGTTTTATTATTGTTCCTCAATATTTATGCCTTGTACTAAGATCTAATTACTATTTAGATTATACAGCTTCACTTGGGTATGGTGTAAAAATGCCTCGTTTGGGCACTAATGATGCAATATCCTCTTATATTCCTATACCACCATTATTTGAACAGACAAGAATTGTTAACGAGATTGATAAATGGAATAAAATTATTGATGATATTGAAATTCAAACAAACGGATTATCAACATCTATTGAAAAAGCCAAATCAAGAATCCTTGACCTCGCTATATCTGGTAAACTCGTACCACAAGACCCTAATGACGAGCCTGCTATAGAAATACTCAAGAGGATAAATCCAAACTTTGTTCCTTGTGATAACTCCCATTATGAGAACTTGCCTGCTTCATGGCAAGAAATTGAATTGGGAGAAATCTGCAAACTATGTGATGGTGATAAAATCAGCGACAAACCTATGACATATATAGATGTCAAATATCTGCGAGGTGCAAAGGAAGGAGAAATTGTTTTTAATGGTAAGTTTATTGCTAAAAATAGCACTCTAATTCTTGTTGACGGAGAAAATTCCGGTGAGGTTTTTACAACACCAATTGATGGCTATCAGGGCAGTACGTTTAAGATTCTAAACATCTCTGAACACTTATGTAAAGACTATGTTTTGCTTCTTATAAAAAGATGTCAAAAACTACTTAGAGAAAACAAAGTTGGTTCGGCTATTCCTCACTTAAACAAGAAAATGTTTAAAGAACTTGTCGTCTCAATTCCGCCATTATCTGAACAGAAAAAGATTGTGAAAATAGTAAACGATATATTTTCAAAATTAGAAAACATTACAGCCGAGCTATAACTCGGCTGTAATTGTATTAATAAGATTTAATAAATAATCTATTTTATGGGATATTCTATATTGCTCATTTAATGGAGGTAGCAGTATCTCTATATTTTTCATATCAGCTTGCGTTAATTTAAGTCTTGTTGAACCATTTACACATTTAGAATAATCATACATATTCAAATAATGGCATAAATAAGAAATATCACTTTGTGGTGAAAGTATATGAGCATGATTGTTAACCCAAATTTTTCCTGAAACAATGTATGCTTTATTAGCATATTTATCTAAAAAAGGAGCACCATCTTCTCCAAGTAAAATATAAGTTCCATCTAACAGAAAATCATCAATCCAGTCTACCATGCCTGTTGCACCATAATACGGATACAATTTTGCCGCATTGTTTTTACGTTCTATTCGCTCTGATGAGTTAATTGGCTTCCTATGATTGTCACAAATTTGGCATATATCTTCCAACCTACAAACACACCATCCATTTGGCAAGTTCTCATAATGGGAGTTATCAGATAGGATTTATACAAAAGAAATCTTGTTTAATAAATTTAATCAGATATATTTATTATTTTTGCATAAAGAAAGGATTATTTGTGATGGAGAAGTATACGAAACCTGCATTAAAACTTGAAGACCAAATTGAATTGCTTAAAAGTCGAGGATTGATAATTGATGACGAGGCAAGAACAAAAAGACATCTTTCAAACGTAAGTTATTATAGAATCAGTGCATATATGCTTCCTTTCAAGAAAAGGGATTTAAATGGTAATGCATTAGACCAATTTATAGAAGGGACGACTTGGGATAATGTATATGATTTATACAAATTTGATCGAAAGTTAAGACTTCTTATCTTTGATGCAATTGAAAGAATTGAAATTGCTTTGAGAACACAAGTAATATATCAATTAAGTCACAAATATGGTTCTCACTGGCAAACTAAGAAGAAAATATTTAAACCCACATACAAAGACTCTAATACAGGTAGATATGTTAACGTTTTCAATGAAATAAAAAAGCATATTTCTACGGAACTGAAAAAAAACAACACTATATTCATTAATCATTATATGGCTAAATATAATGATCCACCCACACCGCCAAGTTGGATGAGTGTTGAATTATTATACTTTAGTGAATTGTCAAAAATATGTCAAGGCTTGAATGAGCGTTCAGATAGAACCGGCATAGCAAAAGCTTTCGGAATCACAGATGAGTCTATATTTTGTTCATGGTTGCATACAATAAATTACATTAGGAATATATGCGCTCATCATGCTAGATTATGGAATATTAAGGTTGATGTTATACCAAAGAAATATTACAATAAGACAAATAAAATATGGCTTACTGATGAAGAAGTTAATTGTGCAAAAAGTACAAAACTTTATTATACATTGTGTGTTATTTTATATATGCTTCAAACAGTCAATCCTAGGACAAAATTCAAACAACATTTTTATGAATTATTAGAAAAATATCCTATAGTAAATACTGGAGTTATGGGATTTCCTGAAAATTGGAAAGAAATGCCAATTTGGAAAAAATAATTTGATATATAGTTGTTTTTTGAAAAAATATATTATCTTTGCACTGTTTTATTGAGAATAATTTACACGATTATAAGATAATGAGCCTTCCAGGCGAGCCGATAGGCAGCATACTTGGAGGGCGTTTTCAATTAATATTGCCTTTATGCCAATTGTGAAGAGATTTCATCTAATAGGTTATATATATCAGTCAACACATTAACAATCCTTTTTTGTTCTGCCAATGGTGGAATAATGTACAGATGTTTTGATAGAAACTGAAAATGTCTACTGTATCCTTTATTCTCAATCATCGTACTTGTTCTTAACAATAAATAATATGCATATTTTGCATCTACATTTGTTTCAATTACTTTTACACCATCAGCACCAATAATGAAGGGAAAATCAATATATTTAACTATACGAGTATGATCTCCAAATACAATAACAGGCTTATTTATTTCTAATACTTTGTCTTTTCTATTGCTATATCCTTCAATATAATTTGAACTTTGACTAATAACGGGATATTCACCTTTATCTGCAATTTCTCGTTGTTGTATTTGACAATCTCTTACAGATATTGTTTTAAAAATATCTTTAAATTCACTTTTAATCCATCCTTCTGGTAACTTCTCATAATGGGAGTTATCACAAGGCTCGAAGTCGGGATTTATCCTCTTCAATAACTCGATTGCAGGCTCGTTATTAGGATCTTGTGGAACTAATTTGCCAGAAATTGCAAGGTCAAGAATCTTGGATTTAGTTTGCTTTACATACGATTCAAGTTCTATATTTTTACATTCTATATCATCAATATATTTTAAATATTTTCTAACTTCTGTAATGATTTTATTCTGTTCGTTAAGTGGTGGAATCGGTATTTTCCTATAGAGTATGTCTTCTCTTGATATTCCAGGAATCACACCACGAGCATTATCTTTTATATTAATAATAACAGACTTTATAAATATTTCTATATAGTCAGTGATTACACCTGAAATATTCCGTATCGCCATAAATTGTCTTGCAATATGAATATCACCTATTGTGTTATGTACAATTTCTCCAATAGTACCCTTGCATGAAATTAATATATCTCCTTTTTGAGATACAATAATTGGTTTTGTAGTCCATCGAGTAATATTTACTTTCCCATCATCCACATTGCTAGCACCAATTAGATAAGGAACCCCTTCACATTTAGAATTACAATCCTTACTGTCCAAGTCTCTCCCTGATAGCAAAATTATCAATTCACTTAAATCCACCCATACCCAACTTTCTGGTATTTCAAAGGGCACGTTCTCATAATGTGGCTTATATCATTTACATTAATGTCATAATCATTAAAATATCAAATGAATTATGAACATTAAACAATTTGAAAATTTCTTGGTCAAGTCAGACTTAGCCAAGAACACTGTCGCTTCGTACGTTTGGACAGTAAAGCATTTTGACAATAATTATGGTGAATTTAACAAGGAAAATCTTCTTGCATACAAAGGTTTTTTGGTTGAGCATTTTAAACCTCAGACGGTTAATCTAAGATTGCAAGGTATAAATAAGTATCTGGAATTTCTAAAGAAGGAGAAACTAAAACTGAAGTTTGTTAAAGTACAGCAGAAGAACTTTTTGGAAAATGTTATCAGCGATGCAGATTATAAATTTTTAAAAAACAGGTTAAAACGTGATGGATATACGGAATGGTATTTTGTGGTTTGGTTTCTTACAGCAACAGGTGCCCGTGTAAGTGAGTTGTTACAAATTAAAGTAGAAGATGTACTGCATGCTTATTTGGATATGTATACCAAAGGTGGAAAGATTCGTAGGTTATATATTCCTAAAAAACTACGAGAAGAAGCTATGAAATGGATAGAGGAAAACGGCATCAATTCTGGATACATCTTTCTGAATAGATTTGGAGAGAAAATCACTTCTCGAGGCATAGCAATGCAGTTAAAACATTTCGCACATAAATATGGAATTAATCCAAAAGTAGTGTATCCTCATTCATTTAGACATAGATTTGCAAAGAACTTTCTTGACAAATTTAACGATATAGCATTACTCGCCGATCTGATGGGCCATGAAAGCATCGAAACTACAAGAATATATCTTAGACGAACAGCCAGTGAGCAGCAAGCAATTGTTGATAAAGTTGTGGTTTGGTAGATGTTGATTTTTCGAGTCTCTCAAAAAATATAATATTAGTTTGAGAGACTTGCTTTTTTTTACTTTCTTAAAGAACACTGATTCTTTATTTTCTTATATTTGCTTCATAAATTCATCATCATGAAAGAAGCCGGTTACGTTTATATTCTGACAAATCCTAGTTTTAAAGAAGACTGGGTTAAGATTGGTAAAAGTTCTCGTCCAGTGGATGTGCGCTCGAAAGAGTTGGATAACACTGCTGTGCCATTGCCATTTGAGATATATGCAACACTAAAGACTGTTAAGTACGAACAGGTCGAGAAACTGATTCATAAGACAATAGACCGTCTCACAGATTTGCGTATCCGTCAGAATAGAGAGTTTTTCAATGTTTCTCCAGCTAAAGCTCTTGATATTTTAAAAGATATTTCCACAACTTTAGACGATGCTGAAATTGATGAAGTGTATCTCGGTGAGGCTCGCTTCAAGAGAAACATCGATGGGGAAGAAGTCACCGAGAAAAAACGTCCACGTTTCAAGTTCAGTATGGTTAACATCCCAATCGGAGCAACTCTCACTTTCGTTCCAACTGGCATCACGGTCAAAGTAGCAGATGATGATAAAATAGAATATGAAGGAAGACTCTACAAACTCTCACCATTCGTAGGAACCTTCATGCCAGAAGACAAGCGCAATATGTCAGGAGCATATCAAGGTGCAAAATACTTCACCTACCAAGGCGAAATCTTAGATGATATAAGAACAAGACTAGAAGAAGTATAAAATTCCGAGCTCTGAGTTGTTAACAGACAACAGTCAACAGACTTTTGTTTTTAAGCGGAATCTTTGTTCTTAGCAGTAACTACTGCCGCCTCGGAGAAATAGCGTTAAGAAATTAAAGACGCAGAGACGCAGAGACCCAGAGACACAAAGAAACTTTAAGACTCTGCGTCTTTGTGACTTTGCGTCTTTACTAATAAAGCCTATTAGAAGTCATATTTCGACTCGTCATAAAAGTTGTGAATAAAAAATCTTCTAATAATTTTCTATATAATCTATGCAATTCTAAAATTATACTTTATATTTGCATAAAAATAAATTGGCATGATAAATCGTGAATTACATTCAAAAATAATAGAATTGTCAAAGAAGTTTCCATTTGTCCTAATAACAGGTCCTCGTCAATCGGGAAAATCAACATTGGTGAAAATGGCATTTTCAGACTCATACCGATAATGAGAATAGGGAAGGGATGTACATACTGACTGGTTCTCAGAACATAACGCTGATGTCATCGGTAGATGAGAGCTTGGCTGGTCGTGTGGGAATTCTTAAACTTCTGCCGTTCTCACATTCTGAAATGAGAAACGCAAATATTGACAAAAAAAACGTAGATGAACAGATATTTTATGGTTGCTATCCTCGCATTTATGACAAGGATATTCAACCTACTGACTATTATCCAAATTACATAAGAACATACGTCGAACGCGATATCCGTAACATAAAACAGATTGGTGATTTGTCGCTTTTTGTCAAATTTGTAAAATTATGTGCTGGAAGAATTGGCCAACTCCTGAACAAAGCATCTTTGGCTAACGAATGCGGAATTTCTGAACCAACGGCGCAATCTTGGTTGTCGATATTGGAACAATGCTATATAATTTATCTTTTAAAGCCTGACCATAAAAACTTTTCCAAAAGATTGGTCAAGACTCCAAAGTTATATTTTTATGATACAGGATTGGCATGTTCACTATTGGAAATTAATGCTGCATCGCAAATAGCCACACATTACCTCAGAGGGGAATTGTTCGAAAATATGGTCGTCAACGAACTTATAAAAAGAGAATTTAATAAAGGAAAAGAAGGCGATTTTACATTCTGGAGAGATAGTAACGGTAACGAAGTGGATTTGTTGCATAACATTGGGGATGAGACTTTTGCATACGAGATAAAATCTGGAGCTACATTTAATAAAAATTATTTTAAAGGACTTAATTATTGGAGTAAATTATCAGCAGCTGACTCAGAACATAAATCAGTGATATATGGAGGTAATGCTTCTTTAAATACTACAGATGGTAATGCATTATCATGGAATGAGATTTAAATTCAATTAACCCAAAAATTGAAAATTTGGCTGTCAAATAATGCTCATTTTTATGTCAAAAACCATGCTTGAAACGAAGCAAAATCCATACTTTTATTTTTTTGCATTTTATTAAAATTTTTCAAAATATTTTATTAAATTTGCCATTCGTAATTAAAATGGATAATAGGCGGTGAGTAATGAGCGGTGTGCAACGGGCAGATTTAAAATGCCAAGCTCAAGGCTCATAGCTCAAGGCTCAAAACTCAATAAAATGGAATATCAATTTTTAAAATCAGAAATAAAAGACAACGGCGTATGCGTGTTGACAGTGTCGGCTCCTAAGTCGTTGAATGCTTTGAATTCAAGAATATTAAGCGAGATTGACTATTTCGCAAGTAA
>JAEIGA010011590.1_pt1 | contig 13385 bp, 10 predicted proteins | sample 9270691 | NCBI WGS metagenome assembly JAEIGA01 (sample SAMN17057246, study PRJNA624740) | gut metagenome | biome: biome; isolation source: fecal sample | host: Bos grunniens | place: China: Xizang | collected 2019
CGCATCAACTTCAGCACTTTATCTTCTGTATGTTCGGGTGCAACCTTCAGACGACCTGAGGTGTGGTGTTTAATGACTGTTTCGAGGTAGTTGCTTTTATCGAACAAATCGTAGCGTATGCCGCTGCCGACAAAAGCCTTTTTCACACCCTTCACAGCGCGAATCTTTTCGTAGAGAGCGAGTAGTGGGCGATGGTTATTGTCGAGATTGGGACACATCTTGGGGTGTAGACAAGATGGTCGACGGCATTTCTCGCAGAGTGAGCGGTCACGCCCTTTCATTCGGAACATATTAGCCGAAGGGGCCCCTATATCCGAGAGATAGCCTCGGAAGTCGGGCATATGAGTAATTGCCTCTACCTCACGTAAGATGGATTTTTCGCTACGAGAGGTTATGAATTTACCCTGATGGGCAGATATTGTGCAGAATGCACATCCACCGAAACATCCTCTGTGGATATTTATTGAGTGCTTAATCATCTCCCAGGCCGGAATATCGCCTTTGCCACGATAACGGGGATGTGGGGCGCGTTCGTAGGGTAGATCAAACGAGTAATCCAGCTCCTCGGTTGTAATATCCGTGTTAGGTGGATTTATTACAACATAGTCGTTGCCAGCACGCTCAATAAGGGCTGCGGTTGGAGTGAGCAGGTTACTTTGTGTCTCTTCGGTAACAAAATTTTCGCCAAAGGCTTTTTGGTTGTGACAGCACTCCTCGAAAGAGTGAAGCTCAATTTTATCCTCGATGCGCTCGACATATTCTTGGTCAGCAATGAATCCCACTTGGCGAATTTTGCGCAGCAGTTTGGCGTTGTAACCATTACGCATAGCCTTTGCAACCTCACGGACAACCCTTTCACCCATACCATACATCAGCAGATCAGCTCCACTTTCGAGCAATATTGAACGGTGGAGCGAGTTACTCCAATAGTCATAGTGAGTCAGCCTGCGCAATGAGGCTTCAATGCCACCAATAACTACCGGTATGTGTGGATATAACTTTTTCAGTATCTGTGTATAGATAGTTACGGCTCTGTCTGGTCGAAATCCTGCTTTGCCTCCAGCTGTGTAGGCATCGTTACTTCGCAGACGCAGATTGGCGGTATAGTGATTGACCATCGAGTCCATAGCCCCTGCCGTCACGCCAAAGAAGAGGCGTGGTGCGCCGAGTTTGGTAAAGTCACGCAGGTCGTCACGCCAATTTGGTTGTGGCACAATTGCCACACGCAACCCTTCTGCTTCAAGCAGACGACCCACTACCGCGGCTCCAAAAGATGGGTGGTCAATATAGGCATCGCCCGTGAAGAGAATCACATCGAGCGAATCCCAACCAAGAGCACGCACCTCCTTTATGGTTGTTGGCAGAAACACGTTTTGTCGCAGCGTTTAATTTTAAGGGGTAGCCCTTGCCACCCCTTGTTATTATCTCAAAGCAACCTCGGTGCTACCCATCATATAGCCACCGCTGTAGAGTTGTACCTTGTATGTGCCGGCAGCGAATCCACTGCCATTGTAGAAGATGCTGACATCGACATCTTCGTTTTGATAATCAACCTCTCGTGACGCTGAGTAACTTAACTTGCCTCCCTCAAACTCGAATGTCGGAGTCTGCTCTGTCGAGAGAATGTAACCATCGGGCGAGGTTATGCGTACATACACTTCGCGATTGCCCGGAGTCGTCAATTCGTTGGCATTGAGCGTAAAATCAACTCGCAAAGTGGTTGCTGTGCGAACTCGGCTAACTTGATTGCCTTTAGCATTGAGGGCTACGAGTGAGATGTCTCGTGCGCGAAGAATTGCTCCTTGTTGTACCTTATTCTTGAGTTCTGAAGCCTTCTCCTCGGCGCGCTCGGCACGTAAATTTGCCGAAGATATCTCCTTGCGATATGAAACATTTTCGTTTATCAGTTTCTTGTTCAAGCTATTGAGCGAGTCGATTTGTCGCAGATAACGCTTCATTACCGTACGCAGCGTTCCGACCTCCTTTTCGTAGGCACGCAGGCGGTTGTAGTTGAGACGGCGTTCATACTTGAGCTGCTCTACGAGTTCATTTGCCTCAACCAAACGAGCTGAAATGGTATCGTTCTGATACTGAAGGCTGTCGTACTCTGAAATAAGACTTGTAAGGTCGTTTTTGATAGAGTCACGCACCACCTCCAGCTCGTGATATTGCAGTTGTTGGCGACGATTGATATTGTAGTAAAGTACCGATATGGCAGCCAGGATAACCGCCAAGATTGCAATTACAATCTTATAGCCACGCAGAGATTTATTAACATCGGTTTGATAGTAATAATCATCTTCGTCATTCTCCTCTTCGGGAGCGTATCCTTTGGTATTCTCTTTCATAATCTTGTATTATATTTTTGCAAAGTTAGTGATTTTTTGGCTAATTGTATCTTTGACCCCAACAAATTACCGTTTTATAAGACTTTCGAGCGGATATTTCAATCCGGAAGTCCTCGATATGTATCCGCAGATGCTACCTATGCGAATTGGCGATTCAAGATATACGGGGAATTTATTGCGATCATCGGTGATCCATATTGAGAACTCTGTGCCATCAGTGAATGAAAAACCATCCGAGGTGCCTATCTGACACTTGAATTTGAGCGTTTTGAACTTGCCAATTTTCGGTATGCGCTTTATTTCGCGGCCAATAAATCGAAATTCGAGGTAACGCACCGTGTCTTCTAAAACCATTTCCAAACGACGAGACTCGCCCTCGCGGAATGAGTCGGAAGCTTCACTGCGCAGATTGAAGTAGAGCGATACAGGATCCATTCCGCGCTCGGAAATCTGCATTGTCTTGGTGCGTTCAGGGAGTTGTTTTTTCTGCCAGCGAGTATTTACGACTCCATTTTCTCGGTCATAGCGATATTCGCTGCGGAAGGTGTATGAACCCTCGCGGATGTCACTTGCAAAACGGGTTGTGCGGTTGTTTGTCGTATCTGCCCAAATATAGTAGCTGTCATCTACCGTGAAGAACCAGCGATATGCCGGCATTGTCACTCCACGTCCGTGAACTTTGTAATGGGGTTTGCTGTCGAGGGTGTCGAGTGTGGTAATCACATCGACGGTTGCCACTTCGGTATTCGGGAAGAGTTTTGCCTTGTAGCTGATACGGTATGACAACACCTCGCCAGGTTGGTAGAGTTGTGCTGAAGCGGTCAGCGATGCCGTCAAGGCAAATAGCAATATCCACAAAATTCTGTTCATATTTATCAAACGTTGTTCGCCAAGACTTTATTACACACTTTATTCCACAATGTCAGGAGATCATCGAGAAATCCATCTTTTGTTCAGCTGAATATCGTTGTTTTAGCAGGCGCAGACCTTCATTTTCGGGCTTTGCCAATGTGCTGTCATCAGCAAGCAATGCTATGGCAGCACTCTGTGTAACCTGCAGAATCTGGGTATCGAGTGTCGGGTTGGCTATCTTCAGGTCAAAAGCCACACCGCTTTGCATTGTGCCGTTAATATCACCTGCACCACGTAATTTAAGATCAAGCTCCGCAAGACGGAATCCGTCATTGGTTTCACACATCGCCTCCAGGCGTTGACGGGACTCTTTTGAGAGTTTCTCGCCAGACATCAGGATGCAGTAGGATTGCTCTCCACCACGACCTACACGACCTCGCAACTGGTGCAGTTGTGAGAGTCCAAATCGCTCTGCCGACTCGATGACCATAACCGTAGCATTCGGTACATCGACACCAACTTCAATCACTGATGTAGCAACCAGAATATCTGCCTCTCCCTCTTTGAATTGGCGCATTGACTCCTCCTTATCTTCGGGCTTCATCTTGCCGTGACATACCGTCACACGATATTCGGGCAAGGGAAAGTCGCGAATAATCGACTCGAAACCATCAGTCAAATCTTTATAATCCATAGTTTCGGACTCCTTGATAAGAGGGTAAACCACATACACCTGTCGTCCCTTGGCAATCTCCTGCTTCATAAACCCGAAGAGTCGAAGACGTGCCGAATCGTAGTAGTGAACTGTGCGAATCGGTTGGCGATTGGGTGGCAGTTCGTCAATTACCGATACATCGAGGTCGCCGTAAAGGGTCATTGCCAACGTACGTGGAATAGGCGTGGCGGTCATTACAAGAATATGTGGTGGTTGTGAATTTTTTGTCCACAATTTCGCCCTTTGCTCCACACCGAAGCGGTGCTGCTCATCTATAACAACAAAGCCGAGATTTTCGAACTGCACCTTCTCTTCAATCAAGGCGTGGGTGCCAAGGAGAATCTTTACCGAGCCATCGGCAATGCCTTCGAGTGCGTTACGACGTTCGCGGGCCTTCGATGAGCCGGTCAGGATAGCAACCTTTACATCAAGACAATTGAGCATTCGAGAAATGGTTGCAAAGTGTTGACGAGCGAGGATTTCGGTGGGCGCCATCATACACGCCTGATAGCTGTTATCAACAGCCAGCAACATCGTCAGCAGAGCGACTACAGTTTTGCCACTACCTACATCTCCTTGTAGTAGTCGATTCATTTGACATCCTGAAACCATATCGCCACGAATCTCCTTTACAACCCGTTTTTGTGCGCCTGTAAGCGGGAACGGCAACCTGCCATATAACCCGTTGAACGCCTCTCCAACCTTCGGGAAGAGAAATCCGTTGTGGCGACTTATGCGATTGGAGCGCTGAGATTGTATATTGAGCTGGATGCCGAGCAACTCCTCAAATTTCAGGCGGTATTGCGCCTGGCGTAATGCTTCAGGAGATTGCGGGAAATGGATATTGTACAGAGCCTCGCGCAGAGAAATAAGTCCGTATTGTTTTGTCAATGCAGGCGGCAGGGTTTCGACAATATGCTCTTTGGCAAGTGCCCACAAGTTGCAGATAATGTTATAAAAGCCCTTCGTTCCAAGTGATGAAGAGAGGCGTTCTGTTGTAGAGTAGATACCCTGCATTCCGCTCTCGGTTTTACGTGAGAGAGCTTTTTCGACTAACTCTATTTCAGGATGGACAACAGAAAATTCTCCACGAAAAAAAGCGGGTTTTCCGAAAATAAGGTACTCTCGTCCCACTTCGATACGCTTCTCAATCCAATTTATACCTTGAAACCAAATAAGCTCTGATGAGCCTGTCGAATCGGATACATAGACCGAAAATCTGCGTTTGCGTCCTGTGCCGGCATATCCTATACCGGTTACTCGTGCGCGAAATTGGACATAAGCCAATCCTGCAGCCTCCGAAATCTCGTTTATACGGTAGACTTTTGTGCGGTCGATATATCGAAAAGGGAAATGGTAGAGCATATCGCGCATTGAGCGTATGCCCAACTCTTTTTCGAGTAGTTTGGCACGCACTTCGCCTACGCCAGCGACAAACTTCAGTCCGTTATCGAGATAATCTGCCATATCTCTTACAAAAGTAAGAAAATTCACAATTCACAATTCACAATTCACAATTATTTTTTGCAAAACTTCTCCCACCAACGAGAATTCACAATTATTTTCTGTTTTTTAGTTCGTTTTACTATCTTTGTGGTATGGATTTAAGTAAGTACATACGTCGCAAAAGTTGCGAGGTGCAGATTGGTGATATCTGCATCGGTGGCAACAATCCGGTGGCGGTGCAGTCGATGACCAATACCGCAACTGCCGATACAGCATCGAGTGTAGCGCAAATCAAACGTATTGCTGATGCAGGAGCTCCGATAGTACGCCTTACTGCACAAGGACGTAAAGAGGGAGAAAACCTTGAAAACATTATGCGAGAACTGCGTGCTGACGGTTATCGTACAGCTCTGGTGGCTGATATACACTTTGTACCTGAGGTTGCGACCATTGCTGCCCGATATGTCGATAAGGTACGTATCAATCCGGGAAATTACCGCACTTCGAATGGTGAGTTGGAGGCTCTTATTGAGCAGTGTCGTGAGAGGGGAGTAGCTCTACGTATCGGTGTTAATCACGGTTCGCTCGCTAAACACATCTTTGATGAGTGGGGTGACACTCCGCAGGGTATGGTTGCCTCGGCAATGGAGTTTTTGAGGGTTTGTCGTGAGCGCGACTTCTCGCAGGTGGTTGTTTCGATGAAGTCGAGCAATACACGCGTGATGGTCTATGCCTATCGCTTGTTGGTTGAGGCGATGGAGCGTGAGGGTATGAACTATCCCATCCACCTTGGCGTGACCGAGGCAGGCAACGGCATCGAAGGTCGCATTAAGAGTGCTGTGGGTATTGGCGCATTGATGGCTGACGGCATTGGTGATACGATTCGTGTATCGCTGACTGAAGCTCCCGAAGCGGAGGTGCCGGTGGCGCAGATGTTGGTCGACTATTTTGCGAGCCGTGAGGGAGAGTTTGAAATAGCAGATGCATCGGCATACTCTCCCACAGAGTATCGTCGTCGCAGTGGGGTGCAGATTCCGGTTGTGAGAGATGAGATAACTCCGGAATTTTTGGTAGTGGAGTCGGTGTCGGCAAATCCGCCCGCTGAACTGCGTGCCGCAATTCTCAATATGGCGACAGATAGACCAATAGCGGTAACACGCCGATATGACGACTCTTCGCTCGAAAAGGTTGCAATCAAGGCTGCGGCAGATTTTGGTCTGCTATTTATAGATGGTCTGGCGGATGGTCTGCGTATCGAAGCTCCGCAGTTTACTGATTCAGAGTTGCGCGAGGTGGAGTTGACAATTTTACAGGCGGCTCGTGTACGTTTTTCGTATACCGAATATATTGCTTGCCCAAGTTGTGGCCGCACGCTCTATGATATAGAAACGACTCTTGCTCAAATCAAAGCAAAGACATCGCATCTGAAAAATCTAAAGATAGGTGTTATGGGCTGCATTGTGAATGGTCCGGGAGAGATGGCTGATGCCGACTATGGATATGTCGGAGCAGCCCCTGAGCGCATCACCCTCTATCGTGGTCGAGAGATTGTTGAACGCAATATCCCGCAGGAGGAGGCTATCGAGCACCTTATAGCATTGATTAAGGCAGATGGTAATTGGGTAGAACCATAAACAATTCACACTTCACAATTCACAATTCACAATTAAAAGGATGGTAATCCTGCCTTCGACATATCTCGGCTCTGTGGAGTATTTCGCACACCTTGCACAGCACGGCGGGGAGTGTGTGGTCGATATTCACGAACACTACATCAAACGTTCTGAACGTAATCGCTCGCAGATAATGACCGCTAATGGCGTGATGCCTCTATCGGTACACGTTGTGAATGCCAACCGTCCGCGAACCCCGATGCATAAAGTGTGTATCGACTACTCGAAACGTTGGCAACACCAACACTGGATTGCCATTCTATCTGCATATCGTTCCTCGCCATATTTCGAGCATTATGCACCCTTCCTTGAGCCGTTTTATACGACACATTATGATTCGCTTGTCGAGTTTAATACCGCACTTACCAGACAACTGATGCGTCTGCTTGGCATTGAAGGCGAATTGTGTTTATCGGAGAGCTATATCGAGGCTTTGGATAGTGATACAGACTTACGAATAAAAAAGAGAGAGAGTCTTTTCGACTCTCCCCGTTATTTTCAGATGTTTTCTGACAGATACCCTTTCGAGCCAAACCTGTCGGTTATTGATTTACTATTCTCGGAGGGGCCTGCCACTATCGACTTTTTAAGACGTTGCCGATTGTAAGGGTCATTTGGTCGCTCATATCGCCAGCAGAAACCTGAATGGTGTTTCGTCCTCGCATCTGCAATATCTCAGATTCGTACTGACACGGTCCTACGCAGCTGCTCTTGATTGTATCTCCATTTATCATCAGTACCGGTTCGGCTAATGAAGAGTAGAATTTGACTCTTTGGTCGCTACGCGAACGGTATTGGTTGGTTTTCCCCTTGAGATGGAGGGTTTGCGACTTGCGATTCCACAATGCACGATAGAGATAATATGTATCCTTTATGGTGTGGTGATCCATCTCAACAAGACCGCCCGTATGGACACCGGACGGGTGTCGAATCGAGCCAAAATCGAACATATTATTAATCCAGGTACCCCAGAAGATGTTGTTGTCATTTAACTCTCCGACATAGCCTTCGTGGAAATTACGTTGCCAGATGGCGGATGTATTACTACTTCGATATTTGGTATGTACAGCCTCATCAGCTGGTTCAATATCTCTGTATCCTGCACCGTAAGATACAGCTTGGCATAGATGATTCCACTTACTTGCCAGCAACTCCTGCCAGATTTTCAAATCCGCAATTTTTCCTTTATCCCAGCCAAGACTCTGTTGCCAAACGATAAGGTCGGTGATGAAATTGATGTCGCCATCCTGATTGCTGCAAGCAACGGTTGGTCGTGATGGGTCGAGTTTTTTAGAGAGGCTATTCAGCTCCTTGATATATGCTATCATCTTCTCTCCGCGAGGTTTGAGCAGCGAAAATATGCCCCACATAACCACAGAAGGGTGGTTGTAGTTTTGGGCGATGATTTCGCGCACCTGCTGCCTGCCGTTATCCTCAAATCTATGAGTCGAAAAGTAGGGTATATCACTCAAGAATGGGGCTTGTGTCAGCGGAAAGTCAACCCAAACGAGCATACCCTGCTCGTCGCAGAGATTGTAAAGCTGACGTGCGTGTGGGGCTGTTACCGAGCGTACGGCATTAGCTCCCATATCGCGAATCAGAGCCAAATCCTCTTCGTGATGTTGAGGCAATATGGCACTACCGGCAATTGTCCGGTCGTGGTGCAGGGCAACTCCCTTTACGGGAATGGTTTTTCCGTTTATGGTGAAGTGTTTGTCTGCCGAGACCTCTATCTTTCGGAAACCTGTGCGCAGTGTAAGAGTGTCAGCACCTACTACGATTTGGACATCATATAAATTGGGCGAAGAGGGGCACCACAATTCAGGAGTTTCAAAGGCAAATGGAATGGTTACTGCCTTGCCATCGGTTTTTGCACGTAAACTCTTCTTGACTGCGGCATAGCCGTCAGGTCCTATTACCGAGAAATTAACAGCACAAGTGGGCTCCTTTGTTGAAGTAAGATATATTACAGCCTCTGCATCAACTCTTTCGCGAGAAACATTGTGTTGGTTAATCATCACACCATCAGTGCCATAGAACATAGGAGTAATGGTTGTCGGCTCGGTTACAATCAGCTCTACATCACGATATATTCCGCCATATAGATTCATCTCTGTTGATGTGGGGAGTATATCGTTGTGGTAGGCGTTGCTGACCATAACGTGTAGTGAGTTATCGCTCTCGAAACGTACTTTATCCGTAATTTCAATGGTAAATGCCGTCCATCCTCCTCGATGTTCGCCAATATGTTCGCCGTTAAGAAACACATCCGCAACACTCTGCACACCATGAAAGCGCAAGAATAGACGTTTGTCACTCCACTCTGCGGGGATATAGAGTTCGCGGAGATAGCTGGCGGTGGTTTGGTTATATGAGCGTGAGCCTGTCAGTGCATCAAGATTCCAGGTGTGGGGAACATTGACAAAACGAGCTCCATCGCTTGAATTTTCGTCCTTGAAAAAGAATCGCCAATCGTTATTGAGCGAATAAATCTCACGGGCATCAACCGAGAAATAGACCATAACAGCCAATATGATAAGTATATACCGTTTCATACTATTTGCTATTTATAGTGCAAATATAGGAATAAACGAAATAAATTGCTAACTTCGTCCGCATATTATGCATCATTATGGGAATATTTGACATAATTATAGGTATTATAATCCTGATTGCTCTGGTCAATGGCTGGCGAAAAGGGTTGATTGTTCAGATTTGCAGTATTGCTGCAATTATTGGTGGAATATGGCTCGCATCGGAGTTTGGCAGCGAGGTTGGCAATATGTTCGGAGTTGATGCTAAATATGCCAAGGCTGCGGGCTTTCTGACAATATTTTTTGTTGCTCTGATTTTGTTGGCGGTTCTGTCGCGTATAGTCAAGAAGCTCTTTTCCTTTGTGGGATTAGGTTTTCTCGATTCCATTTTCGGCGGATTGCTCTCTGTGGCAAAGGCTGCGCTTATTCTCGGCGTCATCTGCTCGGCATTCAATGCTCTGAATGGCGAAGGTCGCTTTGTTGATAAAAAGAGTCTTGATAATACCATCTTTTTCCATCCGCTTTGCCGAACAATCGAGGTGTTTGACCTGTTTGATGTAGAGCAAGCCGGAAAGGTTGTAGGGGATTCCGTAAAGGAAACGATGGATAACATAGATGTATGATAATATGCAAAAGGGTATAGTTATCTGTGCTACAGGCAGTTGGTATGATGTTTTATCTTCAGATGGCGTGACTCGCAAGTGTCGCATCAGGGGTCATATGCGTTTGAAGGGCGTACGCTCTACAAGTCCTGTGGTTGTAGGAGATGAAGTTCTCTTTACGGAAGACGGGGAGGATTTTGTCATCGAGGAGTTGTCACCACGTCGCAACTATATCATACGTCGTGCCTCTAATCTCTCGAAGGAGTCGCATATTATTGCTGCGAATATAGATCGGGCAATGTTGGTTGTGACCCTCTCCTCACCTCGCACAGCGCCTGAGTTTGTCGACCGCTTTTTGATTACTTGCGAGGCGTACTCTATTCCGGCAACGATTCTGCTGGCGAAAATAGACCTTGCTGCGGAGTGTCGTGAGCAGGTTGAAGAATTTCGTTCAACATACGAGAGTGCGGGATATGAGGTTATCGAGATTTCGGCTCTGTATGGTACGGGACTTAACCGCGTGCGGGAGCTTGTTGCAGGACGTACAACCCTTGTTGCGGGTAATTCGGGTGTTGGTAAATCTACCTTGATAGGTGCTTTGGAGCCAGCCCTTGATGTGCGTACCGGCGAGATTTCGCACAGCCACCATAAGGGTCGCCATACGACAACTTTCTCGACTATGTATCCTCTCACGGGTGGAGGCTCGATTATCGACACCCCAGGCGTTAAGGGATTTGGTCTAATAGATATTGAGGATGCGGAGCTGTGTCGCTATTTTCCCGATATGATGCGCTATGCCCCTGAGTGCCGTTATTATAATTGTACACACGTTCACGAACCAGGGTGTGCGGTGGTCAGTGCTGTTGAAAAGGGCGAGATTGCCTATTCACGCTATGAGAGTTATCTGAAAATTCTGGATGAAGATGATAAATATCGAAAATAAAGTTCGCAACGTTGAGTGGTATCGTGAGCGTATCGATTACTTGCGCGAGTTTATGCGTGAGGAGCGATATGATACACTCTGTCGCTCATTGGATATGCGTACAAAATATATGACACTGATGGCGGAGAACACGTTTCATCCCCACAATGCCAGTGCATTGGTGCGCCATTGTGAGGCATTTGGTGTGCAGACAATGCATACGGTAGAGACCTGTTGTAAATTCGACCTGAGCGAGAATATTATGCGCGGTACCAACAAATGGGTTGATATCGTGAGTCACGACTCGACGGCGGAGGCTTTGAGAGCTCTGCGCAGTGAGGGTTATCGCATCGTGGCAACCACACCCCATCGAGAGAGTTGTACACCTGAGACCTTTGATGTAACGAAGGGAAAGTTTGTGCTGGTTTTCGGAACGGAGCACGCCGGAATTTCGGATGAGGTTATCGCTGAGGCGGATGAGTTTTTGAAGATTCCGATGTGTGGAATGGTCGAGAGTCTTAACGTTTCGGCTTCGGCTGCGATATTGGTATATATGCTCTCGGAACGTATGCGCCACGAGGTCGAAGGCTGGCAACTTTCGGATGAAGAGTATCACGAAATTCTCTACCGTTGGTCACGAGAGAGTGTGCGTGATGACGAAAATGTTTTGAAGCGTAAGTTTGGCGAGGATTTTTAATACTCCAATAAAACAATCGAAATTTATGGCAAACGAGATATTGCGAAAGGCTTTTTTGGCGCACGTTGGTCAAACATCTCCCTCTCCGATGATGATTGAGGTTGAGCGTGCTGAAGGTGTGTTTTTCTATACTCCTGAGGGCAAACCATATTATGACCTTGTGGCGGGAGTCTCGGTCAGCAATGTGGGTCACGCCAATCCTGCAGTTGTGAAGGCTGTGCAGGAGCAGGCGGCAAAGTATATGCACGTTATGGTCTATGGTGAGATGGTTGAGCGTCCACAGGTGGAGTATGCAGCACGTATAGCATCGCTTTTGCCTGGCGATATTGATAGCGTCTACTTCCTTTCGACCGGAGCAGAGGCTGTTGAGGGCGCATTAAAGCTTGCTAAACGCTACACGGCTCGCCGCGAGATTATCTCGATGCGACGTGCTTATCACGGCTCAACACACGGAGCAATGACGCTGATGGGGTCGCCCGAAGGCGAGGAGTGGAAGGGTGCTTTCCGTCCGTTGATGCCCGATGTACGCTCCATAGAGTTCAATGACTTTGGGCAACTTGCCGAAATTACAGAGAGAACGGCTTGTGTTATTGCCGAGCCGGTGCAGGGCGAGGCAGGTGTACGTCCTCCAAAGGAGGGTTATCTTGCTGCTCTACGTAAAAGGTGTGATGAGGTGGGCGCTCTGTTGATTTTTGATGAAATACAGACCGGTTTTGGTCGTACGGGCGAGATGTTTGCCTCGCTCAAATATGGTGTTACACCCGATATTGTTTGTCTTGCGAAGTCGCTGGGTGGAGGTATGCCGCTCGGAGCCTTTGCTGCACGCAGAGAGGTGATGAATACGCTGACATACAACCCTGTATTGGGGCATATTACCACCTTTGGCGGTCACCCCGTATGTTGCGCTGCGGGTCTTGCGGCTCTCGATTACTTGGAGCAAAATCACATCGTTGAAAAGGTTGAGGCAAAGGGCGCTCTCTACGAAAAGTTGCTTGCTGATCATCCTGCAGTGTGTGAGATTCGCCGTAGCGGACTGCTTTTGGCGGTGGAGCTTGGAAGTTCTGAACGTATGTTTAAGATGATGGAGCTATTTGCACAAAGGGGCATTATGAGTGATTGGTTTCTCTTCTGTGATACGGCGTTCCGTATCTCACCTCCGCTGGTCATCTCTGAGGATGAGATTCGTGACAGTGTCCGAATTATCAGAGAGTGTCTGGATGAAACAGTATAGACTCTATTCTGTTCCAATTATTTGTCTATTTAGGAGATTTTATTTACATCGTAAATAACAAACCGTAAAAAGTTACATTAAATAATAGCGGACCCGAAAAGCTTATAGAGTAGGAAAAACCTTCCCCAAAACTATTTTATTATGAAACACAATGTTTTAACAAAAATTGTGAGCCGATTTGCAATAATCGTATTGGTTGCAATTGGCGCGTTGACCTTTTCTGCCTCGTGCGAAAAAAATGATGATGTGTCAGATTTTGATGAAAACGAGTTTGTGAACAACTCGTGGACTGAGGTGGGCAATAAGTTGATTTATAAAATCACCTACAAATATGGTGATCTTATAAATTACAAGGCTATTTGGAC
>JAEIGA010011591.1_pt1 | contig 13385 bp, 27 predicted proteins | sample 9270691 | NCBI WGS metagenome assembly JAEIGA01 (sample SAMN17057246, study PRJNA624740) | gut metagenome | biome: biome; isolation source: fecal sample | host: Bos grunniens | place: China: Xizang | collected 2019
ATAGGACTTATCATGCCATCAATAAATTCCCCAACTATTCCAATTTGGCCGAATACTTGTATAGCATCTTCTCTTACTTTTTCTAATTCATCTTTCTTATAATGATGCACAATTGTCATTTCATTTCGTATTGTTCCCATAACTATTCCTCACTTTCTACAACTTTAATCTCGCCAACAAACCGATACTCATTTGTATGCGGGCAAAACTCTATTTGGTAATCAATGTATTTATCTAAACTTTCTGCTAAACTATACGCAATGTCCTTAACTACACAATGCCTAAAATACTCATTATCTTCCTGCATAAAAAGTGCTGTTGGATAATATCTTATATATTTTAGCCTGTCTATTTTATATTGCTCTACTTTAAACTCAACAGGTCGATTCATTAGTTTCTCATACAAACGCTTGTATCTCTTTGCTTTTTGTCTTGCGTTCATTCTTTTACCTCACTTTCTTATTAAATATATGTATGGTTCATCGGTGTAGCCTTCTTCGTATTCCTCTTTTGTAATATCCCATTTTACTTCCGCATCATATTTATTATCGTAGGAACAAAAATAAATTTCCTCCTCTTGTGGTAATTTACTTAATTCCTGTATTAAATCTTTTACTTTCATCTATCATTCACCTCCAAACTTCTTTTCCCAGTTAATTTTCTGACCGCAGCACTTACAATATTCATATATGTGCTTCCCATCCTTCAGCTTCGTGTTAATAGGCTGATTACACTTTGGGCAATAAGGTTTGCCGTTAGAATTATAGTTTGGTCTTACGCCTCTTTTTACTATAAGTTCCTTTAGCACCACACCGCATATCTTTTGTTCTTTTTCGTTTGCTTTACCTTCGCATAAATTATTAATTGCATTAGTTAAATCTAAATCTAACATTATTCACCTCCAAATTTCTTTTCGTTAAAATTCTTTTTCTTTTTCAACACTACACGAATAGCTAGATCAATCCCACTATTACTTCTGAGATAGTAATAATATAAGTCGGTGTATGGCGTATTTAATCTGTCTATTCTACCTTTTGCCTGCTCAAGTGTCTTATAGCTATATGTGTATGAGTAAAATATAATAGTGTCTGTCTTTATACAATTCCACCCTTCAGCACCAGCGGCATACTGAACGAGATACACCCAACGTTTACTCTCTGGAATATCTTGATGCGCATGACCATTCCACTGAGCAACCTCTGTACCAGGCAAATATCCAAGATTCAACAAAGCCTCAAGCTCATAGTCGTAGTTGTAAAATATAATAGCTCGAGGATGTTCATCAAGTATCTCAAGCAACTTCACCTGTCTACTCTCATCACTGTTAACAATCTTGCGCAGACAATAACACAACTCAGCAGCGTTCATAAACGGTTCGTCTTTATACGGATCCCATCTTTTCTTCATAGTCAGCTTATACAAGTCAACGTCATAACCACAATAAATATCTATGTCGTGATGTACAGTCTTCCTATCAAAATCCATATCTATAAGCAAATAATTACGCTGCTTAATCAAACGTCCAGTATTCAAATATCTGTCCACTTTTGGATACTTAGCAAACCTACTAAATATCACGTGCTCATTATTGAACTCTGTACGGTTCCTGTAGAAGCCATTCGCGATGAACACCGGAACATAGTCCATCCAACAATCACCAGGAGTAGCACTAAGAAGCACCCACAAATTACACTTCGTAATCTTAAGGAATGACTTCACCCATTCTCCTTTACCAACTACTCGCTGCTCGTCAAATATAAAGAAAGCACCAGACACTTCGGTATACTTTCCTATATTATTCCACGAATCTATAGTAACTGGAATATCATACAGCCCCAAACAGAACGGCGCCATATCCTTATCCCATTCACATGTGTCACGTTTGCGAGCAGTAGTAATAATAAAAAGAGGACATGGATTTTCCATCTTCGTGTAAATATCTTTTTGTGTATTTACTTTCCCTCCATGTAAAGTGTAGTAATAGGCAAGGGCGGTCCTGGATTTCCCAGAACCAACCCCGCCATTAAGTATACAACCGTTATGCATCTTCTTTAGTGCTTCATACTGGTAATCAAACAGCTTAACACTCGCCATCTTTATTATCATCTCCATAAAGATAGCTTCTCAGAGACTCAGTGCAACTCTGACAAATATCAAGATCCTTACCTGTTGCGGCAAAATTCTTGATGTTAAGCCAACCTTCTCTTTTTGTATCTGTAATACCATGCATCACAAAATACTTATTGTTGCAAATATCACATACACAACGCTTTTCCTCAACTTGAACCGTTTTAATCATTTCTTCGCGCTCCTTTCAAAAGTTTTCTTCATAGCCTGATCAATCCTACTTTGAGGTAAAGCCATCTGAATATCAGTGCCTATAGGAATGGGTTGCATCTGCCTGTCAACCTTACCTCTGCACTGATGGCCACTGACCTTAGACCATTTGCCAGCAACTCGCTCGATCGCATAATCAGGATTACGTGTCATAAAGCAATCCTCCTTGCATAACGGACATTTCATCCTGTTGCAAATATAAATGCGATCCTGTTTTACTCGTACAATATCCTCAATCGCTTTTTTTGTGTTCATAGTCAAAGCCCTCCTTTCTTTTTGGTAGTTTTTCTATGATTTCGGTCATTCTGTCAAGAACGCCAAAACTACCCTCTTTTATACCGGCCATCTTACCTACATAATATCCAAAACAATATCCAGCAAACCAGACCAATGCACATATACCTATCAATAACCAATTTATTTGCATGCTTTACCTCCTATTCTTTCCTTACCAATGCTTGTGTTTTCACTAGCTATATCAGATCCAGCATTAAAATGTATTATTCCGCCACGCCAATTTCCACTAAGCATCTCTTTATCCCAGGACTTACGAATATCTTCCTTGTCAACATGGCTAAACATAGAAGCCCATTCAAGGCATTCGTTCATCCTTATTTTTGCTGCTTCTTTATTATGAGAAGAAACACCTATTGCATTCGCCTGCTTAAAACATCCGCCATAAATCCTTTTGACATACGCGACTTTCTCCGCAGCTATGAGATAGAATCTGTTGCATATTGACATATCTTCTTCTTTCTCGGGCAAAACACCCATGCTACCATGAATATCATCCCAGTCTTCCTGGTACCTCGCTATAAGTTCAGGATCATCTACGTACCATGATCTTACGGGTGCCTTTGAAACATTATACCTACCAGGACGCCATGCATTAATCCTTTCCTGCACATATGCCTCACTCACAACTGTCTTGCTACCAAGAAACTCTTTCCATGTGTATGCCATGTCAAATCTCCTTTCCTTTGAATTCTACCATTTCCTTGAAACAGTTTACACAAATATCAATCGGTTCGAGTATTTCTCCACTTTCATCTTTTTCGCGGATAATATAACTTCCTTCGTTTTCCTCTTCTTTTTCTGTTCTTGGAATAGAGAAAGGCAAGTTAACAACTTTTGTACAGTGATAATAACCGTTAGTCATAGTTGCTATCTCGCATCCGCAAATATCACATTCTCTAACTAATGCCATTATATAACCTCCCGATCAAGATTGTTGTATATCCTTACTTTAATATTGTGAGGAGCACACTTCACTGCGAAGTCAAGACACTTTCCACAGATTGTCTTATACTTCTCTTTGTTGTGTCTGATCCTGACGCCTTCTCCTTTTGCCACATCTATCTCTGTATGACATATTATGCACTTTCTGATCATCGGCTTAACATTTGACTCTATTGGTCTAATTCTATTCATTCTAACCTCCTCAAAATATAAAGGCCCTAGAATTATTCCAGGGCCTAATAACTAGTTATGAAATATCAGTTACTTCTTTGACTTAGCCGGCTGTGTTGTAACAAGCATATCCAAGTCAGATGCATATATGATGATTTTGCCATGGTCTTCACAGAATTTTATTTCCTCCCGCGTGTCTTTTCCGATGTATCCATTCGTATCTACAACGATTATGAGATCGGATCCCATCATCTTATCCCGATGAAGTGAGTGAAGTCTGTCTATTGCGTCCATATCCGCATCTTCCGGTATGACATCCATGTAAGGCAACATAACATAGTTACCTCTGAATGTCAGCTTATTGTAGATCTCCATCATTATTTCTTTGTTTTTCATACTGCCTATAAGTGTTATTGTTATTTTACGAGCCATTTTATTATCCTCCATAAATTGTTTTCTTAAGCCATCGATATCGATAAAAGTTTTCGTCGATAGAACATCACCATCAAAGTCCGCACCAGTCAGTACACCAACATCTAACATCCTCAATTTTTTCTGGTCAAGACTTCCAATATCAATCTCAAACATTTTACCTCCTTACAAGACTATGTTGACGAATGCCTTGAACCCCCAGATTGTAAAGAGAACTACTGCCAGCGGTAAAATAACTACTGACAAACCAATAAATACACCTAAAGCAGCCACTACAGCCACAATAGCTACTATTGCCAGAACCACACCTATTGCTACGAGAATCATTGTACTAATCATTATTCATTACCTCCTTCTTCTGCTGCAAACTTTGCCTGCTCTTCGTCAACTTTTTCAATCTCTGTTGTGTTCTTGTTGCCGTTACCCCAAGGATATCTTTTCTCCTTTCTTGCTTCCCTTTTAGCCCTCATTTCTTTTTTGCTTTTGCGCACATCTTCAGGATTAGTCCAGTCAGCGCCAACAAGAGCATTAATGTATGCTGCCCTCTGACGATCGTTCAAGAAAGCCTTAAACTGTTCTTTTGTGAAGTTATAACTCTTCTCCTGAACAAGCTCGCCATCTTTTTCTTCTATAAGAACGATCTTAACCTTTGTAACACGACCGGGTAAATTGAAATAGAATCTCATATTTTTCCTCCTTATCTTGCTGTTCCATTAACCTGGAACTTGCCATCACCAAATACATGCAGTGTCTCACACACCACATTCTTGCTGCTGCCGAGATTGATCCATTCGATGGCCAACCTCTCCTTAACCTTCACCATGCCCTTGCCAGTCTTCAGAACAAGCTTGACCTTGGCCTTCTTGTCCTGAGTCATACAGGCTTTGCACACCTCTGCAAATGACAAACCTGAAATATCACGGGTTACATCTGCCTTGTTGAATTCTTCATTCTTCATTTTTGTTTTCCTCCTTTATCCTTTTACCTAGTTCCGCATATAAGTCTTCTGTAGAAATACTATTAAGATCTGGTATCTGTGTGGAACTTTTATAATGATCTGATATCGTACATCCATTTCTTATACATACTTTGCATGGATAAGTATCAGAAGAAGCATTTATATGAACACAACCCCCGCATGGTAACGTTAACATAATTATCGCACCCCTTTCTTATACGGTTTCGGATACGGCATCCAAGCTGTAACGTCCTTAGGATCATAGTAAATTGTCTCAGACTCTCCAAATTCATTGGAAATCTCCTGAGACCACTTCTTTCTTCCATGGTCGACTTCGAATATCACGGCTTCTACCACATAAGGAACACCCAATTCTTCTGAGTATTTGTTGTACACAGTTATCAGGTATTCCCCATCAAGTTTCGGCCACATGCATGTTGTTGTTGGCACCCATCTGTCTTCTATGCTCATCAGTCATCACCTCCTTCTGTAAAAGGCATCCAAGCCGTAACCTTTTCGGGTTCATAATTAATCCGTTCATCGTGAGGGTTTTGCTTAAATATAAAGCTTCCTTCTTCACCGGGTTTAAGCCATCCACATGATTCATCATCAAATTTTTTGAATTTGGCAAATATAGACACTTTAGTTCCCCGAGCTTCTACATAAGTTATTATGTAGATTCCTTCTTCATCTGGCCATTGCTTTTCGTGCGATGGAATCCAGTTAGGTTCATATTGGTATGGCATTGTCATCCATGCTTTTACATGTTCACTGTCATACCAATCATCACTTGACAAACTTTTCCAACATCTTCCTTCCGGTTCGCACCACATTTCTGCAGCAATCAAGTTTCCGTCGCACGTCTCCAAAATATAATGGTTATATTCATCCATTGGATCTGCAATTGGCCATTCATAAATATCAGTATTTACCCAAAGACGACTATTTGTCGCATGCATGCGCATAGAAAGATCAATACCGCCAAGAAATTTTTCTGCTTCTTTATTAGCACACTTCTTTTTGCTCATGAACGCACCTCCATAATTTTGAAATCCTTATCTGAAAACTTATAAAACACGTTTTCATAGATTGAAAGCTTTTTATCTTTATGTAACGTTTGTATGTAGTTATACATGACCCTTTTGCAACTAGTTCGCGCTCCCATTGGAGAATCTTTCATATTTCCGGTTATATCGACTTGTCTCTTGTATTCAACCCCATCCAATATATATGTTAATTCTTTATTGTAAGAGGCTACAAAATAAACCGTTCCGACGTAATTAAAATTGCCATCATAGACCCGTTCATTATCACTTATATTGGATCCTTTGAATGTCTCTTCATTTATAACTACCTTGACTTCGTCATCAAAAGATATGTCAAAATCTACATCTAATCTTTGCAAAAACATCTGCAAATCTCTTAGGTCCTTTCTGTTTATATCCCTACTGCAAACAATATCTATAGTGCTCATTTCTATTCCTCCTCTCGTTTTGCCCGCGCTGCTTCTTTTTTCCAATCATACCAATCCTTAAGTTCAGCGAATTCTAATTGTGTTAATCCATATACATCAAAATAATCATAATAAGAACAATATACAATTTTAATATTACCGGACTCGTATATTGTCTTTTTGTAATCAGCGTCTTCAGCCACTTCCCTAACGCCGGGATCATCTATATTATATATCCCGCATATTCCAACACAGTCGTCAAGAATATTATCCATAGCTTCGACGATTGGCTTTAACTTTTCATTAGTTGTTATCAGCATTTATTCGCTCCTCCTTTTCACCTGAGATGCATCGATGGAAACATAACAACCTTTGTCTGTGTGGCCATAACGCTTCTTTATACGATGCTTGATATTGCTGATAGCCTTCTTAAGCGATACTGCCTCCGTTTCCATCTCTAGCACGCCAATAAGAATATCATTGATGTAGGCGTTACCAGTGAATGTGTATCTGTGCATAGGTTTTTCCTCCTTTTTCTTTTCCGGCTTGACAAAGTTTAACTGACCGGTCTCATCTTCATAATACATATTTTACGGCCTCCTCAAACCGTCCTTTGTTTCTGTACCTGTAAGGCAACTGCTCAAATTTGACGTCCATTGTAATCCAAATATCAGATTCGTTTGTAATGAGATCATTATCAGCATAATAAGTTCCCGCATACTCACTATAAAATTTTATAGTGAGCTTATCGCCTTCCTTAATATCTTTCAAGATTTTATAAGGAAGAAATGCATATCTGAAATAATAATGATTTCCATTATACTTGAATCCACGTGCTTCCAGATTATCAGATCCAAGTTCATCTGAATGAAACCACATCTGTATGAGTCGATCTTTATCCGGATCAAAATCCATTCCAAACTGATCGCAAATACTGCGCATCTGTTTTATAATCCTTTCTCTGAAGCTTGGTACAATAAAATTGTTTGCTACTGCGCTACCATTAGGAATAACAAATGCCCCTGCCTGTATTCTCTTTTCCATTATTCATTTTCCTTTCTCTTTATATGCTCTATGGTATCATTTACAGCACAAATAGTTGCAGTTGTAGCCAAAGTTCTCTTGATCATAACCGGTGACATAGAATATCCGAACACTAGACCGAACTCCTCAAACTGTTCAGAAGACATATCATTTATATGTTCTTTCATTATCTCAAGCTTAGATATATTTCCCTTATGGTTGTCGATTAACATATCTACCATCTCCACGCATGCCTGTCTTGCTTCCTCTTCACTTTCTCTCATCCTAATCTTACCTCCTTCGAAAAGTTAGACACCGCGTTCATTGCGTGCGATGCCGTTCCTACCAGTTCCTTAGCTTTCCCAACCTGCTCTAAATCAATGTTGAGTTTGCCACTTGCTTTGTAAGAGTCATACACACCCTTACCGATCCATCCTACCGCTACTCCTACGATAAGACTTATTACTAGTTTCTTGTCCATAACTTTTCCTCCTTTTTATTTTGTTGGACAATTGCAAGAAAAAGAAGAGAATGAATAATCATTCCCTTCATATTATAGTATGAAAAATTCGTGATGGAAGTTTAAGAGGCTTTGTTCAAGCCTCTTTAGAATTATAAGCAACAGCTACAAATTACAACTGCAGCTACTGCAATAGCTATAATAGCTACTACAGATACAATTGCCCATATTGCGGCTGTACCTAGTTTAATTCGTATTTCCATTTTTTCTCCTTTCTTTTTCTAATAAAAATCTTTTATAAGTTTTATTAGATGTCTTTAGCATATCATTGACTCGACTTTCAAAGTCCTTCCAATAAATACACTTTTTGCATGCTGTATAATCTTTATGCAACATGTCATTTTTATGATCACATCCTTTACATATTTTCATTAATATGATCATATGCAATCACCTCCTTTCATAAAGGTGCATGAAATATCCGTGTAAAATAAAAGAACCCCTGACATTTCTATCAGAGATTCTTTAATGTTATTTAGAGGCTTCAATCGCCTCTTTGGTTTTTGTCCATGCAGACGACCATGCCCTTGCGGACAGGTCATCAAGCCTGTATATCATTGATGTTGATCCATTATCAACCTCAAGATAACCACTATTCCCGAGTTTATTAATTTCTCGGGTTGTTAATTCTTTCTTTATAAAAGTCTTGTAATCTTCAAGACTTTTAAAATGAAAATCCTTATAGCCGATCTCCTTTCCGACCATATTTACCTTTAAAATAATATCATTGTTCATATCATTCCTCCATTTTGTTTGTTGAAGGGACCCATTTCCCTTCATAATAATAAACGCATTTTTCGTGAAAAAGAAAGAGCCCATGAAATATCCATGAGCCCTTTGAGTAGTTAGAACGGCACTTCCTCATCGCCACCAGGAATATCCAGCATCTCATCCTCCCATGCTGATGTTACCTGAGGGAAGAAGAAGCCTTCGCTACACCACAGAGTAGTCCACTCCTTACCCTGTACCTCGCTTGTGTAAGGGCTGAGTGTAAGCTTCACATCCGAGAACCTGCAGCCGTCAAGATTGCCAACTGTATCTATGTTAAGCAGTGCGCGACCATTCTTTCCACACAAATATAACTTAGGATCGAACCTCTTCTGCTCACCATCGTGATACTTAACCTTGACCTTTACATAGTACTCAGGTTCGTAGCCGCTTTCCGGAGAAGGATTAGTCTGCTTAACATTCACTCCTTCCTCGATCAGGTCAGCTGCCTGTGCCTCATCCAACCTCAGATAGAAACACCTACTGCTATCACCAAACTTGTTCTTCTCACCACTGAAGTTACTTCTCCAAGGGCCTAATTCAGCCCCATCAACCTTGTAGCACTCTCTACCATTTAACTCGATTTTTGTTATTAAACTCATTTCTTTTCTCCTTTCAAATATCAAGCTGCTCCACCATTACTCATTTCCCAAGGCACTATATCCGGGTATACCGGTGCCCCATTAACATACTCAGGCGGAATATAAGGATCGTCCGACGTAAACCAATCGAAATCTACATAAGGCTGTATAGTTTCTTTTGCTGTGTCACACTGATCTTCATAGTATGAAATATCAATGTCATCAACTTTGTCAGCTTTCTTTACTACCTCTGCCTCAAGCCACCTATAGCCTTTTGTGCCATTTACCGCATCATACTTGATCTCATTTGCCGACCTCATCATCCTAGCACCACCGCAACCATGCTTTATAGGACAGAACAAACCAACTCGTCCTACAAACCTATAGTCATGCTGATCCTCGAAGAGATTCTCATCATAGTCCAAATATATGGCCGAGTTCTTAACCTCGCGTGTCTCACACAGATCTTCAAACGTTATCTCTTCTTTACTAAAGAGCTTCTTGAACACGTAAGGAACTGCGAACTGCTTACCAGTTGCATGCCACTCATAACTGTCTTTGACTCTTTCCTTGCAAATATAAACCGCATCATTTACAAGGCACAGTTTCTCGTAGTCTGCCTCAGTTTCAAACGTATATCCATAACATTCACCAAATTTCCTGATCTTCTGAATCATCTCATCAGTAATATCAGGAACTTTGATCGAGTCTGTCTTAATGTGTGCAACCTTAAAGCCCTGACTCAATACGTAGTTCTTGAGGTCAATCATGAACAATGCGCCACGCTTTGCTACGATATTGTCAATATTACGCTCATCTCTGAACGCATTCTTGAACTTCGCAGATGTGAGACCATATACTGAGTTGATTACGATCTTCAGAGCTGCTGCAACTTCTTTACATCTCTTCTTAAGCGCATCACCCATAAGTCCTTCAAAGAACTTCATAAGCTTGCCATCGAAAAGATCAGCAAGTTTATCTATTTCATAGTGCTTCAGATAAACTCTTGCCTGCTTAAGATCCTTGAATCTCTTTGTGTAGTATGGTCCAAATAACTCCTCGGCAATAATTGATGAAGGATGCATGCTTGCTACGTCCTGTGTTCTAATGTTACCATAAAATCCAGGAACTGCATACACATAACCACCTTCACCTACGATCTTCTCGTCACCAACTTCATCCAATGTTCCATCCGCATCTCTATATGTCGACTTTCCATTGACAAAACAATATCCAGGGAACCATACCTTACCTTCTGGCTTATACGGGAGTTCTCCATTTGCATAGCATTCCACATCTTTCCAAGTAAATGAAGGACCTTCCGGCTCTTCTCCAAGGTGTCTGTAGTTGAACTGTACCTGAGGATTACGATCACCACCAAATATCAATTTCTGGCTAAGACTATTGTTTGTGCTATTAACACTACCACCAGCCAATTCAGCAAGAATCTCCCTAGCAACAATGTCGCCAGGAATATAATCGTACAGTGCCTCAGTTGATAACACATCATTGTCGCAGTAGTCTGATACTTTCTGCCACAACTCTTCAGGAACTGGCTTATCCCAAGGCAAACCAAGCTCCATATGTGTTACGCCCATCTCAATTTCCCACTTCTTAAGGGACTGCTTCTTTGCTGCTACGTCATATAAATCCATGTACGAAATATCATAAGCTTCCCCAAAGAACGGACCTAATTCGCCTTTACCAGCCTTTACTATGCGCTGGCTAAGGTCATAAAGCTGATCATTATTCCAACCTAACGACCTAGCATAAAGAATGTGGTTGTCGTACTTTCGGCAGTTGAATCCTACCAATTTCATCTTAAACAACTCTGCGACTTCTTCAGGTGAAGGATTGATCATGTGTACCATTTTCTTGCCTTCACCGTAAACTTTCCAGTTAATAAAGAGAACATTAGGAAAGACTTCACAGTCAAATATCACGATGCTTTCACTATCAGCTTTTGCAATAACCGTGTCTAAATCTGTTGCAGACTTAAACTTCATCTGCCCAACCAGCTTTAAACACGTATCTGCCTGATGTGTACTACCAGCAGCAAACGCAAGTACATTATTACGCATGTCTGAAATATCATATACCAGATCACTGTTGTAAGCATCGTCTAATATCTTTTTGATGAAAGATACTGACTGAGTTGTATTTCCGTGGATCTCTTTATTAAGATTACGCTGTATGAGTTTTCTCAAACCCTGTACAGACTTTATCTGTTCCACGTTTACCATCTTCATTGGTTTCCTTTCTTTTTTGGGCAATCCACCACTAAGTGTAGCTATTGGAATATCATTACACTTACTAACCCTTCTCCTAAGAGCCGCCCTACTTCCCTCAGGAAAGGTCTTAATCTCGATATTATCGCTAAATATTGCTGCCAATTCTTTCACATCACCAGAATATAAATACTCTAGATGTATGCCACTTCCGCCTTTGCTTAATTCTGCATAAGTCTTCGGCCATTTACTAGCAGCTTCCGCATTCAGCATAAAGTCTTTTTCACCAGATACATTCTTCATGTCAAAGTCAATTGTTATCAACTTCTCAGGACACAATACATAGTGTTCCTTACTAGTGTCAATATCTTTTAATGTTGTGGTTACATCTGCCCATGGTCTTGCTGGCGTTCCGTTCCTTGTGCTTAACTGTGCCGGTGAGTCAGCTAAGATGTCATCCAACAAACTATGTTGCTCTTTCAACTGCAACCACTCTGGAATATCAATAAGTTCTTTAGTCAGATCTTCCTTTACTTGTGCACCTGTCTCGAACTTACTGAAGTCAAAGTCCTTGTATACATTCCATTTGCCACCCGTGTGATCTATGAATTCCTTGTAGTAGTTCTTAAGTTCTTCCTTAAACACGCGCTTGTTCATGGAATATCCAACGTTTGCATCCTCTGCCCAGACTCTATACAACTTCCAAGCCTGCGTAAGGCTCATTTCCTCCTGTTCAGAGAATATCAAGTAATTGTCTACAATGAAGTTAAAGAAGTCATTAGTTGCTCCTATCATGTTCTCAGACACATAACTGTCGTATGCACCTGGATCTTCATTGAAAATATCAAGACAATGCTGAGCTATTGCACCTAATTCAAAGTCCATAGCAGCAACTAATCGATTGTAGTCTCTTACTGGAACTTTATTACCCGTCGGACTGACATCAATCAATCTTCTTATAAGACCAGACTTTGCGTCAGTGATCTTAACCGGCTTATTACTACCTATAAATAGGAAAGCATTAAACCTATTTGTATACTGCCTTTTGAACTTCTCATTAACCGTCATAGCTTCGTGAGATATCAATGAATTAAGCCTTGTGTTAGACTCTATCCTACTTAAGTCACCATCATGCTCAATAGCTACTAATGGATTCTTACTAAATGGCTCCAAAGCGAATGAAGCGTTTGCAGAAGCCAAATCTTTTGATACAAATGAACAACAATAGTCCTCAAACAACTTTCCTATCAAGTTCATTACTGTGGATTTACCAGTTCCAGCAGAACCATAGAATACAATGAACTTCTGAATGTGTTTAGATTCCCCAGCTATTATACTGCCTATAGCCCATTCGAACTTCCTACGTTCCTCTTCAGAATATAAAGTTCCTATAAGCTCGTCATACGCACTTGTGTCCCCCTCGCAAATATCATAAGGAAGAATGTGTGATGCATAGTCTGTCTTTCTAGGAGTTCCGCCATTAAATATAATTTTCTCGTCCAAGTTTTTGTAGTAGTCTCGCATCTGCTTCTGGCAATACTTATGCCATCTGTCAATGCTACCACTATCGCTATCCCACATGTATGCGACAGACACATTAGGGGCGCAATGATCTTTATTCTTGAGATAAAAGTCCTCTATCTCATTGTCAATAATATCAATTGCATCGTTCTCA
>JAEIGA010011592.1_pt1 | contig 13384 bp, 12 predicted proteins | sample 9270691 | NCBI WGS metagenome assembly JAEIGA01 (sample SAMN17057246, study PRJNA624740) | gut metagenome | biome: biome; isolation source: fecal sample | host: Bos grunniens | place: China: Xizang | collected 2019
CTACTATGGTCTCTTGGTCTTTGTACGGAGTGAGATGCTTTGAGTATCTTCTGAAGACAGACAGGTTCTCGATGTTGTACAGGCTGCTGTTTGTTGTTGTAGTCGCTTATGGCGCGACAGTCCCTCTCGGACTTGCCTACAGGATCTCAGACACACTTAACGGATTGATGGCTATTCCTAACATCATAGCTTTGCTGGCTCTGTCAAAAGTGATTATCGAGGAGACTAAAAAAGAGTTTCCGAAAGATTGGAATGAAGATTAAAATCATTCCAATTATGTTTAAAAATATACGTAACTTTGATTGACATCAGTAAACTGCTAAATTATAATTTTTCATTGATAGGGCACTGGAATCATGAGGAGATGTCCTCATTGCCAGTGCCTCTTTTATAATCAGGTATTAGGAATAAACCGCTGCAGATTATCTCACAAGGGAAAAAAAGATGAACGACTATGTGAAAAGAGTGATCGAAGAAACAAAGATCAAGTATGCTCATGAGCCGGAGTTTGTACAGGCTGTAGAGGAAGTGTTGACTTCTGTTGAGCCTTTGGTTGATGCTCATCCCGAGTATGAGAGATATGATATTCTTAACCGGATAATAGTGCCGGAGAGGATGTTCACATTCCGTGTTGTATGGATGGATGATAACGGAAAATATCATACCAATATCGGTTACCGCTTCCAGTTCAACGGAGCTATCGGACCATATAAGGGCGGGTTGAGATTCCAGAAAAATGTATATCCCGGAATCATTAAATTCCTTGGATTTGAACAGATATTCAAGAATAGCCTTACCGGGCTTCCTATCGGAGGAGCCAAAGGCGGAAGCGATTTTGACCCACAGGGCAAATCTGACGCGGAAATAATGAGATTCTGCCAGGCTTATATGCAGGGCTTATACCGGTATATCGGACCCGATATTGACGTCCCTGCCGGAGATATGGGTGTTGGCGGAAGAGAGATCGGATATCTCTACGGAGAATACAGAAGATTAAAAGGTGTCTTTGAAAATGGTGTCCTCACCGGAAAAGGTCTTTCTTATGGCGGGAGCTTGATCCGTCCGGAAGCCACAGGTTACGGAGCAGTTTACTATCTTCTGAATGTTCTTGACCACTTCAATGACAGCATTGAAGGAAAGACTATCGTCGCATCAGGATACGGAAACGTCACATGGGGACTGTGCAAGAAGGCAACACAGCTCGGAGCTAAAGTCGTCACTTTGTCCGGAAGAGATGGATACATATATGATGAAGACGGGGTAAACACAGAAGAGAAGATCAATTACCTTCTGGAAATGCGTGCATCTACAAAAGGGTCTATCCGTGATTATGCCGAAAAGTTCAATGTGCCTTTCTTCCCGGGTGAGAAGCCATGGGGTGTAAAGGGAGATATCGCGATGCCTTGCGCCACACAGAATGAAGTCGGAATGAAAGAGGCTGAACGGATCGTCAGCAGCGGAGTGAAATATTATGTGGAAGTTTCAAACATGTCCACAGAAGCTGATGCCCAGGCGTTCTTAAAAGAGAAAATGCCTGTAGCTCCGTCCAAAGCAGTTAATGCCGGCGGTGTTGCAACTTCTGCTCTGGAGATGTCTCAGAACAGCGAGAGAATGAGCTGGACAGCAGAAGAAGTAGATGAGAGGCTTAAAGGAATAATGGATCACATCTACCAGGTTAGCGTCGAAGAAGCTGAAAAATACGGTCTAGGATATGACCTCGTAGCAGGGGCGAATCTGGCGGGCTTTGAGAAAGTCACAGAAGCTATGGTTGAACAGGGCGTGTTCTAAACAATAAATAATAAACAGCCGGAGCTGATATCAGCACCGGCTGTTTTTGATCTCTTCAAACTTATTTTTTCTTTCTGTTCCTGACTTCTGTAGCAGCTACAGCACATATTACAGGGACAACGATATTATACAAATAATCGAAACTGAATGGCCTTTTCAAAGCTACACATCCAATATAGATCAGGGCATTGATCAGTACGATAAAGGCTGCCGAATTGATTAAAAGATTAAACAAATACTTCATGGAAACCTCAAGTCATGGTTTAAATGCTGTTCATAATGATGGAGATATCATCATTATAAATGCCGTCAATATATGAAACTTTTTCTCCTTCATTCTCAAAGCCGATTATATATCGCATATTATCTGCTTTCAATGTCTCTGCGGTGCAGTATGAATCATCCAGACGAGATTCTATTTCTGAGCTGTGAAGGATAATATCGTCAAAGGGGCTGTCAAGATATGCTTCGGAAAAAGCTAAACATACAAAACTAATATCATCCAGATAGTCCTGGTCGAGATCTTTACGCCAGTCAAAAGGGATGTAACAACCTTCCACTATTAGGTTCTGTTTGTTTTCGATCGCTGTTTTTATTATCTCTCTGACGATCGGCCAAAGGTAATCTGTGAGCTTATCATCATCAAGAGGAGTGAGATCTGTATTGCCGCTTCTTATAAGCCCCATTTTCAGGTGATCTATCGAGAGATAAGGATAATGTTTCTTCTCAAGTAGTTTTTGAGCTAACAGCGTTTTACCGGCATGGCTGGGCCCCGTTATTATAACTACCATCTTTAAGCCTCACGAATTCGTTTGCCTGTCATATGTTCCGGAACTATACGGATGACACATGTAGCTTGAAGCGACCGTGCTATTTCTGCATCAGTTTCTTCTTTGCTGACAGGAAACTTTGCACTGAGTTTCCTGCAGATCTCCTCTTTAAGTGCGATATCCGTGACTTCCTCAGCTTTTCCGAATATTACAGTACTGGTCACCTTGAAGGCCCAGTCGCCTTCTTCGCGATAGCCCTGATCATAGACACAGAATGATACTTTAGGGCATCGCCTGATGGCATCTAGTTTATGTCCCACAGGACCGCAGTGAAAATAGATCATGCCGCCATCATATAGAAAATTGATTGGGAGGGCATATGGATATCCGTCATCGCCAAGAACAGCGAGAACACCTCTGGTCTGCTCATTCAACAGTTTTATGCATTCATCTTCGCCGACAGCGTTCTTTTTTCTTGATACACTTCGAAACATAATCTTCGCTCCTTGCCTTTTTTGATACAATTATAGTAATGGAGCAAGGCAACAGATGCAAGCATATCGATTTTGACTATCGCATTTTGTAGAAAACATAGAAAACTGTTTATGGATGCAAAAAGGCTTTAATTACCCTGAGGTTTCTGTTATACTCAATGACAATATTTAAAGAAAAGGGAGGAACAAATGGCAACAGTTTTACAGGATCTTTCAAGAACTTTTAGTGAATACTTACTGCTTCCGGGTTACTCTAGTGCAGAGTGCAGCCCGGAAAACGTGTCCCTTGAGACACCGCTGACAAAATTCAGAAAAGGTGAAGAACCCGCAATAAAAATGAATATACCGCTGACTTCTGCTGTTATGCAGGCTGTTTCTGATGACAAGATGGCTGTTGCATTGGCTAGAGAGGGAGGCGTTTCTTTTATCTTCGGGTCACAGAGTATTGAGAGCCAGGCTGCCATGGTAAGAAAAGCCAAGAGCTATAAAGCCGGTTTCGTACAGAGTGATTCAAACCTCAGACCGGATCAGACATTGGGAGATGTGATCAGGCTCAAAGAGCAAAATGGGCATTCCACTATAGCTGTCACAGAAGACGGAAAACCGAACGGTAAGCTCATGGGTCTTGTTACCAGTAAGGACTACAGAGTTTCGAGAATGAGTTTGGATACTCTGATCTCAGAATTCATGACTCCAACAGATAAGCTGGTTTACGGTATGGATGGGATCTCGCTTTCAGAAGCGAACGATCTTATTTGGGACAACAAGGTCAATCAGCTTCCAATCGTTGATGCTGATATGCACCTTAAAGCTCTGGTGTTCCGTAAGGACTATGATGCGCACAAAGAGAATCCTCTTGAGCTCCTCGATGAACATAAGCGCTATGTCGTAGGTGCAGGTATTAATACCAGGGACTATAAGGAAAGGATCCCTGCTCTTCTTGACGCTGGAGTGGATGTCCTGACGATCGATTCCTCTGAGGGATATTCGGAGTGGCAGGCAAGAACGCTCAAATGGGTCCGTGACACATATGGCGATTCAGTTAAGATCGGAGCCGGTAACGTGGTTGACCGTGAAGGGTTCAGGTTCCTTGCCGAAAACGGAGCTGATTTCGTAAAGATAGGCATAGGCGGAGGCTCCATCTGTATAACAAGAGAGCAGAAAGGTATCGGACGCGGACAGGCTTCTGCTGTTCTTGATGTTGCAGCAGCAAGAGATGAGTATTTTGAGGAAACAGGTATCTATGTTCCTATCTGCTCTGACGGCGGAATCGTATATGATTACCACATGACACTTGCTCTTGCGATGGGTGCTGACTTTATCATGCTCGGCAGATATTTTGCTCGTTTTGATGAGGCTCCGTCAGCCAAAGTCATGGTAAACGGCAGTTATATGAAAGAGTATTGGGGTGAAGGATCAGCAAGAGCCCGCAACTGGCAGAGATATGACCTTGGCGGTGCGTCTAATCTCAAGTTCGAAGAGGGAGTAGACTCATATGTCCCATATGCAGGATCGCTTCATGAGAACGTGAATCTTTCACTGGCTAAAGTCAAATCCACTATGTGCAACTGCGGTGTCCTGTCTATCAAGGAACTGCAGAAGAATGCTAAGATAACGCTGGTATCCGCAACAAGTATCGTAGAAGGCGGAGCACATGACGTACTGCTGAAAGATCAGACAGTAAGATAACTTTACTTCTGATGAGAGAAATTAGAGAGATAGCATTAATCTATCAATAAAAGAATGCAAATACAGTTTAGGCTCAAAACATTTGCAGTATTTTATATAAAAAAGAGGCTCCCGATATACGGAAGCCTCTATTTTATTTTTGTTTATGCAATAGGATCAAATCCCAGAGCGGCGATATAGGCATCACTTACTGATGTAGCTATGCGGCCGGGAACCATTTTGCTTTCACCGACAACAACGACTCTGTCAAATTCGTTTTCAAAAGCCTTGAGAGCTTCGCTGTCTATGCGCTGACCGGTTGCGATAAGGATACTGTCAGCATCGACACGTACAGGGGTATTGTCTTCGAGTTTGCAAAGATCTACACCTTTTTCATCAGCACTCAGGAGAGCGTGGCCGGGTAGGAATGTCACATCAAATCCTGCTAATTGTTTCATGATGTCCACAAAAATGGGCGGATACATTCCTGTTCCAAGCTGAGGAAGCATATCGACCAGTGTTACTTTAGTTGCTCTTCCGTCATGAAGCAGCATCTCTGCTACTTCCAGTCCGGACAGTCCGCTGCCGATCACTGCGATGTTTCCGCGTGCATCTTCTTTTCCGGAGATGACATCTGTAGCCAGTTTTACGTTTGAACCGTCGAGTCCCGGAAGATTAGGTTTAGCCTGAAGAGCACCGGCGGCATAAAATACACTTTCAATGCCGTCCGCTTTCAGCAGTTCAGGAGTAGCGCAGCAGTTGGTCTTGATCTTGGCACCTGCTTTTTCTGCCTCGATGCGCAGAGCATCGACCAGCCAGGCAACCTTGACTTTATATGGTGCAGTAGCAGCTGCGAGATTTGCGGCTCCGCCGACTTTGTCTTCCTTTTCATACAAGGTTACATCAAATCCTCTGGATGCAAGTACCGAAGCGCTCTGAAGTCCGGCAGGACCTCCTCCTACGATACCGACTTTGCGTCCGTTTCCGTTTTTCTCACACGGAGCGGAGAGAGTGGCTTCACGTCCGACTCTTGGGTTAACTGAGCAGCGCATATATCCCACAGTCATGAGTGACTCAAAGCAGTACAGACAGCCAAGGCATTTATGTATCTCGCATGACCTGCCTTCAGCAGCTTTTCTTACCCATTCAGGATCAGCGATATGTCCGCGGCCGACACCTACGAAGTCACAGCATCCTTCTTCAAGAAGCTCTTCAGCAACTTCAGGCTGTTTAATGGTGTTAATTGCGATTACGGGAAGATTGACGGCATCTTTGACCGCTTTGGAAAGATGTCTTCTCCATCCCTGCTCATATGAGTAGGGCTCTTCATTCTCGCCGTATTTGCAGAAATAGTTTCCGCAGCTGACGTCAAGAGCGTCAAAGCCGGCTTTCTCAAATTCTTTCGCGATTGCCACGCCGTCTTCAAGTGTGATGGATCCTTCATGATCCGGGTCATATTCATCAGCTGAGTAACGGATAGCTACGGGGAAGTCAGGACCGCAGACTGCTTTGATCCCCTGAAGTATCTCGATTGGGAGGCGGCAGCGGTTTTCAAGGGATCCGCCGTATTTATCGTCTCTGTGGTTTGAAGAAGCACTGAGGAATTCACACAACAGATAGCCGTGGGCACCATGCAGCTCGACTCCGTCAAAATCAGCTGCCTGACATGCAGCGGCAGTCATGATGAACTGCTGCTTAAGCTCTTCGATCTGTTCAAGTGTGAATGCTTCAGGAACGATGCCGCTTACGTTCGGTATCGCACTTGGGCCGTAGATCTTTCCGCCATTGAGCTCAGGGGAGTTTGTACTTCCGCCGTGATGCAGCTGTGCAAAGATCTTTGTTCCGTATTTATGCACTCTGGCGACCATCTGTGCAAGGGGCTGTACATGCATTGGGTTTAGAGCATACATCTGTCTCGGAAATGCTACACCATGTTCCTTGTTAAGGCAGAATATCTCAGTTACGATAAGACCGACACCGCCTTTTGCACGTTCTTCATAATAACGTGTCAGCTGCTCTGTCGGCAGACCGTCCAATCCGGCAAATCCTGTTGTCATAGCGGTCATGACTACACGGTTTTTGATCTGGCATTTGCCGATGTAGCCTTTTTTGAATAGAAGCTCCATATTATACCTCTTTCTGAATAAGGGTAGATTATCCAGCGAACGGTTTGCTTTTGTTTACGCTGAATAAATGCGGTTGTTATTATTGATTTAATAATATACTAATTGGTTCGTAAGCAAAAGGGCACATTCAGTCAAATTGATCAATCCAAAAGAAAGCCTCACTACTGATTAAACAGTCGTGAGGCTTTGTTTGTATTAAGAAAACCGATATTTATGAACGGATGTTGTCTCTTACTTCAGCAAATTCAGGATAGTTTTCATAGAGATATCTTGCGATGAACTGCATCAGGACGAAATCTTCTTCTGAATCTATGTCAAGAACAGCAGTATCTTTCATTTTTGTGATATCTATCTTGCCGTCCCAAAGGATGCCTGTTGTGTTGTCAGCCAGAAAATCCCGCTTGAAAACATAGATGCTCGCGTTAACATCGTATATCTCAGGAGCCTGCTGCCTTGCTGTAAAAGGGGAGGCAATTACTTTTTCCACATGATCCCCGCAGTTGGCTACCATGTTGAAATATGGGTTCCTTCTTGAATCCGTGACACTGAACACAAGGTCCAGATCATCTCTGGAGGCTTTTTTGTTATATGCGTTGTTTATATCCGCGAGAGTGCGCAGAGGGCTAGTGATATCCAGGTCCATAAGATAGTCATAACGGATGCCTTTCAGCTCTTCCATCCTGTGAAGGCTGTCCTGAAAAACGGCCATCTTTGGTACGGCATCTCCTCCGAGAGCTTCTCCTCTGGGCAGATACTCTACTTCAGGGTAGCAGGACAGCACAAGATCAGCCAGAAGATCACTGTCCGTGTTGAGGCATACATCTATTTCTATGTCAGGACGGTCTTTCCTGAAGAGATCGATAGCTGAAAGAGTGTAATAAACAAGGGGTTTATCACAGAAAGTCTTAAGGTTCTTATTGCGGAACCCTTTGCTCCCGGCTCTTCCGCAGATTGTGATCAACAATTTATCGCTCATCATCGACCTCCTTATTCCAGCTTGAATATAGTCCTGCACTTACTTCCAGCACATTGAGGGCTTCTTTTGGCGGATTTATGCTGTCTCCGTCCAGGAATGTGACATAGTCAAGGAAGTAATCCATCTCTCTTAGATACCAGTCATTTGTGTTTTCTTCATAATAGGTTACGGTTCCGTCAGGGAATGTGATCTTATGCTCAATGAAGTCAGCGGTAAGCGTACCGTCAGAAAAGTACAATTCAAGGTAGCGCTGCTGTTTTCTTCCGAAATAATCAAGGTGCAGTTCAACAAGCAATTCGGGATATTTAGCAATGTACACGCTAAGGTCATTGCTGGTTATCTCAAGATCTGAATATTTGCCTCTGAGATTAAACGTCTGCTGTGGCATCCCAAACAAATATACTAAGTAATCCCATTCGTGAATGAGGTCAATGTCGACACCTCCGCCCATCTCCTCACTTGCGGAATAGACTTTTCTGTAGTCAACGCCAGGTCTCCAGTCCGGAAGATAACTGGAACATATCGCTCTTGCTGAGAAGGGATGCTTATCTGGATGCTCATCCAGGTAGTCCTTGGTCTCCATCAGTACCTTGCTCCAGCGCATCGGAGCAGCCACATAGGCTTTCTGCCCCGGATTGACCAGCTTCTGGACTTTTGTATATATCTGATTCCTGGAAACAATCGGCTTCTCAATGAAAAGCGCCCCGGCGCGGTCTTTGACCTGCTCCAGGATCTCTGCATGAAGAGCAGTGGGATTAGTGATGAAAACAATGTCATAGTAGGGAAGCGCATCGTCATCATCCAGGTCGAGAAGCTGATTAGCAAGCAGTTCCTCAACACCGGAACGGAGAGGAACTCGTAGATCGTGCCTCAACGCATCGATATAAAGGGTTATTCCTTTTTCCTGGCACAGGTGATCAAGATTCCTTATGTGCCTTGTCCCTATAGAGCCGAGCCCTACAAATAAAACTGTTAGTTTCTTAGCCATATCTAATTCCTCATTACAGATCGATCTGATTGATAAGGTCGATCACTTTCTGGTCTTTTTCAAAACTCCATAGGGGAGTAGTTCCTTTTTCAAGCATAGACAGGAAATCAGCCAGCTCATCGACATATGCATTTTCGACGATGTTATCGCTGTATCTGCTGTCATGTTCATATACTCCGTATGTATCTATATATTCCTTCTCTTTGGTCTCTGTATTGAACCGGTACAGTTCTTTCGGGCTTCCTTCCCAGAAGAGATGCAGTCCTTCACCGAAACATTCGAAGTGACGTACGGCTTTAGGGGATGTGACATCGACAACCATAGTGCCTACAGTTCCTGAAGAATGTTTCAGGATAAAGGTGATCGTATCTGGGTATGAGATCTCCAGGTCAGTCAGTCTGGATGCTTCAACATGTACGCATTCAGCATCACCGAAAAGATCGACCAGCCAGGGCAGGTCTATACCAAGGATCTCACGAACGCCTCCGGTCCGTCTGTCTGATACGAAAAAGTTTTTATATGTTTCCCACGGATGCCAGTCCGGAAGGTACTGTCCGATGTGATATATATAGTTGACACCTTTTCCGGTGCTCTCTCGGAAAGAATATACCTGCTGTTTCATATATTGGGTCTCTTTGCGATAGAGCATAGTGGAAGACAGGAACAGGGGAACACCTTTTTCCTTTGCCAATCTAGTGTTCTCTTCATACCCGTCATCCAGCAGGTTCAGCTCAGTAAACACAGGAATTTCTGCTTCCAGTAATGTAGTTATGATACCGCTGTGTGTTACGGGGGCAGTGCATACAAGAGCAGCGCCCGGATGAACTGCGCTCAAAGCGTCCGAGATAGATGAGAAAGGTGTGATACCCAGTCCGGATGCCTGTTCTCTGCGCTCCTCAGAAGTGTCAACTCCGAATATCTGGCAGTCAGGAAGGAGACCCTTCAAAAGGCGGGCGCGTCTTTTTCCCATGCTACCGAGTCCAACGATTAGGAAGTTCAATGTATATCCTCCTTTGTGAGCTTAATTAGCGTCATAGAAACGTTTTGGCTCTTTAAGGGTCGGATCACCGACCCAGTCTTCAAGTATTTTTACCATAGACCCGCTTGGATCTTCTCCGAAATAAGGACTCACGACACAGTGAGCTTTCACTGAAAATTCCAGCGTCAGACAGGTCTTGATGGCATCCAGTATCTCCGATTTATTTGCATCAACAGAGATGACATTGTCACAGATGATCCTTCCTTCCTGGCGTTTTCCTATGTTTACTGTCGGGACCCCGAAGGTAGGAGTTTCAACGACTCCGCTTGATGAGTTGCCGATCACGACTGACGCGTGTGACATAGCAGACAGATACCGTTTTACGCCGAGACTTGTGACAGTCAGGACCCAATCTTTTCTTCCTTCTGACCACTTGTCCCACATCTCATTAATCTCTGAACCTCCCTGATCTGCATTGGATTTGGTAATCAGATATCTCAGTCCCGTGGCAGTATGTGCTTCGTCCATAGCGCTCAGCAGTTCATTTAGCTGAGTCAGCGGATCAGCATGACCGAATCCGGTTTCAGGATGAAAAGTCACAAGCCCGAAAGGGGAGGTAAGATCAAAGGAAAGATTTTCTGACAGTTCTTCAGCTGTCATCTTTGGAAGGTTTCTTATATTTTCATCACCGAGACCTCCGACGAGGAACACAGTGGCAGGCTGTTCTCCCATTCTGAGCAGCCTTTCGTACGAATCTCTGCAGCTTGGGAAATGCAACGAAGCCATCTTGGTTATGCAGTGTCTGTAGTATTCATCAGAAGCTCCGAGAGTGATGTCTCCGCCGGATATGTGTGCGACCGGGATCCCCGACATAGCAGCAGCCTGGACTGCTGCAAATATCTCGTATCTGTCACCCAGCACGAGTACACAGTCAGGTTTCTCGGCTGCAAACCAGTCGGAAAAAGCCAGAATGGTGTATGCTACCGTATTTGCGACCGGATTGGGTGTGTCCTGGAATTTCAGGATATCGATCCTCGCAGCGATCGGAAAACCATCTGCTTCTATCTCTGTAACGGTATTGCCGTATGCCTCACTCAGATGGGAACCTGTCACAACGAGCTTCATCTCAAGTGTGGATTCGGCTAGCTTAAACAATACAGGACGAAGGAGGCCATACTCTGCACGGCTTCCTGTAATAACGGCTATACTATGTTTCTTGATCGGGCTCAAATAGTCCCCCTTATATTTCTATCAGTTCATCTGGTTCAAAATCACGGATAGCTGTTGTCCCAAGAACCTCATTCCAGCGCATCGGATTGATGCCGTTGCCCGGACGTTTTGTCGTGAGATTTTCTTCAGTGAATATCTCGCCTGCGCGTATTGCGCGTGCAGCGACGATACTCTTTCGTGCTATGGGTTTGTTCTTTGCTTCTGAAGTCGAAACTGCCTTGACGCCGGAACCCATAGCCGCCTCGATATTGCGTACTGCCTGCACCATTTCGGCAAGCTCTTTGGGATCGAGCGAAGCCTTCTGATCAGGCCCTTCCATGTTTTTGTCCAATGTGAAGTGCTTTTCTATAACGACAGCCCCAAGAGCAGCTGCAGCAACATCACATTCATAGCCTCTTGTATGGTCGGACAATCCGACAGGGCAGTTGAAATGATCCCTGAGCCACAGCATAGCACCAAGGTTTGCGTCTTCGTAGTTTGTCGGGTATTCAGTGTTGCAGTGCAGGATAGTGATCTCACCTGCACCGTTTTCTTTTAGTAGTTTTACAGCGTCTTCTATCTCATTTGGCACGCTCATTCCGGTGGAAAGGATTACAGGAAGACGCGTCTTTCCGACTGCGACCAGATAAGGATAGTTTGTTATCTCACCGCTTGGAACTTTCATGCAGGGCAGATCCAGTGTGGCAAGAAACTCAACACTGGGAATGTCAAACGGGGAGGAGAGGTACTGAATCCCGATAGAATCGCAGTACTCCTTCAGCTGACGATGGCTCTCAAAATCAAAGTGGAGTTTGCGTACCATTTCAAGCTGACTTTCTTTGTCTCCGGTGGTCTCCTTCTGGTATTCAGCCTTAGGAGCGAAAACAGAAATGACCAGCTCAGGAACAGCAGTCTGATATTTGACCGCATCTGCGCCGCATTCTTTGGCGACAAGTGCCATTTTCTTGGCAAGTTCTAGGTCACCGTTGTGGTTTACGCCTGCTTCGGCGATTATCATTACGTGTTTGTCTTCCATAATCATCACTGAGCCTTACTGTTGATTTTTTCCTGGATCCTCTGAAGCTCTTCAAGCTGACCTATGTCGATCCAGCTGTCTTCGGAGATCGAATAAACACCGATGCGCTCACCAAGATCTTTATACTTCTGAATAATATCCGGAAATCCCTGGAATTTTCCGTCTTCGATCTCATCAACTACTCGCGGTTCAACGATGTAGACACCTGTATTGGTGAGATATGTGAATTCGGGTTTTTCCCTCATCCCTCCGACACTTCCGTCAGGTGCGAGGTCAATGACGCCATACGGTACAGTGACATGCTTGGAAGCACATATCATTGTGATTATGCTTCCTTCCGTCTTGTGTTGACGGTATGCATCGGCAAAGTCGACATCGAGAAGTGTGTCACAGTTGGAGAAGAAGAAAGTGTCAGTGATAAGGCCTTTCATCAGACACAGACCGCCGCCTGTTCCGAGGAATTCGTGCTCTTCCACAAAATCCAGCTGATATGGTCTTTCAGCTTCCTCAGAAAAGTAGGATCTGATCATGTTTTTCTTGAAGTTGACAATCATATAGAATTCGCGGGAGCCGAATTCAGAAAAGCGATCCATTATGAGCTCACAGATCGGTTTGTCGCCAACGGGTATCAATGGTTTCGGGAGGATGTTGGTATAAGGCTGTAGCCTTGTTCCTAATCCTCCGGCATTGATGACCACAGGGATACCGTTCTCTTTTGAGCTGAGGATCTCCAGACCGTTTGCAAATACGATATCAACTATTCTTCCGGTGCGGTCAAGGATAGGCAGGGCGTCGATCTGACGTTCTGTAAGCACCTCTTTTGCGTGGGACCGTTCTTCCACTTTCAGGCTGATCGGATTGTGGTTCGCTGCTTTAAATACAGGATCATTGAGTGAGCCGCCTTTAGTTAGATACTTGCGCAGGTCACCGTCTGTAAGTGCAGCAGTCAGGATACCGCCGGGTGCCAGGAACATGATTCGCTGTCCGGTAACAGACAGCGATTCCATGGCATCAAGAATAGTTTGATTTCCGTCGATGAAAAGATCTTCTAATTTAAGCATTATGATCCCTCCAGGAATCAATTATTTGATTAGAGTGCGAGGATTGCATCTATAACTCTGTTGCAGTCTTCCTCTGTGAGGTTAGTTGAGCAGGGGATATTGACTATCCTTCTGCGGAACTCTATTGCCTGATCGAGATTGAAAGTTTCATTGCGCTGATAATCGCATTGCTCTGGAATCAGTGACCACACAGGTCTTGTCTGTATCTTCTGTTCCTGCAGACGTGCGATAACATCATCGCGGTCAAGCCGGTCAGGAAGGAGGAGTGAATAGAACCAATGGTTGGATC
>JAEIGA010011593.1_pt1 | contig 13383 bp, 13 predicted proteins | sample 9270691 | NCBI WGS metagenome assembly JAEIGA01 (sample SAMN17057246, study PRJNA624740) | gut metagenome | biome: biome; isolation source: fecal sample | host: Bos grunniens | place: China: Xizang | collected 2019
ATTCTAAATGTAAAAATCTTAGAGGTGCCAACACTGGAAAAAGTACAACAGCTAGATATTAGATTAACAGAAGAAGAGTGCTTAGAAAGATATTTACATGCAGAACAATTTAACACAACAATTACTGAGCATTCAATAAAAAATGAAATATCTAATATTACAAATAATTCTACTATAATAGAATCATTTAATTTAGATAATATACCAGAATTTAATGATAAACCTTATGTTGTTATTAATGATAACAAACCATTTTTTAAAGATGAAGATTTATTAACAGAATCTTATGAAAAATATTCAGAATTAGATTCTCTTGGTAGATGTTCAGTTGCAATAGCAAATATTGGAAAAGATTTAATGCCTATAGAAGATAGAGAAAGTATTGGTTCAGTAAAACCAAGCGGATGGCAAACTGTTAAATACGCTGGAATTGATGGTAATTATTTATATAATAGATGCCATCTTATAGGTTTTCAATTAACAGGTGAAAATGCTAATAAAGGAAATCTTATTACAGGAACAAGATATTTAAATGTAGATGGTATGTTACCATTTGAAAATATGATTGCAGATTATATTAAAGAATATAATAATCATGTTTTATATAGAGTTACCCCAATTTTTAAAGATGATAATTTAGTTGCCTCAGGTGTATTGATGGAAGCTAAATCAGTTGAAGATAACGGCCAAGGTATTGAATTTAATGTATATTGTTATAATAACCAACCTGGTGTGACAATTAATTATAAAACAGGGGAAAGTACAGGCCCTGAATTTACAGGAACACAAAATAGTAATCAAGATAATACTCAAAATGATACATCTACTGTTACATATATTCTTAATACAAATTCTAAAAAAATTCATAAACCTGATTGTTCTAATGCATTAGATATAAAAGAAAAGAATAAAGAAGAAACAAATAAAACTAAAGACCAATTAATTAAAGATGGTTATAGTACATGTGGACTTTGTAAACCTTAAATAATAGGAGAAAATATATGAATTATATAGTTATTGGAAATATCATTGCTTTAATAGCTTCATTATTAATGTTGTATAGTGGTTATATTAAGAAAAAACAAAAAATCCTATTTGTTCAAACAATACAAATAGGTCTATCAGTATTAAGTAATGTTGTTTTAGGTGGTATTTCAGGAGCAATTATTAATGCTTTAAGCTTACTAAGAAATGTGTTATGCTACAAAGAAAAATTAAACAAAGTATGGAAATTAATATTAATTATTTTATCTACTATATTAACTTTAAAATTTAATAATTTAGGAATTATTGGATTATTACCAGTTGTGAGTATGGTTGTATATACAATTTTAATAGATTTAAAAAATGTAATAAAATTTAAATATCTTATACTATTTACGATGACAATGTGGCTAATTTATGATATATATATAATGTCTTATACAGCTGCAATATTTGATTTAGGAACAATAATTGCAAATATTATTGCAGTAATTCAAATCAAACGAAATAAGGGAGAAGAGAAGTAGTGATAGAATTAGAAGAAAATCTAAGAATTTTAAATGAATTAAATATAAAATTAAATCACATTAAAGATTCTATGAAAATTAATGAATTAATTCAAGAACTAAGAAAACTTGAAGAAGAATCAACAAAAGATGATTTTTGGAATGATCAAGCTAATTCAAGTAAAGTTTTTGCAAGAATAAAATCAATTCAAAGAAAAATTAATGGATATGAAAATATAGTTAGTGAGCTAAATAATTTAAAAGAAATGAATGAATTGCTTAATTTAGAGCCTGATCAAGATTTATTAAAGGAATTATTAAAAAATTCTGATACTCTTAAAAATAAGTTAGATGATTTAGAAATTCAAACATTATTTTCAGGAAAATATGACTCAAATAATGCAATTATTACATTACATCCAGGTGCTGGAGGTACAGAATCTCAGGATTGGGCAGAGATGCTTTATAGAATGTATTCAAGATGGGCAAATAAAAATGGATTTTCAATTAAAGAATTAGATTATTTAGATGGTGATGAAGCAGGAATAAAAAGTGTAACAGCATTAATTAGTGGTGAAAATGCATACGGATACCTAAAAGGCGAAATGGGAGTTCATAGATTAGTTAGAATTTCACCATTTGATAGTGGAGGAAGAAGACACACATCATTTGCATCACTAGAAGTTTTACCTGAAATAACAGATGATATTGAGATAGATATCGATTTAAATGATTTAAGAATAGATACTTATCGTGCATCAGGCGCTGGTGGCCAACATATTAATAAAACAGACTCAGCAGTTCGCATAACACATATACCAACAAATATTGTTGTATCTTGTCAATCTGAACGATCTCAAACAATGAATAAAGAAACAGCAATGAAAATGTTAAAATCAAAATTATTAGATTTAAAAGAAAAAGAAAACAAAGAAACTATTGCAGAATTAAAAGGTGAACAAAGAGATATTGCATGGGGAAGTCAAATACGTTCTTATGTCTTTTGTCCATACACTTTAGTAAAAGATCATAGAACTAACTATGAGGCTGGAAACGTTGAGGGAGTAATGGATGGAGACTTAAACGATTTTATGAAAGAATATCTAAAAATGTTAATAAAATCATAAAAATGTATTGCAAAAAAAATACCTTTAATATATAATGCCAATTGTAAACTAATGAAAATCAATAATAGATGTTAATTTTAATATTTTTAAAAAAAGAGCAACTATTAAGGATTTTTTAGTTGCTTTTAAATTTTATAGAACAAAAATTATAGTCTTGGAGGAATTATGGAAGAATTAGATTTAAAAGAACTAATCTCTATGTTTTTGGAGAAAAAACTATTAATTATTCTAGTAGTAATTATATTCGCCTTAATGGGTGCTATATATACTCTAAAATTTGTTACACCAATTTATCAATCAACAACAAGTCTTGTACTTGCTCAAATTGGTGGTGATAACTCAGAAGAATCAAATTCAATTACATCAAGCGATATCGCTTTGAATACAAACTTAATTGATAACTATAGAGTTATTGCAAAAAGTAAATCTGTTGCACAAGAAGTAATTGATAACTTAAACTTAGATACAACAGTTGAAATCTTACGTAATAGAATTTCTGTTACAACAGAATCAGATTCAGAGGTTATTAAAATTACAGTATTAGATGAAGATCCAGAACTTGCTTGTAAAATTACAACAGAAGTTGCTGAAATTTTCATGGGAAAAGTAGAAACTATCTATAAAGTAAATAACATTACAGTATTAGATAAAGCTGAAATGGAGACAACTCCTTCAAACATTAACTTAACAAAAAATATAGTAATATTTGCTTTTGTTGGTGGTATCTTAATCGCTGGTTATATTTTATTAATCAACATGCTTGATACTACAGTAAAAACAGATACTGATATAGAAAAAGCTTTAGATATTCCAGTATTAGCTTCAATCGTATTAACAGATGATGCTACTAAAAAGAAATTCAAAGCTCATATGAAAAGAGAAGACTTTACTTCAAAAACAGCTAGTGAACCAGATGAAGATGATAACATTCAAGTTTTATATGAACATAACAGTATTGTTAGAAATAACAGATCAACTGGTGAAGATGAAGCTGTAAGTATGTTTACATACATGGGAAATACAGAACCAGATGAAGATGAAGAAGAAGAGCAATTTGAAGGTAAGTCAAGATTAGAAAGAAAAAGACGTCCAAACAGAAAAAGAAAAAACAACAGAAGGGAGGATAAATAAACATGAAAAACGAAATCGTTGTAGTTGAAAATCCAAAATCTCCTGAAGCTGAGATGTTTAGAAATTTAAGAACAAATATACAATTCATGAATGCAGATTCTGAAAAAAAAGTAATGCTTGTTACAAGTACAATGCCTGGTGAAGGAAAAAGTTATGTATCAGCAAACTTAGCTGCAGCATTTGCTCAAATTGATAAAAAAGTTTTAATAGTTGACACTGATATGAGAAAAGGTCGTCAATATAGTTTATTTAACTTACACCCAAGACCAGGTATTTCAAACTTCTTATCTGGTGTTGTTGATCAAGACTTCGTAGGACAAAAAGAAAACATAGAAAACTATATCCAAGAAACAGATGTAGATAATTTATATTTAATTCCTGCAGGTAGCGTACCACCAAACCCTTCAGAATTATTAGTATCAAATAAAATGAAAAATATAATCGAGAGATTAAAAGAACACTTTGATGTTGTTATCTTTGATGCTCCACCATCATTAATCGTTGCTGATGCTTTAATTTTAGCAAGACTTGTAGACTTCAACATTTTAGTTTGTGCTCAAAACACAACTAGAATGGAAGATTTAAACAAATCTAAAATGGCTATCGAAAACGTAGGTGGCAAAGTAGCTGGAGTTGTATTAAATAAAGTACAAGTTACAACTAAGAGATATGAAAATTCTTACTATTATGGTGAGAAATTAGGAAGACAAAAACCAAAACAAAGAAGATAGGAACTATATAAATGATAGATTTTCACTCACATATATTGCCTGGTGTAGATGACGGGGCAAAAGATATAGAGGATTCAAAAAAAATCATAAAAGAAGCAAGAAATGCAGGCGTTGAAAAAATTATTTCAACGTCTCATTATGCATTAGATTGTTTTGAATCTCCTGAATATAAAAGAATAGAATTAATCGAACAATTAAAGGAAGAATTAGAAGAAGGAGATCCTGAATTAGTATTAGGGAGCGAAATTTTCTTAACATATAATATTTTAGAATTATTACAAGAATTTAAAGCTTCAACTATAGCTGGAACAAAATATATACTATTTGAACTTCCTCTAAGAGGTTATTTTAACAATTTAAAGGATCTTTTGAATAAAGTTAAGGGTAGTGAATATAAATTGATTTTAGCTCATCCTGAGAGATATGGAATGGTACATAGCGACTTTGATTTACTTTATGAATTAAAAGATCTTGGTGTATTAATGCAATGTAATTATGGAAGTATTTTAGGCCTTTATGGAATGAAAACTAAATCAACAGTTAAAAGAATGTTAAAAGAAGATTTAGTTGATTTCTTTGGAACTGACGTTCATAAACCTGAAACAATTTATCCAAAATTACCTAAAGCATTGAAAAAAATATCAAAATACGTTGATGAAGATAGACTAGATGACTTAACACATACTAATGCTGCAATGTTGTTAGCAGGGGAAGAAGTTAGATAAAACTTGACCTTAAGCGGTTTTTTTGATAAAATAATATATAGATAAACCAATATAAATGGAGGTGTATGACATGGCTAGTCAAGAATGTCAATATTGTTATTATTGGAAAGGCACTCACAAAGATACAAAAGCTGACTGTGATAAAACAGGAAGATATAAAAGATATGATGATGATTGTGATTGCGGAAAATATGCAAAAAGATAAATTACATATAAACTTAAGCACTTTGTAAAAAGTGCTTTTTTATTTGATTTAAAAATATATTATATGGTATAATCGAGAAGTATTGTTTTTAGTTATCACATTTTTAATTTTTTATTAATATTATAACTATAAAGAAATACAGTTTATTATAGTAGATTTTAAATTTAAAATTACTATCTAAAAAGACATAACGAGGTACAACTTAAATGGGAATTATTGTACAAAAATTTGGCGGTAGTTCTGTTGCGAACATTGAAAGATTAAACCAGGTAGCAGGACATATTATTGAAGAAGTAGAGAAAGGAAACAAAGTAGTAGTTGTTGTTTCAGCCCAAGGAAAAACAACAGACAAATTAATTTCAGAGGAGGCAGAAATAACAAAGAAACCTGATAAAAGAGAACATGATGTTCTTGTTTCTACAGGTGAACAAATCACAATAGCAAAACTTGCAATGTTATTGATTGATAAAAATTACAAAGCAAGATCACTTACAGGATGGCAAATTCCAATAATTACAAATAGTGAACATGCGAATGCAAGAATAAGATACATTCATACAGATACAATTAATGAATATTTAAATTCAGGAAATATTGTAATTGTAGCAGGATTCCAAGGGGTAGACGAAACGGGAAATATTACAACATTTGGTAGAGGTGGTTCAGATACAACAGCAGTAGCGCTAGCAGCTAGTTTAAATGCAGAAAGATGTGATATATTTACTGATGTAGATGGAGTTTATTCAACAGATCCAAGAATCGTATCAGAAGTAAAGAAATTAAAAACAATATCTTATGATGAAATGTTAGAACTATCAAGTATGGGAGCTAAAGTTCTTCATAATAGATGTGTAGAAATAGGAAAAAAATATGGTGTTCCGATATACGTAAAATCAACATTTGAAAAAAATAACATAGGAACACTTGTAACAAATAAAAATTTAGAAGATTTAGTTATTAGTGGTGTAGCAAAAGATGATTACATTTCTAAAATAACAATAATTGGACTTGAAAATAAAATAGGAAAGACTTATGAATTATTTAAAGTTTTATCTGATAACTTAATTAATGTAGATATAATTGTTCAATCATTTGGAGAATATATCTCTAAAGATATAGCGTTTACAGTAAAAATGAATGATTTAGATAAAACATTAGAAATATTAGAAGCTAATAAAGAAAAGATCAACTTTAAAGAGATAATTCATAGTGAAAATTTATCAAAGGTTTCAATTGTTGGTGTTGGAATTGCTAATAAACCAGGTGTAGCTGTTGATATGTTTGAAGCACTATATCAAAATAATATTAATATGCATATGGTATCAACATCAGAAATTAAAATTTCAGTATTAGTTGATTCTGATAAAGCTGATTTAACAGTAAATGCATTACATTCAAAATTCTTTAATTAAAAATTACTCGCTCGATTATATCGGGCGAGTTTTTTGTTCTATTTAATAAAATATCGAATATTATAATAGTAATTATTATAAGGAGGTATTGTATGGATGATATAAAGAAAAATAATTTTCAAAATATTGTTTTAGAAAACAGAGAAAAACTAACTTTAACAGGAATATTAGATGTATTTAGTTTTGATGATCAAATAATTATTATAGAAACAGAATTAGGACTTTTAACAATTAAGGGAAATGATTTAAAGATTAATAAGTTAAACCTTGATACATCAGACTTCTCTGTAGAAGGAACAATAGATTCATTAAGTTATTCTTCAACAGAAATAACAGGAAAGAAAGGTAAGGGATTACTTAATAAAATATTTAAATAGGAGAGAGAGGGATGCAATTTTCTCAAGAACAATTATTTATTAGTTATTTTCTTATAGGAATAGTAATTGCAATGTTGTTTGATTTCTTTAGAGTTTTAAGGATAAATTTTAAAACATCTGATAACATTACCTTTATAGAAGATATAATCTTTTTATTCTTATCTGGTTTAATAATTATCTTTAGCATAATTAAACTAAACAACGGTATATTTAGATTTTTTATGTTGATTGGAATATGTTTTGGTATTATTATATACTCTTTGACATTAAGTAAGGTATATGTTATAATTTTTACTGTAATAATTAAGATTTTTAAACAAATTTTCTTATTACCTTACAATTATGTTTCAAAATGCTTACAAATACGTAAAAAATAAGGATTTTTAATTTTTATGTAGTATAATATAAGTATAGTAAAAAATATGGAGAGTTACATAAGATGAATCTATCAAAACTTAATCAAATCTTAAATTTTATATTAATCATTGTTACAGTATACGCTGTATTTACATTCGTTAACCAACAATCAAAATTAAATTCTTATAACAAAGATATTTCATATTATAAAACTCAAATTGAAGATTTAGAAGCTAAAAAACAAGAGTTACTAGCTACTCAAGCAAACGTTAATTCAGAAGATTATATTGAAGAAGTTGCTAGAAAAAATCTTGATATGTATCTACCAAACGAAATAGTTTACGTTGATGCAAGCAAATAGTTTTTATATAGTATTATTTTGAGTAATTTAATTTATATTAAATTACTTTTTTTATTATTTCTAAAAAAATATCCAAAATAAAATTAAATAGGAGGCTATGCAATTAATGGAATTAGAAAGTTTATCATTAGTTGATTTAAAAAACTTAGCAAAGGATAAAGGAATACCAGATTATTCAAAGATGAAAAAAGCAGAACTAATTGAAGCAATTATGGCAAATTATAATGCTACAAAAAAAGAATCTGTAGAAATTATTCCCGAAATACAAAATGAAAAAAATGAAGAAAAATCATATAAAATAGTTTCAGATCAAGATGAATATGTAGAAGGTATTGTTGAAATATTACCAGATGGATTTGGTTTTTTAAGAGGCGAAAACTATTTATCAACTCCTAAAGATGTTTATTTATCACCTGTACAAGTTAGAAGATTTAGATTAGATACAGGAGATAAAGTAAAAGGAATCAAAAGAGCTCCAAAAGAAGGTGAAAGATTTCCAGCTTTAATCTATGTAGGTGAAGTTAACGGTGAACATCCTGAAAATGCAATGAAGAGAAAGAAATTTGATGATTTAACACCAATATATCCAACAGAAAGATTAAAACTTGAAACAGCTCAAAATGAATATACAATGAGATTAATGGATTTAATGAGTCCAATTGGAAAAGGGCAAAGAGGAATGATCGTTGCTCCACCAAAAGCAGGTAAAACAACAATATTAAAGAAAATCGCAAATAGTATAACTACTAATAATCCGGAAGTTATATTAATAGTATTATTAATAGATGAAAGACCAGAAGAAGTTACTGAAATGAAACGTTCTATAAAAGGAGATGTTATTTATTCGACTTTTGATGAACAACCTGAACATCATGTTAAAGTTGCAGAAATGGTATTAGAAAGAGCTAAAAGATTAACAGAGCAAAAAAAGGACGTTGTTATATTACTTGATAGTATTACTCGTTTAGCAAGAGCTTACAACCTAGTTATACCATCATCAGGAAGAACTTTATCAGGAGGTTTTGATCCAAGTGCACTTCACAAACCAAAAAGATTCTTTGGTGCTGCAAGAAATACTGAAGATGCTGGAAGTTTAACAATTTTAGGAACAGCTTTAGTTGAAACAGGAAGCAGAATGGATGAAGTAATATTTGAAGAATTCAAAGGCACAGGAAATATGGAAGTATTCTTAGATAGATCACTTTCTGAAAAAAGAATATTCCCAGCAATAGATGTAAGAAAATCAGGTACAAGAAGAGATGAATTATTATTATCTCAAAAAGAATTAGATACAGTAAATTCAATGAGAAAAAACTTATCAAGCTTATCTACAGCAGATTTAACAGAGAAATTATTAAACTACATGATAAGAACTAAAAATAACGATGAGTTTATCGATTTAATTAATCAAGCTATGAAATAATTACTTTAGGAAAATAGTATCTATTATTTGTAGGTACTATTTTTTGCATGTAAATTTGTAAATTGAAGAAAAGGAGGGATAAAGATGAAAGATATTTTAATATCAATTTACAAAAAATTATCGATTAAAATGATATTTGTAGTTACAATGGTTGCAATAAATGTATATCTTTTAACTTATCCTTCTAAAGTATTAGGACAAATTATAGATTTACTAAATAACATTGAAGCAAATAAACCAGAAATATTATCATTAATAGTAAAATTATTAATTGCAAGTATAATTTTAATTATTATAAGAGTTGCTTGGAAATATACTTTAGCATTTATAACAAGAACAGTTGAAAAAGATTTAAGAGACAACCTATTTGATCATTTCTTGAGAATAAAATTATCTAATATTCAAGATATTAAAAATGGCGAGATAATGTCATACTTTGTAAAAGATATTGGAGAAATTAGAGGATTTACATATAGATTTTTATCTCATGCAAGTAGGGTATTCTTTATATTCTTTATCACTTCAGCAATGATGATAAAAGTTGATTTAAGCTTAACTATTGCAGCATTGTGTCCAATATTAATAACTACATATATAATTTTAATATTAAAAAATTACGTAGAAAAAAGTTTTAAAAGATCTCAAAGATATTTTACAAACTTATCAGAATACGTACAAGAAAGTACAGATGCTATAAGAACTACTAAAGCATATTCAGGTGAAACAAATCAGCTTAAAAAGTTCATTAAGAAAAATTCAATTTTAAAAAGAGGAAATATAACAGTTGATATTTATTCAACATTACTATCAAGCAGTGTAATGATTTGCTTTGGATTTTGTTATGGCATAACAATTTTATATGGTTCAAAATTAGTATTAAATAAACAAATTACAATAGGTGATTTTGTTGCTTTTACAGGTTATATTGATTTATTCTTAACGCCACTTTTCTGGTTGCCAGGTATTATATCAAAATTCAAAAGAGCACAAATATCATTTGGTAGATTAGATAAAGTATTCAAATTAGAAAAAGAAAACTTAAAATTAGAAGGTATTAGTTCTAATGAAAGAATATCTGGAGATATAAAAATCCAAAACTTATCTTTTAATTATCCAGGTAATATAGATCAAATATTAAATGATATAACAGTAGAAATTAAACAAGGTGAAACATTAGGAATAATAGGAACTATCGGAAGTGGTAAAACTACTTTAATGAATTTATTATTAAGACTATATCCAGTTCAAGATGGTAAAATCTTTATCGGAGGCGAAGATATTAATAATATAGATTTAGCAAAATTAAGAAGTAGTATAAGTTATATAACACAAGATAACTTTTTATTCTCATCAACAATAAAAGACAATATAAGTCTATTTAGAGATGAATTTCAAGATAAAGAAATTGAAGAATCTACTGAGAAATCAATGATTTCAGGCGAAATCGAAAAAATGAAAAATGGAATAAATACAGTAATAGGAGAGAGGGGAATTGATCTTTCTGGAGGTCAAAAACAAAGAGTTGTTATATCAAGAGCTTTCTTAAATAAAAGTAATATTGTTATATTCGACGATACTTTCTCAGCTTTAGATAATAGAACCGAAAAATTATTGCTTGAAAATATTAAAGAATTAGTAAAAGATAAAACATGTATAATAATATCAAATAGAATATCTGATATTAAAGATTCAAATCATATAATTGTATTAGATAATGGAAATATAGTAGAACAAGGTATACATACAGAGTTATTAAAAAATAAAGGTTTATATCACAAATTTTATACGCAACAATCTTCTAAAACAGAAGATTCAATATTAAATTAAGAAGGAGGTATGGTAATGAAAAATAAAACACTTGAAAGATGCAAAAAGATAGCATCTCCACATTTGCGAACAATTATTCTTGTTTCAATTTTATCCATTATAATTGATATATTAGAGCTTTCAAAGCCATACCTAGTAAAAGTTGTAATAGATGATTATTTAAGTTTAGGAATATATCAAAAAGGATTTATTTCAATATCGTTAATAGGAGTAATATATTTAGCAATTGTTGTAATAGGAAATGTTTTAGATTATACAACAAGAATGAAAACAAATATAATGGGTGAAGAAATTCTTTATACATTACGAAATAAATTATATAAGTACACCCAAGATGCTAATATAACATTTCACGATAAGACATCAGCTGGTAAATTATTTGTAAGAATAACAAATGACGTTGAAGATATCTCAGCTCTATTTAAAGATGTTATAGCAACAATTTTTAAAGACTTAATATCAATATTATCTATAATCATAATAATGTTATATTTTAGTGTTAAATTGAGTCTTTTAACATTTATAATAATTCCTTTTGTAATCATTACTTCAATTGTTTTAACAATGATTTTAAATAAAATATATGATGCTTCAAAAGTAGTAAGAACTAATATTAATACATTCTTAGCTGAATCAATTTATGGTGCTAAATTAATTAAAATTTTTAATATTCAAAAAGAAAAAGAAGAAGAATGTATGGACTTAACAAATCAATTTATTAAAGCTAGAGTCCCAGCATCAATTTATGAAGGATTATTTCCAAGTTTAATGAAACTATTTGAAAACTTAGCTATGACGATTATTATATCTGCAGCAATTTATAACTGGTTTGGTATTGCTGTTGAAATAGGTTCTATATACATATTTGTTAGCTATATAAAATCATTATTTGAGCCAATTAATAGAACAATAGATAATATTGAAATAGTTCAAGAAGCATTTGTGTCTATAAATAAAATTTATGATATTTTAGATGAAAAACAATTTTTAGAAGATTTTGAATCAGGTAAAGAACTAGATAAAATTAACGGTAAAATCGAATTTAAGAACGTTTGGTTTGCTTATGATGAAGATAATTGGATATTAAAAGATATTTCCTTTACAATTCATCCTGGTGAGACTATAGCGCTAGTTGGAAAGACTGGTTCAGGAAAAACTACTATTACAAATTTAGTTAATAGATTTTATGACGTTCAAAAAGGTGAAATATTATTAGATGGAGTAAACATTAAAGATATTAATAAAAGAAGTTTAAGACGTCATATTGGAACTATACTTCAAGATCCATTCATTTTTGCAAGAAGTATCAAAGATAATATAAAACTAAATAAAAAACTATCAGATGAAGAAATTTGGAATGCTTTAAAAATGGCTTCAGCTGAAGATTTTGTAAAAAGTTTACCAAATGGAATTGATGAAATTTCAAAAGAACGTGGTGATTCTTTTTCAGCAGGACAAAAACAACTTTTAGCATTTGCAAGAATATTTGCTCATGATCCTGACATTTTTATTTTAGATGAAGCAACAGCAAATATTGATACATACACAGAAAATTTAATACAAAAATCTATTGATAAATTATCAAAAGAAAAAACTGCAATATTTATCGCACATAGACTATCAACTATTGTAAACGTAGATAAAATAATCGTTTTAGATGGTGGTAAAATTATAGAACAAGGTAATCATAATGAATTATTAAAAAATAATGGTTACTATGCAAAACTTTATAATTCATACTATGAAAGTCTTGGATAATATGATAAGATAACAACTATAAAATAAGATAGCATATGGAGGCTCAAATGATAAAAAACATAATATTTGATTTAGGAAACGTTGTATTAAAATTAAAATGGAATATAGTTATTGATAGATATACAAAAGACCCAGAATCTAAAAAATTATTAACTGAAGTTATATTTGAATCAGAAGAATGGAAATTACTAGATTTAGGCACAATTGAAAAAGATTATGCATTAGGTGTAATGCTTTCAAAATTACCAGTATATTTACATGAAGCATGTAAGAATATAATGAACGAATGGTGTGATGCTTTAATAATTAATGATAAAATGATTAATATCCTTAAAAAAATTAGACAAAACGGATATAAAACATATATATTATCAAATGCACCACATGAAATACCACCATTTCTAGAAAATAATGAATTAACTCAATATTTTGACGGACAAATAATTTCAGCTGAAGAAA
>JAEIGA010011594.1_pt1 | contig 13383 bp, 12 predicted proteins | sample 9270691 | NCBI WGS metagenome assembly JAEIGA01 (sample SAMN17057246, study PRJNA624740) | gut metagenome | biome: biome; isolation source: fecal sample | host: Bos grunniens | place: China: Xizang | collected 2019
GGTACAAACTCGGTGGGTTATTCGCCATTTGACAACTATGACTTAGGGGATAAATACCAAAAAGGCAGTGTTACCACTCGTTTTGGTACCAAAGACGATGTGCTTCGTATGATTGCCGTGATGCACGCCAATGGTATTGAGGTGATTGCTGACGTGGTACTTAACCATACAGTAGGTGCAGGTGGTGAAAACGGTGGTGCAGGTGGCGAAGATCCAAATGCATGGGACGACAAATGGAAAAACTTCCGTTATGTTTGTTACGAAACTCCTTACAAAGACGGTGGTCAACAAGATTATTGGAACCGTAAAGGTCGTTGGCCAAAGAATTGGCAAAACTTCCATGCCAATGAAGCACACCAAAAAAATGATGACGATTGGACTGCAGGACACTGGGGACCAGATAACTGTTTCTACGAAGGGGCTTACGGACAAAGTTCAAATGTACAAGGTTATAATCCACCACAAAGCAAAAACTATATGCGCGACCAAGCTCGTGAATGGATTATGTGGTTTAAAAAACAAACTGCAGTGGATGGTTTCCGTTGGGACGCCGTGAAACACTTCCCAGATTGGGCACAACAAGACTTCCTTTATAACGTAAAATATGTTCTGCCAGAGTTTGCTCAAGGTGGACAAGCAATGTTTAGTGTGGGTGAGTTTGTTGGTAGTAAAAACGAAATAGATAACTACTGTAATGCAGTGAAAACTGCCAATGGAGGTTCTGAATTTATGATGGGTGGTTACGACGTGCCTCTTCGTGGTGCTATTAAAAATGGTGTAATTGATGGTGGAGGTTATGGGAATATAGGTTCTGTGGTAGGCGAGCAAATTGGTATGCGTTATGCCGATTATGGTTCTGGAAATAATAAACAACGTGTACACCGCTCATTAAACTATGTTAATAGTCATGATACTTTCCGTCCAATTGTAGACGATAAAGGTAATTATAAAGATTGGGATGGTTATAACGAATTAGGTGGCCATGCCGATCCTTTTAACCAACGAATGGGTATGGCATATGCTGCTACCATGGCAATGGATGGTAATATTAGTATTTTTATAGAAGACTTGTTCAACCTAAGCAATAGCAACCGTTACACTCACATGCCAGCCGATGAAAAGGCACTTCCAGTGCGTGATTACTTGAAAAACATTATTTGGTGTCACCAAAATTTATGGCTTAAATATGGTGATTATAAAGTGCGTTGGCAAGACGAAGATTTACTTGTAATAGAACGTTCTGGTAAAGCAATTATTGCCGTTACCGACGACGGCGCTAATGCTAAAGACGTGTGGATTGACACCGACTTTAGAAACGTACAACTTAAAGACTACTCTGGTGGTACTTCTGGTGAACGTACAGCATGGGGCGACGGACGTTTCAATGTACGTGTAACTCCAGCTGATGGTAAAGGTGGATTAGGTTATGCTGTTTGGGCTCCTGTTACAGATGAAAAATGGTTTACATATGCACCATATCGTAATGCTGTAACTACTCAAGAATGGGAAATGGCAGACGACTTAGGTGATAGCCACTGTAACTCACTTGGTCAGGGTGGAGCGCTTCCTGCAAACTCTTGCGAGCAACGCTTAGTGGGTAAAATCTATGTGGAAAGTGGTAAAAAAATCACTTACAACGTTTATCAAGATGGCAAAAAAGAGGATATCACATTTGCTCTATACGACTTAGATGGTAACCTTCTTCATAAGAAAAATGCTTCTGCAACAGTTATAGGTGATTATACTCCAACAAAAACTGGTTGGGTAGCAATGAAGGTTTGGAATACTGTGAACACCAATACTGGTCAAAAATGTTGGGTTAACGTGTCTTATCAAGCTCCAGCAAAAGTAACAGGCACTATGAGTGACCGCGCAGATACTCGTGCAAGCATTTGGACTGGTAATGCAGGTACTAGCGTTTGGACAGATTGTGGTAACTGGGAACAAGGTAAAGTGCCAACTTCTTCTTCAAGAGTTGTAATTCCAGACAATGGTGATGTGCAACCAGTAGTGTCTTCAAATATTACTATTAAAGAACTTATCATTGAAAAAGGTAACGGAACTGGTGCAGCACCTGACATAAAAGTAACAGGTTCACTTAACGTAACAGGAAAGATTACTTGTAACGAAGGCACTGCATTTATCTGCGGTGGCGGTAGAGTGGCAAGAGGTAGCGAGTCTGGTAGCATCGACTACTGCGTTTCTACTCTTGTAGATGAAATCACTGATGACGAATTTGATATGTCTGTATTCCCTGTTCCAGCAACCGATGTGCTTTACGTACAAACTTCTAAACAATACGTTGGCGAAATAGAAGTAATAAGCATGACTGGTAAAAAAGTACTTTCTGTAATGTCAGAAGGCGAAGACATCACCGAGGTGCCAGTTGCAGACTTGGCAGCAGGAAACTATTTGGTGAGATTAGGAGCACAAGTGAAACACTTTATAAAAAAATGATTTTAAGGGGTGCTTTCGGCTTAATAAATAGAGGTGTTAACCATGGTTAGCACCTCTATTTTATTTCTATAACTTTAAGTATGTTCTCCTCTACCGTAAACCTAATATTCTGCTCGCCATAACGCACGCCGTATATCTTGTTTGGGTCGTTTTGGTAGGCAGGGCGAGGGTCTTGCGAAAGCAAGTTGATAATAGTTTCTTGTTGTTCGGCAGGGATGAGTGCTTTTAGATTTTCAGGAATCTCCACTTCCAATGTTTCCCATCCCACTTGAGTAGAAAAACCACCCTTTGCATCTGGTATGTTATCCGCATGAGGCAGATATGGTTTAATATCCAAAATCGGTGTGCCGTTCATCAAATCCGCTCCACTTACCCAAAGCACTGGCCCGTCTGGAGTCTGCAATTCAATTTTCTCAATTTTTACACAAGAAAGCCCAATATTGTTTGGCCTATATGGCGAACGAGTGGCAAACACTCCCATGCGAGTATTGCCCCCAAGGCGTGGCGGACGCACAGTAGGCGAGAAAGGCACCTTTTTGTTCTCCGAAAACTCCCAAAGAAGCCAAACGTGCGAGTAGTCCTCCAACCCTTTGTAAACAGATGGGTCGCGATACTCCTCCACTAAAACGATGCGCGACATCACTCCCACCAACCCGCTCTGACGTGGAATCCCAAACTTCTCAGTAAAAATATTCTCTATGTGCCCGATGTGTTTCATGGTTTATTATTGTTGTTTCCTTTAGCTTCTTGAAGCGGTCGCAATTTGCGACCAGTTAAATTACTAACTTTATCTCTTAATGTTGCAAAGGTAGTGAATATATTTAAGAATTAGGTTAAACGATATATGATCATAATAATTTTCTTAGTTCCTCAGCACTTGGTAATGCATTCTTTATTTCATCTGGAAGTTCGTCGGCGGTTTTATATTTAGCAACCCCCATCGGAGTAGAAATTCCCCTAAATGCAAATTGAACGGTCTTTTCATCTTTATCACGACATAATATTATACCAATAGAAGGATTTTCGTTTGGATGTTTAACGAATTCATCTAGTGCAGATAAATATAAGTTAAGTTTACCTACGTACTCTGCCTTAAATTCATTTTTCTTCAGTTCTATGGCAACAAGACATCGTAGTGTCCTATGATAAAATAATAGGTCGATAAAGTATTCTTTTTCACCAATAATAATTCTATATTGATTTCCCATAAATGCAAAATCTCTTCCAAATGCCATAATAAAGTTTTTAATATTATGAACAATCTGATTTTCAAGAATCTTTTCATCGAAGTTGTCAGGGTCTTCTATATTTACGAAATCAAGAAGATATTCGTCTTTAAAAGAATTAAGTGCAGTGGAACGTAAATCATTGCTAGCAATGGTAGATTCAAAAGTAGTTGTAGAGATACTATTATTATATGTTTTACTTTTTAGCATGAAACGAAGTTTCTCTACAGACCAAAATTCGGTTGAACATCTATGAATATAATAAAGTCGTTCTTGTAACGAATCTGTTTTAATTAAAATCTCATAATGATGTGAAAAACCTATACTTAGAAATAATTCTATCTCTTTTTCAGAAAAATCTTTTAAGATTAAAGGGTGATTACTAATAAAAGTGTCATTATGGTTTTCTGTTAAATCGTCCAATGACGTTGGACGATTTGAGATATACAGATTCCAACCTTCATAAAAAGTTCTCATTCTTTTTATTGCCGAATCAGAAAATCCCTTTAGTCCAGGAAGTTCCTTTTGTAATAATTCAGATATGGCCGAGATAGAACCAGAACCCCATTTCGCATTTCTACTATTTTTTGAAATATATTCCCCAATATTGTAGTATAATGTTAGTAACTCTTTATTAACAAGCTTTGCTGCATTATATCTACTCTTAAGAATAGCGTGTTTTATGGACTTTACTGCCGTAATAATTTCGTTGTTATCCAACAGTTTTGTGTGATTTGTCGAAGCGATAACAGCCTCATTTTTTGTAGTTTGTTTTGTTTGTAAATCAGTTTTCATAATTAGTAAATAATCTTCTAATTCTTTTATCTAGAATTAAGTTTAACAATAAAAGTGTTCTCTCACATTCTCACTTTACTTCTTCTTTGGCAGTGGGGGCTACCTCTAGTATATATTTTTCAGCAGTGACGCAAAGGTAGTGAAAAATGGTAGAATAGGCAAGGGGAAATAAGTTGTAAAGCTTTTTCTTTTGAAGAGAACGGAGGATTATTTAATGAGAGAACAAAAGAGAGTTTATTTAATTTATTAGACGATGCTTTATCAGAAACACAGACCAAATTTATTTAGGTATAAAGAATGGATATTACCCGTATTTGATTAGGTAGATATTCTCTTTTTGTATCCTTATTGTTTTGGTAAATGGTTTTGGAGACTAATTGGAAATGTAGGAAACATCAATGTAAAAGAAGTGTTTTAATCCTTATTGTTTTGGTAAATAGTTTTGGAGCAAAAATGGGAAAAAAGATTCAATCAAATTTTAAAGGGTCTTAATCCTTATTGTTTTGGTAAATGGTTTTGGAGTGTAAAAGGTGAAAACTTTAAAAAAGTGTTGTTTAAGTCTTAATCCTTATTGTTTTGGTAAATGGTTTTGGAGTGTTTGCTCATTCTAAATTCAATGGTGATATTTCTAATTGGAAGTCTTAATCCTTATTGTTATGGTAAATGGTTTTGGAGTTAAAAAACAACTACACGAACAAAAGAAAAAAGAATTGTCTTAATCCTTATTGTTTTGGGAAATAGTTTTGGAGAACGGCCTTAGTCCTGAAGAGGCGCTATCAGAATGGTTTTAATCCTTATTGTTTTGGTAAATGGTTTTGGAGAGTAGTGAATGTTATATTTTAAATTTCAATATGTCAAAGAGCGAATGAAACAATTAGAATATCAATGTAGATTTATTCTTCATTATAATATCAACATCGATAGATTTTCCAATGATTTTCATTGATTTTATAAGTTCTACAGAAACAGGTTCCAAATGTGTTTAAAACTAGTTCCATAATAACACTGTTTAATATTCTCTAAATCTGCAGAAGGAAAAAGTTACTTCCTTTGTGCCATCTAGTTTATCATTAACTATACGTTTGCTTGTGGATGCAATGCAAGTATAACCTAGTTTTTTTATTCCTGAAATGAAATAATAGCAAAAGGTTTGTTCTCCCATTATGTGAATGGTAACTTCGCTAGGCGAGCCTAGTAAGGTGATTTGTTGTATATATTGATTTGCTAAATCAAATACAACTTCTTTATCGGCATCTTCATCAACCATAGGGAACGGGATGTCCTTTATCTCTCCTATATCTTTAGCCGTATCTAACTGTGCATTACTCCATAAATGAGATGGATGGTTGGAAAGATTAATTAGTATTTTATCTGTCATTTGAATATTTTATGATTTTATTACATTCATTTAACCATTTTTCTTCTTCTATAAAAAACTCTCTCCCTAAATATGTAGAATCTAAATTTCTAGAAATATTGGCCCATTCTTCTTTGTGGTTACTTAGAGTTATGATGTATGAATTAGCACTTAATCCAGCTAAATAAGATTTCAGTGCTGATGCTTTATAGACAATTTCTTTAAATAGACCTTCTTTCCCTACACCTGTTTTACACTCAATAATATAGAGTTTATTTCCGATAGTGAAAGCAACATCTAAGTCATTTATGTTTGAATCGCTATTGCGTTGTATTTCCACTCCTAATAAAATATCATTAGGGTTAATAGTTTTTTTTATTAAATGATATGCATATTCTTCAAACCAACCTCCTGTTAGATATCTGCTTTCGTATTTTGATAACTTATTAGAGTCCTTTAGAGGAAAATTAATAAACTCTAAAAATTTAGCTAACCCTGGAATTGGAGGGAATTTTTTGCTAGTATTTATACCTTTTTCTACATTCTCTATATTACTAATATTTCTATCACGATAATGTTCGCGTAGTATCTCTATTATTGCCTTGTCATTTTCTGAGAATAAATCGTTTGTAAATAAATTGAAGATATCATTTGTGTATTCTTCAGTCTCTAAAATTGAGTTACACTTAATCTCACGTTCATATAACCCTAAATATTCTTTTACTCCCATACGGTATTTGATAGGTCGTATATCATTAGATTTTGGTGCAATAATGACATTCTTAGGGAATGGAATGTAGTAAAAATGACTATCAAAATTTTCAAATATATTCATGATGGCATGACTCATATATTTTGTGCCACCAGACAGATTTACTATATATTTCTTATTTCTATCTAAATACTTATTGATACACTCTACCATTACATCCCATTTTTCTTCATCTCCCTCTTCTTCAAATATGATACAAGTAGCCAGGATATTTGGTAGACTATTTAGCAGTTTATTAAGGTTTTTCTCCACCTTCTTTGTTGCAATCAACAGAAGTTCATCTCCTTCTTCATAGAATTCTTTTGTGAATAGGTAATTTGGAGCTAATTGAGCTGAAATTATGTGAACAATAGTTTTCATGTTATTTTGTATTTTAACGATGTCTTTAATTTGAGAATAGCGATATTTTTACAAAACCCATAAGTGTTAAATTCTCTTTATAATCTGCTATTTTACGTGATTTGTATTTGTGTTTGTTATGAGTATTTTGATTTCTAGGAGTATCCCAAATACCTGTCTTTGTAAAATCTGCGTATTGCCAATTGCCGGTAATAGAATGAAAACCACAGCCAGCAGACATCTTTAGTATACAATAAGAGTTGTCTTCAGGAATAGAATTGATTAATTCGTAAATACTATCAATGATTTCTTCACTACCTTCACCATTGTCATAAGTTTCAAAAAATACTTTTTCTGCAAGCAAATAATCTTTTGTGCTCTGATTTATTTGTTTAAATAACTCAAGAATACCTTTTTCTTTTAATATATTATTTTTTAATTCTGTATTTACTCCTTGTTTAAACGTATCACTGTTGCTAATAGCAATACTTCCTATACTACTCATACTTGGTGTTAGGCATTCGTAGAGGATGTTGAAACCTATTGATTGGAAGGAATCGTTTGTTTTATATCTATCATGTTTCCAACCGCCTTCCCATTCGTTGCCTACTTTGCGTAGATTATAAATTTTAGTATTTACTAATTGTGTATCTGCGAATTCTATGTCTGCAACCTTTATATAACGCATGAAGTCTTCTCCATATTTTAGTTCTCCAAAATATGTAGATTCTTTCATATGTTCATTAGGGTCGCTTTTATACATTTGGTGTAATAAAGCAGAGCGAATAGCACCTTTAAGCGAACTGCCTGGAATTATAGGTTTGCCAGTTAGTTGATTTCTTATTATGTTCTTTACGTCGGTAGCTTGGTGTACAGAACAAGGAAAAACTTTATCGCATATTTTTTCTAATTTGTTTTCTGCGATTAAAGTAGACACGGGTTTGTTATTGGCGTATATATTGGCAATGGCTTCTGGTTTTATACCGCAGTCAATCATTTTTTTTAGTGAAAAATGGTATAATTTGTTGTCTTTTATAATGTAATCAACATCTTGTTTCCAATTGTTTTCTCCACTGCCACCGACTGAAAGAGGAGTGAGAATTTCCACCTTTATATTATGCTTATAATTTGCTAGTTTTGTCATAGTATTATAGTTTAAAAGGTATAAAGATAGATTTGCCACAACGCCAGATAGGATGTAGTGGTGATTCTGTGAAGCTAATCTCAGGATTTAAGTCTACTATACAGCCTGCGGTATGAATGTTGTTAGTGCTCTTAAACACAGAAGATGCTGTAAATGCATAAATATAATTTTTGCGCAATGTGTTGAAGGGGGGAGTTGTAATCCATCCACCTCGGCGCTTAAAATTATATGCAGTATTAATGTCTTTTAGCATCTCATATAATTGCTCTTTACTTTCTGGTATAAATACCGATAGAGACATTATATGTTTGTTATCTGTAGGAAGTTGTAATGTGATATCTTCTATTGTGAATTCAAAAGCACCATTACCTACGTTGCGGTCTGTTCCTATCCCTTCATGTTGTAATAGGTCCAGTGCTTTTTCTATTAAAGCTGTGTCTCCTTCTGCTAAGAAATACAATCCTGAATAATCTTTAAAGTAGAGTCTGTCCATATAATATGGTCTTGTATCTTCACCTTTGCGATCTACGCGTGCATGAATATCTACTTGAGAATATATAAATTTACCATTGTTTGGTAATATGTTCTTATCTTTAAGTAAAAATTCTCCAGTGATATTCTTAATATCTTCTTCCGCATTTATAGGAGTTCCATTAATATGTTTCTCAAAGTATTCCTTGTCCATCCACGAAATTTTCTTAACTAATTTTCGATGTGCACTATCAGGAATATTTATTAAAGGTTGTTTCAATGGTTTGGGGAAGAATAAAACTGCATCACTATCTTTATCCCTTTGATAAAAAGGGAATAGTGAACTAATGCAACAGCCTAAATCGCCATTAGCAGGAATCTTTTCTCCTAATTTATCAAGGGTTGCAATAATTGCTGCGTACATAGTGTCTGATTCAATGCTTTTAAGACTTATGCCATAGTCATCTTTCTCATTGCTAATATGCAGTGGGGTAGTAAAATGCAGTTTAAATACTTTAAAAGTATGTGAACCCATAGTTTTATCCTTTCCAATGATTTTCTGGTGTTAATTCAATGTTTTCTCCTCTATCGATAATTTTTATCTGACCATACCCACGAGAACCACTACCACCTAAGTAGTCATTTTCTAATACAGTAAGTCCTTCTTTTAGTAATTTTATCAATTCCGTTTCATTATCATTGTCCCAAACGTTGATGATAAATTCTACATCAAATTTTGCTCCTGCAGGTACACGTTCTAACTGTCGAGGTGAAGTAGCGGTTCCTTTTTTTCTATCAATAGAGTTTTCCCATTTACTTTCGGTGTAAGGCATATCAAGGTTGTCGTTATTGAAAAGTTCTTCTTCACTTTCTTTTGTAAGCATAGCATCGCGTACTATAAGGCGTGTAATATCACCCATTTTTCCGAATAATTTGTTTACTTTGTCACTTTCGCCAACTTTACTTGCACCATCTATTTGTTCTAGTAGACAACGCATCTTTCCTTTTAAAGAACTACCAGGAATGTATGGTTGGTTTTTCTTTGTAGCAATTTTTATAACGGGAGAGTCGATACCACCAATTTCTACGTTTTCTTTGCTACCACCAATGTGTAAACCACTAATTAATTCAATAGTTTTTTGTATCTTGATTTTTTTCACTAATTTGCTCATAATAATATGTTTTAATGGTTAATTTTTTTCTTTAGGTTCTACTGCTTTATGATAAGCAACTATGGCTTCAAACATTTTGATAAAGTTGTTAAATGTTTTTTGGTCTTTAACTAAGTCTATAGCCTCTGTCATTACTAAATAAAAATCTTCTATTTTAGATTGTCCCTCTTTTTTTGCTCTACCAACAGCATATGCCAATTTCGGTTTAAGCAATATAAATTCGGATTGATTGTAATCTTTCATGTCTTGACGTCTTACTTCTCCAAAAAACTTTCTAAGTTGACTAGTAGTTAAATGTCCTTTCCCCTTATTATCTTCATAAGGAGTTCCTAAAAATGTTCCAAATTTCTCTGCATAACTCACACCTTTGGGTGTAATACAATCTGTGATTTGATCTTTAGGAAAATCTTCATAATTCTTGTCTTGTTTCCATGTGGTTTTTGTAACGGTATTGTTATTGTGTGAAAAATGCCTGTTATTACCATTACGATTGTTTTGATTAAAGCTCATAATAATATATTTTAAAGTTAAATTTATTTATTCCATTCTCTTAATTCTAATTCTGCCCAACGTGCAGCAATACCCATTAGGATAAAATCTTTTTTGTTCTTAAGTGTTTTATCTCTTAATTCTGTGCAATAGTTGACAGTCTCTTTTTTCTCAATTCTATCTTTCATAAAACGTGTTAAGTAGTATGTGGTATGCCATAGATATGTCAAATTATTGTTTTTTGCTAATAATGAGTAGCGTTGAAGGTTGTGTAGAAATCCTTTGGTAATTGATTTATTTTCATATAACCTTAGCATATCATTTTTCTGTTCTTCAACAAAATTAAATTCTTTACCCCATGCTATAGTTTCATCAAATATGTTGAATGCATTTTTCTCACCGTTATTGCCTTCTTTTGCTGCATGTTCTGCTTCTCCAGCAAGTTCTGCTCCTTTTGATATTGGAAATTTTTCTCCAACTATAGCGATCCCTCCGGAAATAGTGATATCAGGCCTTCCTACAAATCTTTCAAAATCTGTTCTTATGGTTTTTGCAAATTTAATAAGTTTATTCCATTTGCCAATAGCGAAAACGTCATCGCCACCAGAGTATAAGATGTTTACATCGTCTTTATATTTTTCTCTAATGGTATTTAGGTAACCACTAAAGAAATAGTCAAGCATAAACGATAGTGTAGCATTCGCTGAGAAACTTTTATTTGCCTCTGATAAACCATTTATAAAAATACCACCTAGATTGTCTACGTCCATACGGAGTATGCCTAGATATTCTCCATCTGCAAGTTCTGCAAATGTTTTATTCCTATCGAAAGAATTTTGTGCTTGTTTATTTCCACCATAGTATTGAAAACCATAAATACAATCTTTACTACTTTGGTTAATCAAGTTTGTGTCATTGATATTCAATATCTTGCAGTTATCTATAGATGTAATGTCATTATTTTTCTTTAGGAAATAATGAGTGTATCCAGCTATCTCTATTTGAAATTCAGTTTTGCCCTCTAGGTATGCATTAACATCATTTTCTGTTAAGCAGGTAGCGATGTAATCAGTGTTTTTAAGGGCTTTTCCTAGTTCTTCTTGCTTTTTGACAGAAGGTAAAACATATACTCGTACAGGGCATAAAATAAATAATACAAGTATGAAATGTATAATACATTGATAATAAAATAGATAGATAAAACTGAGAATAAAATAAATTGTGCATTGCTTTGCATTGGGTGTGCATTTTGGCGGTTTGGCGGATGTCTTTTTGGGCATTCGCTTTTATTTTGCTTGGCGTGGCTTTGATTTTGGACTTAAATCGGGCTTTTTTATGTCTTTTTTGGACTATTTTGAGGGTATGGTGGGTGTTTGGTTGGGTGGTGATTAAATAGGGCTTAAATGGGATTTAAAGGGTGTTTAAGGTGAATTGGATGTGCACAGGGAATGGGGTTTTGTTGGGCGCGTGGTGGGTGATGTGCACAAGGATCTGCCAATTGCTGTGCATGAAGCAATTTGGGTGATAAATTGGGGCGGAATGCCCTTTTTTTATGCCTTTTTGGGTGGTGGTTTTGGGTGTATTTTTTAGTGAAAAATGCGATTGGGGTTACAAATGGGGTTACAAATGGGGTTACAAAACTCTGCAATAAAATGCGTGAGTTACTCCCTATAATACAAAAAAAACTACCGAGTAAGCCCCGATAATACAAAAAAACGTGCCGAGTTTGCCCCGTTAATACACAAAAAATATCCGAGTACTTTGATGTAATACACGGATAATCAGTGTTTTAAGTACAAAATATGAGATTTCAGTGCTTATCTCTTATTTGGCACCATTTAATTAGGTTATTCTAAACGTATAACTCCTATCACAATTGCCACAGAATTTATGTAGTTTTTGTGTAACTCAAAAGGTTCGTAGTTTTGGTTGTCTGACACAATTAGAAGATGATCATCGTCGCTACCTGCTTTTACTCGCTTGATGAGTGCGCCCTGGTCTGTGTCTAATACATAGACTTTATTCCATTGGAAAAACAAACGATCCATTGGTAACTTTTTGCAGGCAACTATGTCGCCAGAGTTGTATTTTGGTATCATAGACGAGCCTTTTACCTGTATAAGGAACTCGGCATCTTTGAACGCTGGAACCACATAGCGGTCGCACTCGTACTCCAGTACCTGAACTTCGCCGGTACCGAAGCCTGCCATTGCTTCTATAGGTATAAGTGGTATGCCTATGCCTGGTTGTGTGGCGGGTACTGCTGTGGGTGTGCTCTGTTCTGGACGTAACATCTCTCCCTCTCCAGTTAATAACCATTCAGGTGAAATATTTTCGCATTTTGCAAAAATTAAGTCATAATCAATTGTATTTCTAGATAACCAAGAACTAATTGTTGATGGTGCTACTCCTAAGTATGTTGCAAAAATGCTAGGTTTGCCATTACTATAATGTTTAATTATAGCTTCTAATCTATTTTTTTTATCCATAATTTGGTATTTTGCGAAATAATTTCGCAAAATACTTTGCATTTTGCGAAATAATATATATCTTTGCCAAAGCATTACCAAAGTAGGTAATGGGATTTCAAAAATAATAAAAAAATATGAAAAAACAAAGAGACGCAATTTCCTTACCTCCTAATGGGTGGAAAAAAGAGTTAGTCAAACTGTCGGGTGCTTGTGAAAAAACAGTTTACAACGCAATTCGTTGTAATAGCAAGGGCAAGAAGGCTGACAAAATTAGAGCATTATTCAGAAGTAGATATATTAACCCTAACACATAATACCATGAACAAAAGAGAATTGAATTTTGAATGTTGGCACAACACAGCAGAACACATTATGACATGCAGTTGGCTTGATGGCCGTGTAGAACTTGTACATCACTTTAACGAGCATACCAGTGCCGTGAAGATAGATGGTGAAGTGAAAGATATATACAGGGGTCTATCTATACCAGAGTTTGAACGCTTGCAAGAGCATTGCCAAGACGTAGCAGATACAATAACAAAAGACCTAAAGGCTGCATAGTCTTTAATTTTTCATGTTAAGTTTTTATAAGTGGATCCTTGTATGGTCGTAATCTAATTACGTGTGGGGTTCGACTCCCCACCAAGGAGCAAAAAAAATCAAGATGCAATATTACAACAACATATTAAC
>JAEIGA010011595.1_pt1 | contig 13383 bp, 16 predicted proteins | sample 9270691 | NCBI WGS metagenome assembly JAEIGA01 (sample SAMN17057246, study PRJNA624740) | gut metagenome | biome: biome; isolation source: fecal sample | host: Bos grunniens | place: China: Xizang | collected 2019
CTTTGTCGCCTAAATCACATAACCATATTTCACCACGCTTATACATCTATAACCTCCTTAATTCATTTGAACAATTCTATATAATACTATCTCTTGTGTGATTTCAACACTTGAACCATTTTTATTCATTCGTTCTGCTATTATTTTTAATCTTTCTAAATCATCACCTTTTATAACACTTATTTCACCGAATTTATTTAATATTGTTAGTTTATACATTGTATAACCTCCTAAATTTTAAGGGGTGGATAACCCCTTTAACTCATAATACAAATATAATTATATATTCCTAATATTAATACTAATGCTGTAAAAATAAATAGGATTATTGCCCCCATTATAGTACCAATAGGGTCATATTGCATTTGACTTGAGAAATTACCACTTGAACTATTTTTTGCTCTAGCCTTCGCATTAGCTTTTATTCTAGCTTTATGCATATTTTGTCTACAAGACATTCTTTTATTCCAACTACTTTTTGAAAATGCACTACTTCTATATTTTCTTTTTCTTTTCATTCTTGCCATATCTCTTACCTCCCAATTTAATTTTGTTTTATAATTTATTATATGTTTTTAATTATTTGTTGTTACGGTATTTATAAAATTTATCAGGTTTAGTTGTAAAACATCCACTATCAACCTTTGAATTATTCCATCTTATCTCTTTTAATTTATTTAATATTTTATCTTTTTCCTCACCATCATATTCTATCATTAATTGACTTAATTCATCTATATTTTTTAAATGTTCTTCTATTAATTCTTCGCTTCTAGCGATATTTTTTCTTATACGTTCTATTGTACCTTTTCTTCTATTTACCTCCTCCATTCTTATTTCTCTTAATCTCTCTTCATACCACTTTGTTTGTCTAAATGTGTTTATAGCAGACGCTAACTGAACTAGTTCTTTTTCTTCTCTCTCTTTACTTTCTTTTATACTTTCTTTAAATCTTTTTACTAAACGTAACTCATACTCATAATCATAAAGTATTTTATCAATAGGTGTTGCATTTTTTGGATAATATCTTTTATTTAATATAGAATCTAAACTCATATCTACATCTCCTTTAAATTTTATTTTGTTTTATAATTTATTATATGACTTTAATTATTTATTGTTACCAATAAATAGGAATTTCTTCCTATTTATATTCACAATATTCACTTAACACTCTATCAATTCTATCCTCTTGTAAATACATAACCTTTACATTGGTTTCACCAATTGAAATATCTTCACATGATACACAACATTCGCCTCTTTCCTTTATCTTAAATAATCTATCATCATCCATAATTATCTGACTGTTCATCTTATTAGTTGTCTTAAACCCTATCTTACCTAATAATGATGCTTTGATATCAGGTGAAAATAGATTTCTTGTTGCTCTCTGAATAGTCATTAACACTATTACGCCTGCACTCCTAGCTATAAAACATAATTCAGCTATCTTATTCTGTAAACCTTTATTATTCATTAAACGCACTACCTCTTCAATACATAACACTACATTTGGCAATCTATCTTTTTTATTTACCTTCCTATTATATTGTTGCAAATTCTTTACATTATGTTTTATAAATAACTCATGTCTATCATCTGCTAGTTTTAATAACTCGTCTATTATCTCTTCTATATCATTTATATCGTCAGTATATTTAATAGTAGATTTTAAATTTCTATAATTATTCAACTCAGTTTTCTTTAAATCACATATATAAAATTCAGTACAGTTGGAATAATTACAATACAATTGTGTTAAAATATTATGGACACATACAGACTTACCACCTCCCGTTGCACCAGCAACTAACCAACTGTGTATTTTATTAAAATTAATCTCAACTTTCTTACCCTCTTCATTGATACCTAATTCAACTATTAAATCATCCGATTTTCTCTTAGGTAATATAAATGGAACAACTGTAGGTAGACCTATTTCTATTGTTTGAATATTTACAAAACTACCATTAGAACTAAATAAAATCTTATTACAGTTTAAATATTCTTTTATTGCGACATCTCTACTTTCATAATCTCTTGTACTTAGGCCAATTGGATTAATAAAACTATAAATACATCCGCTTTCTGTTTCCCATATATTTGTCAGTTGCGGAATTTCGTCTTGCTTATTTTTTATTCCTAGGCCATTCCAAAATTCCTTGAATTCCTCCTTTTTCTTTTTTAATTCCCTTTCTTCCTTATTTAATATATGATAACATCCATATAATGATGCAACTGCAACACCACCTAATGCAATTGGTAATAATGGTACAGTTGGTAGTACAAACCCACTCATTCCAACAATTGCACTAACACCACCTAGGGTATAAATCAATTTTTCTGAATTATTTCCTTCATTATATATAGTCATATAATAATCACCTCAATATAGTATATGGAAAAATTTAAAAAGTGTTCCAAAAAAGTAACAAATGAATGATTAAAAACATAATATAAAATATGGATAAAATTGGGCATTGCCCAATTAATAAACATAAAGGAGTGATTAAAAAAAATGGCATACAAAACTCAAATAAATACAGAGAATGATATAATAAGCGACAAAAGAATGGATTATAAAACTTTTGCAATTGCTATGCTATACTCGAAATATAACAATGAGAACATTTGGCATTTCTTATATGAAAAAACATTAACTGAAAACCAACTAGAAATAGAAGGACTAAGCAACAATAAAATAAATACAATTAAAAGAAATATTAAAAAACTAGAAAAGTTAAATAACTATGTTATACAAAGAAAAACATACAATGGTGAAATAGTTTACTTATTATTCCCTCAATCAGTTGACGGTAAATATTATGTATTAATAGAAGATGATATTTTAAGAGTATTAATAAATGCAACAAATTCAAATGTAATAAAAACATATTGTATACTTAAATATTTACTTGCAAAAGGTGGGAGAATTGTAACTAGAGAGTTTCTTTTAGAGAAAATAGGCTTATCAACTAATAGCGACAGCAATTATAAAGTAATGACTGATATAATAGATACACTAGTAGATTTATGTTTAATAAAAAAAACATATGACTATCAAAAGGAAATGAAGGATGATAAAGTAGCAGTAAAAACGAGATACTTCTTAGAATTAACAACATATGAAGAATTTGCTAATAGACCAAGTCAACGATGTAAAATTAGAAGACAAAAATAATTTTCGTAAAAATGGTATCTCAAACATAGTAATTGCAAGGGACGGTACGATTCGAGCACTTGCGATGACACGAAAGTAGCCCTTGCGATGACACGAAAGTAGCCCTTGCGATGACACGAAAGTAGCCCCCTAAATAGATACTAAATATAGATACTAAATATATATACTAATAATAAATACTAAAACACGTGAGTTAAACTCACGTGAAAAATTTTTCTTTTTTTAGAGAGGTGGTTTTTAAGTGAGAGAATATGATAAATTGGTAAGAAATAAAATTCCTCAAATAATAGAAGAAAGCGGTAACAAATGTGAGATAGAAATAGTTGATAATGAAACATTAATAAATTATTTATATATGAAATTAGTAGAAGAAACAAATGAGCTATTGGTAGATAGAAATATAGAAGAAGTAGTAGATGTAATAGAAGTAGCTTTTGCAATTGGTAAATTATATGGATATGATGAAGAAGGTATTATGTGGCTAAGAGAAACCAAGGTTAGAGATAAAGGTGGATTTGATGAAAATATTATTTTGAAAAAAGTGTATAAGGATAACAATAAATGATTAAAAATCATATTATAAACTATAAGGGGAGATAATCTCCTTAATAATAAATGGGAGGTAATTTTATGAAATTCATGGGAAGTAAAGCTAGAATTGCAAAAGATATATCTTTAATCATTAATAATATGATAGTTGAAAATAATATAAAAGTTTATATAGAACCCTTTGTTGGTGGTTGTAATATGATTGAACATATAAAGTGTGAGAAAAAAATAGGAAGTGATATTAATGAATATCTAATAAGTATGTGGGGAGATTTACAAAATGGATTTGAAATACCGAAAGAAATGTCAAAAGAAATGTATAATGAAATAAAAAATAATAAAGAAAATTATCCTAAATCATTAGTCGCTATAGCAGGATTTTGTGCTACCTATAATGCAAAATGGTTTGGAGGATATGCTGGAATAGTAAAAACAAAAGTAGGTACTTATAGAAATTATTATGACGAGGCTATAAGAAATATACAAAAACAAGTGCCTAAGATTAAAGATGTTGAGTTTAAGTATGGAGATTATAGACAATATTCAAATGTAAAAGGTGCATTAATATATTGCGATATTCCATATCAAGGAACTACTCAATACGGAAATAATAAAGATTTTGATTATGAAGTTTTTTGGAATTGGGCAAGAGAAATGAGTGAAACTAATATAGTCTTAGTAAGTGAATATAATGCTCCTGATGATTTTCAATGTATTTGGACTAAGCAATTAACAACAACTTTAGATAAAAATAGTAGAAAGAAAGACGTAGAGAAGTTGTTTATATTTGGTAACAATAAATAATTAAAAATCATATTATAAATTATAAGGGGAGATAATTCCCCTTAATAATAAATGGGAGGTAGTGAAGGTGAAAGACTTAAGAGAAATATTAAAAGAGATAGATTGGGATAACTTATGGGTAAATGCTGATGATATCTATAAGAGAGAAATACTTGAAGATATGAACGATTGGTTATCAGAAGAGAGTGAGAAACAGAATTTTATAGAAGAGAACCTTAGAAATGATTTAGACGAGTAATTTATCGAAGAGGTAAATAAAACCTCTTAGAATGGCAAATACAAGGCGAGAAGGCCATTGTAGAATAAAGGAGTAGGGAGTGTTTAAAATGCTAAATAATATAAGGTTTAGAGGTACAATAGGAGGAAAACATTTACAAGATTATAAACATAAAATAGACTGGACAAATAAAGATTTTGAAAAACGCTTAACTCTATTAAAAGAAATATTAAATATTAATGAACTAGGGTCAAGTGATGATGAATTTTGGCAAGAAGTTTGGGACTGTGGAATATGTAAGTGTAATCTTAATACAACAGATACAAGATGGGAGGAAACAGACGTTTCTATTTTTCTAGAAACAATGGGAAGTTATTTATTATATGGATATCAAAAAAAGAAAAAACAATATAGAAAAGAAACAGAATTAAATGAAAAGGTATCACATGAAGATGTAGTAAATGATAAAAATTATAGACTTGCCCCACCTAATAAAATAGAAAAATCAGATTACGAAGTAAGAGAATTATTCAAAGGTACATATGAAGATTATATTGAAAAAGTTAAAAATAAAGGTTATGAAATAAAAGAAAAAGAGTCATGGGAAAGAATTAAACATAATGAAGAAGAAAAAGTTAAATTATTAAAAGAGGCAAAATATAACCTTGATATTTTAAAGGAACAAATGGAAAAAATTAAACAAGGAGAAAATTTACAGTTTAATAAGAATATAATTATAGAATATCCTAAAATGAATGTTGAACAAAAGTTGAGTAGACAACTAGAGAAATATGGCTTACCTAATGATGATATATTAAGAATAGAAAATGATGTATATACTAATAATTCAAGAACATCTAGTGTAACTTTATATCATCTGCAAGATAATTTGAAAGATATGAAAGATTATATGATATCTTGCAAATTAGCTTATACAAATAGAGTAATGATTAATCCACCTAAATGTTCAACTACCTATGATATATTAGATAAAATTGATTATTTAGACGCAACTCATATAAAAGCAATGCTTTCATTAGGTGAGATGAAATTAGATTTTGGAAAAGATATATCTATTTTAGCAAATGATATTAATAAAAAAGTTAAAGAAATGTATTCAAATGGTGAATTATCAGATAAAGATATGCACATCATAGAAGGGATAAGATATAATGTCCCTCATAATGTATTAGGAAAAGAATTAGACATAAATCCTAAAAATATATCAAAGACTGTAGATAGGATATGTAATAATATTGTAAGAAAATTTTATGAAGAACATATAGACTTATATTTTTTAAATGTTAGTAAAGGTAGATATAAAAAATGCAACAAATGTAATGAAATAAAATTAATAAGTCAATTCGATATTAAAAGAAGTAATAAGGATGGATATAAAAATCATTGTAAAAAATGCAATAATAAATAGACCGTACTAAAACGTACGGAAATACGGTAGTTTTATCACTATAAATTATGTAAGGATGAAAACCTCGGATATACGGTACTTTTAGAGGGGGTGAGATTTTGAAATATAATGAACTGATAAAATTACTACAAAAGGAACTGAATGAAGAGGGTATTCGTATAACACAAGATAAATTAAAAAAAATATTCGAAGTAACGGGAGATATAATAATTGAGAATATAAAAGAGGAAGAACGTATGCCATTAAAAGAGTTTATTATATTCAAATTAATTACCATCCCTAAGAAAAAAATGCCAAATGGTGAATGGACAGACGAACAATTATCAGTAAAAATAGAAATGAGCGAAGTATATAAAAAGCGTATAAAGGATAGATTAAATAATAAATAATTAAAGGGAGTGTATTTATATGAAGAGAGTAGAAAAACATTTTGTAAAATTGGATTTTAAAAATGCTAGATTTGAAATGATAGATGGGGAATTAATAGTAGTAGAATTTGACAAAGACGGATGCGTAGTTGAAGAAACACCTTTCTTAGATGCAATAGAGGACTTAATGGGACAAAACGGTATAACAATATCTATTAAGAAAGAAAACGACGTTGAGTAGGTGATACTCGATGAATGATAAACAATTTGAAAAAAAATTAGAATTATGTCTACAAAAGTTGAATAAAGAGGTAGACTTAGACTGGGTAGAAATAGTTGAGTTACTTGGGCTAGACTGTTCAGGTGACCATTTAAGAAAAACAGCTTATGGAATAAAAGAATGCTATGATTATTTCAGTAGTAAAACTAAAGAGATGATTGCACAAGAAGAATATGAAAAACTACTTGAACAAGAATTAAAAATAAAAAAAGAAAAAGTTAAATTGAATGATTTAAAGGCACAGTTGAATAAAAAAGTAAGAGAGTTTGCAAGAAAAGAAAATCTAGTCGAAATACTTGAAGAAAAATTAAAAGAACTTGATATGCAACCTAGAGTTATAAATGATGAATATAAACAAAGAGTCACTAGCAATAGAGATATGGTATGTTTAATATCAGACATACATTATGGTATAAAAACAACAAATGCATTAACACCTTATGATAGTGATATATGTAAACAGAAAATGAATTATCTAATAGATAAAACAATTAAATTCTCACTAGAAAATGATGTGGATAAATTATATCTAATGATATTAGGCGATGAAATATCAGGATTAATTCATACTACAACACGTTTAGAACAGAGAGAAGATGTAATATCTCAAGTTATAGACGTAAGTGAATTATTATATGAGTCAATAATGAAACTTGCTAATAATTTACCATTTGTTGTGGTTGGATTGGCACAAGGTAATCATTCAAGGGTAATGGCTGATAAAAAAGACTCACTAGAACAAGAGAACTTTACTAGACTAGTTAAAGAATTCTTAAAATTAAGATTAGCGAATATCTCGAATGTATTATTATTAGAAAATGAATTTGACGAGGCTATAATAGAGGTAAATATAAGAGGTTATAATGTAATAGGCTTACATGGCCAAAACGACTCGTTAAACAATATAAGTAGATTAACAGAAATGTTTGATAAAAAAATAGATTATGTTTGTTTTGGACACTATCACAATTCAAGAGAATTTGAAAGCAATAGAACAGAAGTTATAGTCAACGGATGTTTTAGTGGTGATGATTATAGTAAAAAAATGAGATTCTATAATAAACCGATACAGAAGTTGTTGCTATTTGATGATACTGGTAAGATAGCAACATATAATATAAATTTAGATTTTTATAATAAATAATTAAAATAGTAACATTTAAGGTAGAAAAATAATATAATAAAGTATAGATAGTACCTACAACGCATAGGGCAAATTTATTTGTACTGCGGAATAGGAGTAGGTCATATCAAAAAAATTTTTTTGGATTATAACCAACAGATACTAACTTAGGTTAGAGTTTATTAAAGGGGTAGATATTATATATCTACCCCTTTCTACATAGCGAGTAGGACACTCCTTTAAAAAAATAATAATACAATACCTCCCAATTTTTCCTACTCGTATTTTTTCTCAATACATAGAAAGGTGTCCTCCTACACCTTTCAAACATATTCTACCCCCATAATATAAATCTCTCCTAATTAGGTGGGCTAGTCCCACCTATTTTTTGAGAGAAGGGGAATAAAGGAAAGAGGTGAAGTTAGTGCCACCAAAAGGACGAATGAAACAATGCACATGTTGTGGTGAGGAAAAACCATTTAAGGACTATTACAAAAGTCAAAGTCCTATGTATAAACACGATGAAAAATTACCATTGTGTAAAGATTGCGTTATGAACATTTATGAACAAAATTTGCAATATTATAAGAATGAAGAGAAGGCTTTATATAAGACATTGTTTTCATTAGATGTATATTTTGACCTTAAACTTTGTAAAAGAAGTTTAATAGAAGTTTATAATACAGATAAAAATATATTGAAAGCATATATGTCCAATATAAATTTAGTTCAGTACAAAGGAAAAACGGCTCAAAATTCACCGCCTTTTAATATCTTTGATATTCCTGATGATGATTTTGAGAAGTATGAATTAGAAGAAATTGATATAAAACAACCAATATTAATTTCGAAGGAAATGATTAATCAATGGGGTGAAGGAAGACCTAATGAAGATTACTTGTTTTTACAAGACAAGTATGAAACTATGTGTAATACATACGATGATAGAAACCCTTCAAACTTATGGAACTATGAACAAATAGCACTTAACTTTTTAGATATAAAAAAGGAGAGAGAAAAAAGTAGTCCTAACTTTACAAAAATAAAAACTTTACAAGAAATTAACTCAAAATTAATGGGTGACTGTAAAATGAAAATATCTCAAATAGACAATAGTGAAGATGAAAATATTTGTTTCGGTACTTTCATAAAACAAATAGAAGATTATGAACCTATATTGACAGATGAGAGATATGAAGATTACGACAATATTCATAAATCTTGGAAAGAGGATTTTAGAAACCCATTTGCACAAGCTATGAAATTAGATGCTAAATCATTAAGACGTAAGAAAAGTAAAAAAGGTGATGAATAATGTTAACGAGAACTAGAAAGAGAGATAATTTATCACCAAATAAAAGAGAACGTTTAAATGAAGGTATTAAAATATGGACAGCATTTTATAGACAAAACATCCATAGGTTTGTAGCTGATTATTTAGGAATACAATTAAAACCCTTTCAAGTGGTTTTATTATATATGATAGAAAAGAATTTAAGAAGTTGTTTAATAACTAGTAGGGGGCTTGGTAAATCATGGCTTGTTGCTTTGTACTGTTGCTGTAGAGCAATATTATATCCTGGACAAAAGATAGTTGTATCAACGGAAACAAAGGAACAATCTCGAAACTTAATAAGAGAAAAAATAGTCAACGAACTTATGAATATGTCTCCTAATTTAAGAAAAGAAATAAATCCAAGAGATGTTAAAATAGGAACGAATGAGTCATATGTAAAATTTAAGAACGGTTCAACGATTACTGCAATAAATGCAAGTGAGAACACAAGGGGACGAAGAGCACATATCCTTGTAGTAGACGAATATGTTCAAATTAAAGGTGGTTTTGAAACATTAACTAAAATCTTGCAACCTTTCTTACAAGTTGTAAGACAACCTAAATATTTACAAAACCCTAAATATGAAAAATATAAAGAAGAGAATAAACAAATATATATGAGTTCTGCGTGGTGGGCAGACCATTGGAGTTATAATTTATATAAAGATTATGTAGAAAAAATGCTTATAGGTGAGTCTTCATTTGTTTGTAATCTTCCTTATGATATAGCATTAAAATATGGTTTAATGTCACAAACGAGATTAGACGAGATATTAGATGACCCTAATATGACTAACGAGGCCTTCTTAATGGAGTACTGCGGTCAGTTCTATGACTTAGGTGACGACTCTTATATTAAACCTTCGGATATTATTAGCAATAGAATAATAGTTAAACCTTGGTATCCACCAACTAATATAGAACACGTAACAGAGAGAACTAAGAGAAATAAATCTTGGGAAGAGGAAAGAACTAGTAGAGAAGAGTTAAGAGTAGTCGGTTGCGATATAGCCTTATCTCAAGGAGATAAGAATGACAACACTATTATTCATTATTCTGTTTCTATTCCTAAAGGTGATAAATATATAACAGATATAAGATATAGTGAAGCAATAAATGGTGGTACAAGTAAGTCAATAGCATTAAGATTAAAACAATTATACTATGACGGTGATTGTGATTATATCGTAATGGACGTTGCAGGTCTAGGACTATCTGTACTTGATGCACTTGGTGAATATACTTACGACGAAGAAAGAGATATTAAATATCCTCCTATGTGTTGTTTTAATAAAGAAGATAAAAGAGAGAGATGTGGATATAAAGAGGCACTACCTATTATTTATGGTATAGTTGCAAATGAAGAGATAAATAATGATATAGCTGTAACTTTAAAAGCTAGTTTAACTAATCATACCTTAAGATTTTTAGTCAATGAATTTGAAGGTGAGGATTGGCTTAACGAGAATAAAAACTTTCAAATATTAGACGCAAGTGAAAAGGTTAGATTAATGTATCCATATGTTCAAACTACATTAACTCAAATGGAGATAGTTAAACTACAAACTGAATTAACTAGAAAAGGGATTAAGCTAGTGGAATTTGGTAGTAACAGAAAAGACCGTTATTCTGCTTTAGCATATATGAACCATTTCATAAGAGAGCAAGAAAAAAAATTAAGAAAACCAAAAAGTAAAGGTAATTTTTTATCATTATGGTAGTAAAGGGGTTGATAATATGAAGGACATTCAAGTTAGTTTATTCAATAATGAATTTGAAGCAAAAACAACTAATGGCCTTAATGATTTTATATCATCTCAAAGTAACTATGTACCTTCTAATATAGCAATGGTGAATGCACCTTTATATTGGCAACAAGGTTACACGGGTAGAGATGTAAAAATAGCCGTACTAGATACGGGTTGTTTTAATCACGTTGATTTAACTAAAAATATTATAGGAGGAAAAAACTTTACATCAGAAGATAACGGAAATCAAAGTATATATCAAGATTATAATGGTCACGGTACACATTGTTGTGGAGTTATTGCAGGCAATGAACATATAATGGGTGTAGCACCTAATGCTTCTTTATTAGTATTAAAGGTATTAAGAGGAGACGGAAATGGTAATGCACAAGGTATTATAGATGCTATGAATTATGCAATAAGCCAAAGGGTAGATATTATTTCAATGTCATTAGGAATGTCGGTGAAAATTCCTGAATTATATGAAGTAGTTAAAAGAGTAGTTAATAATAATATACTACTTGTTTGTGCAGCCGGAAATAACGGTGATAATAATTCAACAACTGATGAGTTTAATTACCCAGCTGGGTATGAGGAGTCAATAAGTGTTGGTGCAATTGACTTAACTAGAAGTGGGGCAACGTTTACCAATAGTAACTTATGGATAGACTGCGTTGCACCAGGTGTAGATGTAATATCTACATATTTAAATGATAGTTATTGTTCAATGGACGGAACGAGTATGGCAACGCCACACGTAACTGGTGTATTAGCATTAATAGTAGAAAAATTCAGAAAAGAATGGGGTAGAAATCCTTCTGAAAGTGAAGCATATGGACAATTAATAAAAAATACATTAGATATTCCAAATATACCAAGAAGTATACAAGGTAATGGAATGATATATTTGAAATAATAAAATACTTGGGGGTGAATATATGAGTGAAAATAATAATAAATCAACTCAAGAGGAATTGGATTTAGAAAAAAATAAGCATATAAGATTTGCACAAAGTTCTATTTCTTCTAAATCAGTTGGTGAAACTTCATTAAGTCGTTCAGGTGTAAGTTATGACCAACTTCAAACAGCCTTACAAGACCCATATTCTAATATCGGTATGATACAGCAAATAAGTAAAATATTATATCATACAAATGGTGTATATTATCGTTTAATAGAAATGTTTGCTAATACTCCTCTTTATGATTTATATCTTTCACCTACTGCTATATTAGGATTTAATGGTAAAAATAATGCAGTAGATAAAATGAATAAAGAATATGAACAGATAGCACAATTAGTAGAAAAGACTAATTATAAATATAATTTTAAATGGTTTGGTAGACATTTATTATTATATGGAGAATTATTCATATATAAAGTAGAAGATAACAACGGAATATTCTATAAAGTTATGCCTAATGATATATGTCGTATAAGTGGTATAATGGAAAATAATATATTAAAATATTCTATAGATTTATCAAAATTAAGTGACGAAGAGTTACTTTCAACAATGCCTATACCTATTCAAAAGTTATATGAAAAATATGACAATGGTTCATTAGATAATGATGAAAAATTAGTTGATAAATATTATTATTTAGAAGAGAATGAAGCAGTTGCTTTTCTATTTGACGACGGAAATGTAAGAACAAAAGGTGTATCACCTTTCTCTTATTTATTCGACAAAATATTTAGAGTTGATGAAATAGAAGATACAGAATTAGCTAGTACTGAAGCAGACAATCTTAAATTAATAGTACAAAGATGTCCGACAAACGAAGAGGGAGAACTACTTATGGACGTTGACGTTCTAAGTATGTATCATCAAGCAACTAAGAAAAACTTACCACGTGGCGTTGCGGTAACAACTACACCATTATCAGTTGAAGCATTAACACTACAAAGACAAGCATCAACTAATTTAACAGCTACACAAAGAGCATATGAGTCTGTATATACATCTGCTGGTATAAATAGTGAGTTATTTAATGGTGCTAGAAGTTCAAATGAGTCGGTATTAAATTCTATTAAAACTGATGAAATGGTTGTTGATAGACTTAATTTAATATTCTGTAACTTTATAAATTATGAAATTAAGAATAAAAAACGTAATGCAATGTGGAAAGTAGAAATGTTAAGAAATACTTATTTTAATAAAAAAGAAGTACAAGCTAGTTGTAGAGACGACGCTGTATTAGGGTTAGGAAAATTAAGATATCTTTCTAGTTTAGGTTATACACCATTAACTTCTTTAAGTGTTCTATACTACGAGTCAGAAAGTCAATTAGAAACATTATTCAAACCATTAGTAAGTGGATATAATGGTGGTACTAATGAA
>JAEIGA010011596.1_pt1 | contig 13383 bp, 9 predicted proteins | sample 9270691 | NCBI WGS metagenome assembly JAEIGA01 (sample SAMN17057246, study PRJNA624740) | gut metagenome | biome: biome; isolation source: fecal sample | host: Bos grunniens | place: China: Xizang | collected 2019
GTCTGCCAAAGGGTAGTTCTTCCTCAACTCATAACCTGATGGAGAGAAGAATGTGAGCAGAATCTTCTCTTCCCCCCCTCTCTTTTTATATCTCTCTATTACAGGCCTCGCCTGTTCAAACTCACCTACAGAGGGACAATGAAACCAGATGACCGGACCACTCCCACCGATCTCCCTTTCCAATCTGGAAAAGAGATCCCTCCTCCCCATAACAAAAAGGGATATTTTCTTGTTGAAGGGGGCCGCAATTCTTGCCCCCAACATATATAAAAACAATCCTATCCGATATAAAACAGCCAAGACAGACAAATATTACAAGGTGAATCTCAAACCCAGCTCCATATCCAACTGGAATGGCTGGGTAGTTCTCATACTGAATGGCTGGTCAGAGTCAAAGAAATATACCAGACTGGGGTCAAAATAGATACCAATCAGCTGATTGAAAGAGTATTGGAGACCAATACCTATATTGGCCGACCATTGCAACCCTTTCACACCCTCCTTGCGATATGAGACACCATCTGACAAGTCCTGAATCCTACTTGAGACCTGAAGTCCCTTCTCCACAGCTGCGCCACCGGAAACATAGCAGGTAAAGTGGTCATTTTTGAGCACATTCACATATAGCGACAATGGCACACCTATATAGTGAATCTTTTGGTTAACAAGAGCTTGGACTGAGTTGTCTATCAAAGCCTGAAAACTGTTCTGAAGATATGTATAATTGATCCCGGTACCTATTGCGAAAATCTCTCCTATAGGGAACTGCACCTGCACACCAAATGTCAATGGTATGGCAAATGAGGGCTTGGTAACTGGGGTTATACCATCCTTTATGGCCATATTTGCACCAGGCATATATTGGACTCCACCGGCAGGGACATCTCCACCGCCCATAGCCAACATATTTGAAGCTACCCCCAAGACAACACCTCTACGCCCCTTAGCCTCTTCCTCCTCATAGAACCAGCTTTCATCCCAAGCTGTTCCTGCTGCAGGTTCCTCCACCTCTTCTGTAGGTGAAGAGACCGGAACATTTGCCTGTGGTTGTGCCACAGTGGGGACATTTTCAGTCGCCTCAGCCACCTTGGTCCCTACAATATTCTCCCCTTCAACAGCCACAGCCTTACCTATCACACTTTGGTCTAATTGGGGCCTCTCTGCCACATTAAGTTTTGCAAGTAGATGCGGCACCTCCACATCCATATCCAATCGGGCCGGCTGAACCACCTCTATTGCCATGGCGCCACGTGGAGTGAGGTCCTCTTGTTTTGAGTTTATACCCAAAACCAATGCAATAACCACAGATGCGGCTACTGCAGCATAACTCACCCTCTTGGTCCATATGGCAGCAGATCGTCTCTCAAGTCCCGCCTCTATGCCACTCCACAAATCGACATCAAGCGGCTCTTCATAAGAGTCGACCAACCCCTTTATCTTTCTGTCAAAATCTATATTGTTCATAAAAATCACTTTTCCATTTTTTTGATCCTCTCCTGGAGCCACACCCTGGCTCTGCTGAGCTGTGATCTTGATGCCCCATCCGTTATCCCCAGCTTCTGCGCTATCTCCTGATGGGAGAATCCATCTATCACAGAGAGGTTGAACACCGTCCTGAAACCCACTGGCATCTCCCCGATAAGTTTCATTATCTTCTGGCCGTCCAGACGCTCAAGGATATTGTCCTCAAACGGGAGGTCCGACCCTGGGGCTGAGAGTTCCTCCGCACCCTTGAGGATATCATTGCGTCTCAAACTCATCAACGCCGTATTTACAAATATCCTCCTCATCCACCCTTCAAAAGAACCTTCATCCCTATAACTTGAAATTTTGGAAAAGACGGTAATGAAACCATCCTGTAGCATATCCATCGCAGCATCGCGATCCTTGGCATACCTCAAACAGACAGCGAACATACGGGAAGAGTATTTCTCGTATATTTTTCTCTGGGCAGACCTATCCTGCCGCATACAAGCCGCTATAAGTTTTTGTTCCATATAATAGATGCAAAAATAACCCATTTTGCTGCATCTCCTAAAAAATAATTACATTTGTAATGGCAACTCAAATTTGTTATTTATGAGATATATTGGCAATAGTTTTGGTGTTTTGGTATGTAGTGTTCTGCTTGCCGTATCTTCGCTTGTTCCGACAGTCGCATATGCTCAGAATCAGGATAAAATAGAGCCTCAGGAGTACTATCTGGAGGGGTTGAGACACTATAATGAAGGGAACTGGAGCACTTCCCGCGAACTCTTTGTGATGGCCATCGGGGCTGATCCCGCGAATGATGCCGCATATTACTATCTTGGCCTCTCGTATATCCAGCTGGGAGACCTCCAGGCGGCTGAGGCATATCTGGTCAAGGCCCAGGAAAAGGACCCTTCCAATTTCTGGTACAAGGTGAAGCTTGCTGAACTTTACGCACAGACAAACCAGGTGGACAAAGCAATAACAACATACGAAGGGATCACCAGGGACCACCCTCAGAAGCACTCCGTATTCTACGATATAATCGACCTATATACCGCCAGTCAGCAATATGACAAAGCTCTGGAGACCCTTGACAAGATCGAGTCACTGAAGGGGGAAAATGAACTGACTGGGGAAGCAAGGTACGAATTGCTTCTCCGTCAGGGGAACTATCAGGGGGCCCTCACCCATCTGGAGGATTACTACAGGAAATACCCGGCACCACGCGTGGCTCTTATCCTGGGAGACCTCAACAAGTCAATGTACAGGGACACCCTGGCCATCCGTTACTATCACGAAGCCCTGGAGATGGATCCGGGATTTACACCAGCAGATTTCGGGCTCGCCGAGGTCTACAGGACAAATGTCAACTTCAAAGAGTTCTTCCCGCACATATACAGATTCCTTGGAGACCCGAAGATGAATGTATCCATCAAGACAAGATACATGAAGGAGGTGATAATCACCCCACACTTCGTAAGGCAATATATGGACAAGGTGGACCATATGGTCAACAGCATCATAAGTGCCCACCCGCAAGACACATCTGCACTGTATATGGGTGGGGCCTATTTCCTTCAGACAGGGAGGGATACTACCGGAAAACTGCTCTTCAAAGGGGCAGTTGAAGCATATCCGGAAGACCATAAGGCAAATATGGAGTATATATCGCTACTCTATTACCTTAAGGACTGGGAAGAGCTTGCCATACAGACAGAAAACACTCTCCACTATTTCCCGGAGGATAAAAGTTTTATGGAGATACTCCCCATTGCCTACTGGCAAAGCGGTGACACTGACAAGGCTATAGAGCAATACAATACCCTTATAAAAAACCTCACCCCAAAGGACACTATCGCATACACCTATTATGCCTCACTTGGGGATTTATACCACGACAAGGGTGACTCAAAAAAGGCGTACAGTTACTACCGCAAAGCACTCAAACATAAGCCAGACTATAATCCTGTGCTCAACAACTTCGCATATTACCTGTGTCTGGAGGGGAAAGATCTCAAGAAGGCAGCCAAAATGAGCCTGAAGACCATCGAGTCGGAGCCGGACAACCCCACATATCTCGACACATATGCCTGGATTCTGTTCCAGCTGGGAGAATACAACGATGCCAAAAGCCACATAAAAAGGGCAATGTTCTATGGCGGCAACGAGGACGCGACCCTTCTGGACCACTATGCAGAGATTCTGTTCGCGCTGAAAGAGTACGACCTCGCCTTCATATATTGGGAACAGGCAGACAAAAAAGACCCAACATTGGGGATAGGGAAGAAAATTGCCGAGAGAAAAGGGCAACTTAAAAAATGACAATGAGACACCTCTTCACCATACTCACCTTGCTGCTCGCACTCCAGATCACCTTCGGACAGGATGTTTCCAAACAGAACGCCAGAAAGAAGAAGATCGAGGATGAGATTGCGTACATAGACAAACAGCTGAGCAACACCAAAAGCAAGCAGAGAAAGAGCATCAACACCCTCAATCTCACACAAAGGCAGATTGAGAACAGGAGGGAGATAATCTACACCCTTGACAAGGACATAAAAAGGTACAACTCCCTCATATCGACCAAATCGAATGAAATTTCCCGTCTGGAAAGGAGACTTGACACATTGAAATTGTATCACGAACACCTTGTGTACAACGCATACAAGAACAGAGATGCCAAAGTGTGGTTTATGTACATAATGTCAAGCAAAAACATCGGACAGAGCCTCCGCAGATGGTCATACCTCAAAAACCTCTCAACATCAGTACAGAAGCAAGCCACTCAAATAAGGTCTCTGCAGGAGCAGCTGACCCAGGAGAGGGGGAAGCTCCAGGAGCTCCGCTTATCATCCATATCCACCCAGAAAGAGAGAGAGAAAGAGTACGACAAGCTCACCCAGGAGGAGACCAAGGTGATGAATACCATCAACTCCCTCAAACGTGAAGAGAAGAAGCTCCGGAACGACATGAACAAAAAGAAGAGGGAGGTAGAGAAACTCAACAAAGAGATCGAGAGAATTCTCGCTGAAGCGGTAAGACAACAGAAACAGGCAGGCAAAGCTGTAAAGGTAGATTACGAACTCTCTGCCAAATTCAGCGACAACAAAGGGAAACTCCCCTGGCCTGTAAACAAGGGTGTCGTGGTGGAAAAATTCGGGCAGGCATACCACCCCGTATTCAGGACAGTCAAACTCCCATTCAACAATGGGGTAAACATCTCTACCGACAGAAATGCCAAGGCTTTGTGCATTTTTGACGGCGTAGTGAAACAGATTCTGGTAATGCCTGGATACAACCAGTGCGTTTTAGTCCAGCACGGTGAATACTTCACATTTTACTGTAAACTCAAACAAGTCAATGTCAAGAGTGGTCAGACCATCAAGAGGGGAGCTGTAGTTGGAACCATTGATGACAATGAAGAGGGTAATGCCATACTCCACTTCCAGCTTTGGAAAGGGACTGACAAACAGAACCCTGAACATTGGCTTGCAAAATAGACCCATATGGAGACAATTCAAATTTTCTGTGAAAACACATCCTCCCTGCACGATATCAGACCAGGGGCAAGACTCTCTGAACTTTGCAAAACCATTGACCACAAATGCAAATACAGGGCATTGGGTGCAATAGTGGACAACCAGCTCAAAGAGCTGAGTTACAATGTCTACTCCCCACATATCATAAAATTTATCGATATGTCCCATCCGGACGGGAGAAGAATGTATATCCGCTCCCTCTCATTTCTGGCCCAAAGATGTGCGCTGGACCTGTTTCCAGAACACAGACTCACCTTCAACTACTCCCTCCCAAGCGGACTCTACGGGGAGATCATAGAGAAAAAGAAAGGGGAAGACGGAAAATATAAGGCACTCCGTCTGTCAGCGGAACAAGTGGCCCTCCTCAAATCAAAAATGGAGGAGTATGTTGGTCTTGATATCCCATTCATTAAGAAGAAATTGCCTAAAGATATCGCATCATCCATCTTCAGAGAGAACGGGTATCAGGCCAAAGCAATCCTCGCAGAGGAGTCCAAACAGTATTTCATCTCCACTTACTACCTGGACGGATATGCCGACACATACTATGGACCGCTGCTTGACTCCACTGGCTACCTTAATCTTTTCGATGTGATCCCTTACAGCAACGGATTCTGCCTCCAGGCCCCATCCACATCTGAACCCTGGAAAGTGGCAGACTACAAATACCAGGACAAGCTCAACGAGATTTTCAAAGAGCATTCAGAATGGAATGACATCCTTGGCATAGAGAGTCTTGCCCACCTCAACAAGGCAGTAAGCATAGGCAAAACAGCACCTGTAATCCAGATAGCGGAGGCCCTCCACGAGAGGAAATATGCAAATATCGCAGATATGATATACAACCGCAGGGACCAGGTAAAACTTGTCCTCATAGCCGGACCTTCAAGCAGTGGAAAAACCACCTCATCCAACCGTATAGCCATCCAGTGCAGGACACTGGGTCTCAACCCTATCGTTATAGAGATGGACAACTACTTTGTGAGCCGCGACAAGACTCCTCTGGATGAGAACGGGGAGTACGACTTTGAATCATTGTACGCCATGGATCTGGAGTTCCTCAACCAGCAATTGAACGATATACTTGCCGGCAAAGAGGTGGAACTGCCCAAATTTGATTTTGTAAAGGGGGAACGCATCCCTTCAGGCAGGAAAATAAGGATGACTGAGAAAGATATTCTGATTATGGAGGGAATCCACGCACTCAACAAAGAGCTGACAAAAGATCTTGACCAGAGCAAACTTTTCAGAATATATGTATCTGCCCTCACATCACTGTCTCTGGATGAGAACAACGTAATCTCGACCACAGATTGCCGACTTCTCCGCAGGATGGTTCGCGACGCCCGTACCCGCGGTGTCTCACCAGAGGAGACCATACTCAGATGGCCGAGTGTCCGCAGAGGTGAAGAGAAAAACATCTTCCCGTTCCAGGAAAATGCAGATGTTATGTTCAACTCCTCATTGATTTTCGAGCTTCCCCTTCTGAAATATTATGCAGAACCCCATCTTAACAGGATTCCGGTCACTTCACCCGCATACTCTGAAAGTGTCAGGATGCTCAAATTCCTTTCACACATCACCCCACTCACACCGGAAGAGATAGTGGCGGTCCCCCCAACTTCCGTACTGAGGGAATTTATCGGCGGCAGTTCGATAAAATATTAGAGACAGGAGACTGTTCCCGCGACAAAAAATGGCGATATTTTGACGCGGCAGCCCGAAAAAACAAATCCCGCGACAGATTTTAGCAGAATCTTGTCGCGGGATATATGTTTGTGCCGTAACCTACTAGAACAATCCGTAGAGCTGGGCGTCGATACGGTCTATAATCTGGTTAAGGTGGTCTGGGTTCTCTTCAAATTTGAGTTCATCCACATTTACTATCATAAGTGGACCATCCTTGTAGTTTTCGATCCACTCCTCATAGCGGTCATTAAGTCCTTTGAGGTAGTCGATACGGATACTGCTTTCGTATTCGCGTCCCCTCTTCTGGATTTGTGCCACAAGGTTTGGAATGGATGATTTGAGGTAGATGATAAGGTCCGGTGCCTTGACCAGAGATGTCATAAGATTGAAGAGGGATGAGTAGTTCTCAAAGTCCCTTGAATCCATTAGGCCCATTGAGTGGAGGTTTGGTGCAAATATACGTGCATCTTCATAGATGGTACGGTCCTGAATCACATTCTTCTCACTGTTGCGGATCGCCACGACATCTTCAAAACGACGGTTCAGGAAGTAAACCTGGACATTGAATGACCAGCGTCTCATATCGTTGTAGAAATCGGAGAGATATGGGTTGAAATCCACATCCTCAAACTTTGGTTCCCATCCGTAATGTTTTGCCAATAAGTTGGTAAGGGTTGTCTTACCGCTTCCGATATTTCCTGCAATAGCTATATGCATCTTGTTACCTCCGATATTTTTAATTTCAAATGACAAATATACCTAATTCTTTTCGTAAATTTGCCATTATGATCAAGACTTTTTATTTCAACGACCTTCGTACCTGTTGCTATGTGCTATGGGACGACACTAAAGAGTGTGTAATAGTGGATGCCGGCTGCTACTCGGAGAGCGAGAAGGGGCGTCTGGCCAAATTTGTATATGAAAATGGTTTGAAACCTGTCAAACTTCTTCAGACCCACGGTCATTTCGACCACGTAATGGGGTGCATGTTTGCCAGAAAGCAGTGGGAGATTCCAGCCTATATGAACCACGGCGACATCCCTCAGGTGGCAAGAGCATCATCATATGGAGGATATTTCGGATACAGTTTTGAGGATCCGGGCGAGGAGTTTACCGATCTGAAGGATGGGGATGTAATCTCTTTCGGAAATACCACCCTCAAGGTTATCCACACCCCTGGCCACTCGAAAGGTGGGGTGGTATTTTACAATGAAGCGGAGAAGTATGTCATCACCGGTGACTCCCTTTTTGCCCAGAGCATAGGGCGTACAGACCTCCCTGGGGGAGACCTTGATGAGCTCATGGATAGCCTTAAGAACAAGATACTTGCCCTTCCTGAAGATACTAAAGTATATCCTGGCCACGGACCCGCCACAGATATTGCCACAGAGAAGCAAACCAATCCATTCCTGATGTAAAGTATGGATAGCATAAAGATTACCAAAGCAAACGTACACAACCTTAAGGATGTCTCTCTTGAGATACCCCGCGGGAAGCTTGTGGTGATCACCGGATTGAGCGGAAGCGGAAAATCCTCTCTCGCCTTTGACACCATTTTCGCCGAGGCTCAGAGGAGATATCTTGACACACTTTCACCCTATGCCAAGCACTTCATAGGGGTTATGGAGCGTCCCAATGTCGAAAGCATTGAGGGGCTCAGTCCCACTATTGCTATAGAACAAAAGAGCACAAACAGGAATCCAAGATCCACTGTGGGTACCATTACGGAGATCTCCGATTTTCTGAGGCTTCTCTATGCCAGGGCATCTGTAGCCTATTCCCCTGTCACCGGCAAGGCGATGGTCAGATACTCTGATGCACAGATAATTGATCTGATTCTCAATAAATACGCAGGAAAGAAGACCATCCTCCTCTCCCCTTTGGTAAAGGGACGAAAGGGCCATTATAAAGATCTTTTCGAGAGTATGCTCCGCAAGGGGTACACTCAAATGAGGGTAGATGGCCATCTTGAAAGCATCTCAGACCTCCTGGATGGTGTGGACAGATACAAGACCCACTTCATCGATCTGGTAGTGGATAAGCTTGTCCCTAAAGAGGAGGACTACAAAAGGGTAAGGGACTCTGTCCAGACAGCCCTCAATTATGGCAAGGGATCCCTCTCTGTATGGGATATCACCTCTGATGAAATCACCCATTACAGCAAACACTTCATATGCCCTGACAGCGGCATATCCTTCCCTGAGCCCGCCCCACATACATTTTCATTCAACTCCCCTCAGGGGGCCTGTCCCCATTGTAAAGGGCTTGGTGTCATATCCACAGTGGATATGTCGAAGATTATCCCAAATGACTCACTCTCGATAGCTGAGGGTGGAATAGAGCCCATTGGGGTGAGAAAGGAGAACAATCTCTTCGCCATCCTTGACAGCATTGCCTTGAAATACGGATTTACCCTTACAACACCTATAAAAGATCTCCCGGAAGATGTACTGAACCTTATTTTGTATGGGTCAGAGGAACTTTTCAGGGTCAAATCGATTGGAGGGCTCTCAGATATGGTGACATTCCCGGGAATTATCTCCAAGATTGAGCACAAGGATGATGAGAGCGATGACACCTTTGACAGGAGGGAGCGTTTTTCCCAGGAGACACTATGCCCCCATTGCCATGGAACACGTCTGAAAGAGGAGGCACTGTATTTCAAGATTGACGGCAAAAATATAGCAGAGGTGTCCGATATGGATATAAGCGAACTGCACAAATGGATTTGCACTTTGGCTGAGAAGCTTGACAAGAAACAGAGTGCCATTGCATACGACATTCTCAAGGAGCTTAAGGATAGAATCGGGTTCCTCATTGATGTGGGGCTTGAATACCTCTCTCTCAGCAGATCTACCCGCTCTCTGAGCGGAGGTGAGAGCCAGAGAATCCGTCTTGCTACCCAGATTGGGTCAAAGCTTGTCAATGTCCTCTACATCCTCGATGAGCCAAGCATTGGTCTCCATCAGTCGGACAACAGAAAACTCATCAACTCCCTAAAGAAACTCCGGGACGAGGGGAATTCGGTGATGGTGGTGGAGCATGATGAAGAGATGATGCACAGCGCAGACTGGCTGATAGATATTGGCCCGGGAGCGGGTATCAAAGGTGGAGAGGTACTATATTGCAATGAACCTGCCCAACTGAAGGAGCATTTCCCTGTAGGAGGGCACTCCCTCACTGCAGACTATATGCTCGGCAGAAGAAGAATTGAGGTACCCCAGACAAGACGCCAGGGCAATGGCAAATCTCTGGAGCTCAAAGGGGCCAGAGGTAACAACCTCAAAGGGGTGGATATAAGGATCCCCCTCGGATGTTTTGTCGGGATAAGTGGAGTGAGCGGAAGCGGCAAATCTTCACTTATCAACGAGACACTGATGCCCATCCTGAGCAACAGATTCTATCGCTCTCTATACACACCTCTCCCCTATGACGAGATATGCGGTGTGGAGAATATTGATAAGATAATAGAGATAGATCAGGCACCTATTGGGCGCTCCCCCAGGAGCAACCCCGCTACATATACAGGAGTCTTCTCTGATATAAGGAAGCTCTTCGAACAGACCCCCGATGCCAAAATCAGGGGACTCAAAGCGGGCAAATTCTCCTTCAATGTAAAAGGTGGCCGCTGCGAGGTGTGCAAAGGGGCAGGGGTCGAACTTATAGAGATGAACTTCCTCCCTTCTGTACAAGTTACCTGCAAGGAGTGCCGCGGACAGAGATACAGACCAGATATACTGGCTGTCAAATACAAAGGGAAGAGCATCAATGATGTCCTGGAGATGACAATATCACAGGCAGCTGAGTTCTTTGAGCCAATACCGTCGATATATCGCCGGATAAAAACCCTCGAAGATGTTGGACTCGGATACATCAAGCTGGGCCAGTCATCACTATCACTCTCTGGAGGGGAGAATCAGCGTGTAAAACTTGCTGCTGAGCTCTCCAAGCCAAGTACGGGAAACTCACTCTTTCTTCTGGATGAGCCCACGACAGGTCTCCACTCTGAAGATATAAAGGTATTATTGAACGTTCTCCAAAGACTTGTAGATCAGGGAAATACCGTAGTGGTCATCGAACACAACATCGATGTGCTGAAGTCTGTGGACTATCTTTTTGACATGGGACCTAAAGGTGGCCGGGACGGAGGGTATATTGTGGCAGAAGGGACACCTGAGGAGGTGGCTGTAAACCCCGATTCAGTCACAGGGCGCGAACTGGGATTATAGCTACACTTCCAAATGGACCAGCCTGATTTGGGGATCAACTACTCCTGAAACAGACTTTTGCAGAGGGCTGCAATGTTTGAGACTTCGACCACTTCGATTCCCTTTGTCTTTTTCCCGCGGAATTCCCCTGCGGAGTTATATGAAGAGATATAGATTTTCTTATAGCCGAGCCTCTGTGCTTCGGCTATTCTTCTGTCTATCTGGCCGACAGGGCGAAGCTCACCACTTAGTCCCACTTCAGCAGCAAAACATATACGTGGGGATATGTTCAAATCGAAATTCGATGACAATATAGCACATATGACAGCCAAGTCACAGGCTGGATCGGAGATTTTGAGCCCTCCGGCAATGTTGAGGAATACATCCTTTGCAGAGAGTTTAAACCCTGCCCTCTTCTCCAAAACAGCGAGCAGCATATTCATCCTCCTCACATCAAACCCCGTGGCAGAGCGCTGTGGCATACCATAAGCAGCGGTAGAGACAAGTGCCTGCACCTCGATAAGAAATGGTCTGGTCCCATCCAGCATTGCCCCGACAGCGACGCCACTCAAATCATCATCATGCATAGGGGTGAGTATCTCTGATGGATTGGAGACCTGACGGAGGCCACTGTTGAGCATCTCAAAAATGGCAAGCTCGGCAGTAGAGCCAAACCTATTTTTGATACTACGCAATATCCTGTATGCATGCCTGGTATCCCCCTCGAACTGCAGGACCACATCCACAATATGTTCAAGCACCTTAGGTCCTGCGATAGAACCATCCTTGGTGATATGACCGATAAGGATTACCGGGACATTGCTCTCCTTGGCATAGCGCAACAGGGCAGAGGCACATTCGCGCACCTGTGTCACCGATCCTGGTGACGATTCCAGGGCCTCGGAATATATTGTCTGAATAGAGTCTACGATAAGGAGTTCAGGGGCAGTCTCTTTCGCTGTAGATAGGATATTCTCCAGAAGGGTCTCCCCAAGGACCAGACAATTTTCAAGTTCATCATCCTTGCCACCTGAAAGTCTCTGCGCCCTCAATTTTATCTGACGTGGAGACTCCTCACCCGAGACATACAATGTCCTCAATGATGGACAGCCGAGGGGGATTTGTAAGGAGAGTGTCGATTTGCCGATACCGGGCTCACCTCCGATGAGTATCATCGAACCACGGACCAAACCACCTCCGAGTATCCTCTCTATCTCCTCATTCCCTATGGAGATACGGCTCTCCTGGGTGATGTCAATCTTATTTATAGGGGTAGGTCTGGCATCAGATATCTTCAGTAGCGAGCGGCTTCTATCCCCAAATGATGATTTTGCAGAAGGGGCTTTGGGCTCCTCTACCATAGTATTCCATTCACCGCACGCAGGGCATCTCCCCATCCATTTTGAACTCTCATTGCCACAAGAGGAACAAAACCACACTGTTTTACTTTTTGCCATAACCTTTTCACTCTATTTGAAAGCAAATTTAACTATATTTGTGGATAAATAAATCAAACACGATATGAAGAAATTCTTTTTTGCTCTAGTGCTTGCCCTACTCACTTTTACCTGGGCAGGTTATTCTCAAAACGAGTGTCAAAATGACCAGCTTCTTAATACCCTGGACGAATATATCCAGCAGGTAAAAGAGGGCTGGGAGATCCCAGGAATGGCAGTCTCTGTCATTAAAGACGGCAAGATGGTATTCTCGAAAGGATATGGCATAAAGGAGATGGGCAGCAACGCCCCTGTTGAGAGCAGTTCCATCTTCCAGATCGGCTCTGTTTCCAAATCATTCACAGCAGCAGTTATGGCCTCTGTGGTGGATGAAGGGCTTGTATCTTGGGATGATACAGTGAAAAACATCCTCCCCGACTTCAGATGGGGCGATGAATATGTGGAGAACAATATGCAGGTGAAGGACCTGATGACCCACAAGACAGGTATCGGCGGCCAGGTGGGCACATATATCCCCAACGTAGGTTACGACAGGGATGATGTATACCAGATGATGGGTCTTATCAAACCAAAATACCAGTTCCGCCACACTTATGCCTACAACAACATCACTTTCATTATAGCTGAAAAGGTTATCGAGAAAGTTACCGGAAAAACATGGGAGGAGAACATCAGGACCAGAATTTTCGAACCCCTCGGAATGACCTCCTCGTCTGTTAACGGTGAAGGCTCAGATATTGAAAATGGCTTCGTGGATGCAGGTGACAGAGCCTGTGTGCCTCACGAATTCTACTATGTTCCCGACAAGATGCATGTCGCTCCACTTTACGGAGATGAGAGAGCATTGTGGTGGGAGACCGTTATCGGCCCTGCCGGCAGCGTGAACTCAACAGTGGAAGATATGGCCAAATATGCGCAGTTCCATCTGGATCTTGGCAAAGTGGGTGACAAACAGGTGATCTCTGAAAGGCAGATGAAATACCTCCATAAAGGGCAGACCATCGTATCTCAGTCAGA
>JAEIGA010011597.1_pt1 | contig 13382 bp, 13 predicted proteins | sample 9270691 | NCBI WGS metagenome assembly JAEIGA01 (sample SAMN17057246, study PRJNA624740) | gut metagenome | biome: biome; isolation source: fecal sample | host: Bos grunniens | place: China: Xizang | collected 2019
CGTGTCACCCGACTTGGCATACGCAAAAATCTATGTTAGCGTATTCCCCTTCGAGCGCAGCAACGCCATCCTCGAGGCCATCAACGAGCAGAGCTGGCTCATCCGCAAGATGCTCGGCGCACGCATACGCAACCAGCTCAAGGTAGTACCCGAGTTGGAGTGGTTCATCGACGACTCGCTCGAGTATATCGAGAACATCGACAACCTCCTCAACAAGTAGTAACCCCTGCGCACTATGGTGTGGTTTCAGTTTGCTCGTCGCTATATGTTTTCGCCGAAGTCACACTCGGTGATAAACATCATCGCGCTGGTTAGCCTCCTCGCGGTGGCTATACCTACGGCCTCGATGATAATCCTTATGGCGATGTTCGACGGACTTACCTCCACCATCACCGAACATAACCGCGCCGTAGATGCCGACATTGAGATTGTCCCCGCGCGCGGTACAACCTTCGATAGCAACGCCATAGACTTCGAGCGTATATGCTCTACGGAGGGCGTTGCAGCCACCACCTGCTACTTGGAGCAGAGCGTTATGGCCTCGGCGAATGGTCATCGCGTCACGGTATCGCTGCGCGGCGTGGACAGCACCTACTGCGATGTGATACCCATCGACAAGCACCTTGTCTTGGGCGACATGAATCGCATCAAGGCGGGAGATGTGATGCTCAGCGGCATGGTGGCAAGCGAACTTTCGGTGTATAGCATGGGTGCTACGATAGAGCTCTACGCCCTAAACCGCAAGCAGATTTCGACACTCCTACCCACAAGTGGCATTTCGCGCTCTACCACACACCTCGGTGGCGAATTTATCACCACCACCGAGAACGATGCCACCATGGCACTCGGCGAGCTAAGCCGCGTGCAGGAGCTCCTCAACTACGATGATAGGCTGTCGTGCGTGGCCATAAAGTGCGCCAACGCCAACGAGGCCGAAGCGACTAAGCAGCGTATTCAACAGGTTGTGGGAGAGGAGTTTGAGGTATTGACACGCGACGATAAGAATGCCGCGACAAATGCCATTCTGCGCATCGAGAAGTTTGCGATAATGCTCATAGGCATACTCATCGCCACGGTTGCAGCATTCTCCATCGTGGGCACGGTGCTTATGCTCATAACCGAGAAGAGCCGCGACATCGCCACACTCCGCGCCATGGGTGCCAACCGACGACTTGTGCAGCGCATATTCGTGGGCGAGGGCATGTTGCTCACCATCACGGGCTGCCTCCTCGGCACACTCCTCGGCGTGGGCTTTGCCCTTGGTCAGCACCACTACGGCTGGATTAAGATTCCGGGCAACATGATTATGGAGAGCTACCCCGTGGACATCAACCCCTGGGACATCATCGTGGTTAACGCCATAATGATAGCCATAGGCTTTATCATATCTACCCTCACCGTACGCACAAAGTTGCGCAAGAGGGCATAACAGCGAAGAAGAAACATACATCTATGAATATTAAGAGATACGCAATACTGCTACTTAGCGCTGTGGTCACGCTCCTTGCGGGTTTGGGCTGCCAGCGTCAGCGCGAGATTCCAGATGAGGACCTCATCAAGATCTTCCACGATGCCTACCTCGCCAATGCCTATATTGGTGAGAGCAGCATCAACGAGGATTCGCTTTACCTCTATGAGCCCATCTTCGAGCGCTATGGATATACGGTCAAGGATATGCAGCACACGCTTAAGACATTCTCGGAGCGTAAGAGTGCCCTCCTTAGTGACCTTATGAACAGGGTGAGCGACCAGCTGCAGGCCGAGGCGAAACTCGAGGCCCGCAAGATTGTGGTGCTCGACACCATAGACAATGTTGCACGCCGTAAGTACACACGCACGGTCTATGAGGATTCGCTTATTCGCGTTAAGCGCTTGCGCGACACCAACAAGCTTCGCATAGCTATCGGCGACCTCACCACAGGAGAGTATACCATATCGTTCGACTACTACATCGACACCCTTGACGAGAACCGCAACTCACGCGTCATGGTCTATGCCATGAAGAACGATACGCTCGAGACGCTACGCCACACCATGATGCTCAGCCGCTACCGCGATGCTTCGTACACGCGCAAGCTCTCCATAGACACGGCGCACACCGAGATATTTATCGACATGTTCTACCACCCCCATAACGAGGAGTCGAAGCTTCCCGACATCAAGATTACGAACTTTAAGGTTGTGCGCGTGCTGCCTACCGATGTATCTGTGGATAGCCTCTACCAGAAGCAGCTCGACATACGCCTGCTAAACTACGACTTGATGATGGGCTTCACGGCAGACACCATTAGGGCCATGGAGCGCGACTCAATAAGCGTTGACAATGAGAAAGATAGCATCGCACTACGCGCTCATTAACGGAGCGTTAGAGAGGGGTATCGTTGTCGAGGTTGACGACCACGGCACCATAACCAACATCACGCGCCACGACACGATAGACAACCTCGCGAGCGTGGAGTTCTACCCCGGCATCCTTATCCCTGGCATGGTTAACGCACACAGCCACCTCGAACTCGCCTACCTGCGTGGCGCTATCGCCGAGGGCACAGGCTTTGCGGGCTTCGCACGCGAAATTGGCCGCGTGAGGGGCAACTACACCAACGAGGAGCGCCTGCATGCCGCCTCGGTTGCCGATAGCGAGATGTGGCACGAGGGCGTGGAGGCGGTATTGGATATCGCCAACGACGACCTCATCATGCCCCTCAAAGAGGGTTCTAATATTGAGTACCACACCCTTTTTGAGGTCTTTGGACTAATGGCGCAATCGTGTGATATGCAGCGCGCTATGGCCGCGAAATATAGTCATGCGGATATTACCACACACTCCACCTACTCGCTTCAGGATGGCATTTTCTGCGAGATAGCCTCAAAGGGCACGGAGAGTCTCTCGGTGCACCTCCTTGAGTCGGAGGATGAGATAGCGTTATACAACAAAAAAGGGTCGCTCTGGGAGTGGTACTCACGCATGGGCTGGGAGTGCGACTTCCTGCACTATGGCCATCCCGCAAAGCGTATCGCAGAGAGCGTACCCGCCAACCGTAGAACGATATTAGTGCACGGATGCAAGAGTACGGCGGAGGATATTGCCCTGTTAGACAAGCATTTCGAGACTAAACCCACATGGGTAATGTGCCCCGAGTCCAACCGCTATATCTCGGGCATCACGCCACCCGTATCGCTCTACCGAGATATGGGAGCGCAGATTGCCATCGGCACCGACTCGCTCGCCTCGGCACGCCACCTCTCTATGGTCGAGAATATGCGCCTCTTGGGCGATGTGCCCCTTGCCGAGCTACTCACCTACGCCACGCTCAACGGAGCGAAAGCTCTCGGCATAGCAGAGCGCAAAGGTTCAATTGAGGTGGGCAAGCAACCGGGCTTAGCCGTAATCTCGGGTGTCGACTTGCAGGCGATGCGCCTAACCCCTGAGAGCCAATCAAGGCGCATAATATAGACAAAATATTCAACCCATTAGGAATAGGGAGAGTAGTCAACAACTGAACTACTCTCCCTTTTTTCGTCTCTTTCTCTACTCATTCGGCACGGTATTGGCAACAGAGGTCCACATAACAGGGTTTAGCGGACAGAGTGCAAGAGCTGACTCCAATTCCAAAATAGTACTGAGAAGGGGCATAAAATAGCACCTAAAACAATGAAATTGTTTTGTCCCGACAAAACTTTTTCCTATCTTTGTACTGCAAGGCATCAAGATTTGGAGTTCGTTTTGCACGCTACACAAGTTTTGATTACACAAATAAAGCTCTGCACATCTCCCACTTACCGCAACCCTTGAGAGATGGCGTAGAGGAGAGTCTTTATATGGACCGCCTTGCAATTAACAAGAACGAGGCCGACAACAAGGGCCACGAGATCCACTGCCACTACCACCCCGATAGCGACACATGGATTGCATACGGTAAATCGGCATACTCTCTATGGCAAATGATAGAGGATGCCCATATATACACCATAGGCCGCTACTCCACAGAGTTGGACATGGCAAGCATAATGGTGGGAAGAAGCGCACTACGCAAGGTGTGCAGCACGAACGATGTGGTTGTCGATAGCGACAACTACATATACATCGCCACCACCACGCCATTCGACAATGCGGGGTATGCCACATGGGCAAACGACATAAAGGAGGCAAGCATACGCAAGGAGCATAGATGGGTCTGCACAACAGTAAGCAGGTATCTCCCAAAGAGCAACTATATTGTTGACGGCATGAATGGCTTTGCGCGCAAGCTAAAGCGGCTGCTCGACATCATCGTCTCGGGCATGGCGATGATACTCTTCGCGCCACTCTTTGCAATCACCTACGCCATGGTGAGATGTGAGGATGGCGGGCCAGCGATATTCAAGCAAAAGAGAGTGGGACACAAGGGGCGCACCTTCGACATCTACAAGTTCCGCTCCATGCGCCTCGATGCCGAGAAGAGTGGCCCGCAACTGAGCCACAGCAAAGGGGAGAACGACCCACGCCTGACGCGCGTAGGGCGCTTCATACGCTCGCACCACTTAGACGAGTTGCCGCAGTTGTGGAATGTGTTTATTGGCGACATGGCATTTGTGGGCCCGCGCCCCGAGCGCAAGTTCTACATAGAGATGATTATGGAGTATGACAAGCGCTATGAGTGCCTCTACCAGATACGCCCAGGTGTGACGAGCTATGCTACGCTATACAACGGATACACCGACACCATGGAGAAGATGCTTCGCCGCTTGGAGTACGACCTCTACTACCTCGGCCATAGGTCGTGGTGGTTCGACTGTAAGATACTGTTTTACACCTTCTGCTCAATAGTTTTTGGTAAGAAGTTTTAGACTATAACACCGCACAGAATATGAAGATTGCCATTGCAGGAACTGGCTATGTGGGTTTAAGCATCGCTACCCTACTTGCTCAACATAACGATGTTGTGGCCGTGGACATCCTCCGCGAGAGGGTCGAGATGATAAATCGTGGTCTCTCACCCATTCAGGATGACTACATCGAGGAGTATATGCGCACCAAGCACCTATCACTCCGTGCTACGCTCAACGACGAGGAGGCATATCGCGATGCCCGCTTCGTGGTTATCGCCGTGCCTACGAACTACGACCCTGCACTCAACCACTTCGACACACACAACATCGAGGATGTCATCGAGAGGGTGCTCAGCGTAAACCCCGCGGCTACGATGGTCATTAAGTCCACCGTGCCCGTTGGCTATTCGCGCAGCCTCTATGCCAAGTATGCGGCACAGGGCGTGGAGCGCCTCAATCTGCTCTTCTCGCCCGAGTTCTTACGCGAGAGCCGCGCGCTGGAGGATAACCTCTTTCCCTCGCGCATCATCGTGGGCGTACCACGCACCATTGAGGGTGAGGCCTTCGAGGCGGAGAACGAGGCGATACGCAAGCTTGCCGACACGGAACACCTCGAGCGCGAGGCCGAGGCCTTTGCCGAGTTGCTTAAGCAGGGGGCGTTAAAGGAGGATGTGCCCGTGCTCAAGATGGGTGTCAAGGAGGCTGAGGCAGTGAAGCTCTTTGCCAACACCTACCTCGCTCTGCGCGTGAGCTACTTCAACGAGCTCGATACATATGCCGAGATGAAGGGCCTCGACTCAGAGGCTATAATAAATGGCGTGGGCCTCGACCCCCGCATCGGCACGCACTACAACAATCCCTCGTTTGGCTATGGTGGCTACTGCTTGCCCAAGGATACGAAGCAGCTACTGGCGAACTATGGCGATGTGCCACAGAACATGATGACAGCGATTGTGGAGAGCAACCGCACGCGCAAGGACTACATCGCCGATCAGGTGCTCCGCAAGGCGGGCTACTACACCGGTTCGAGCATGTGGGATGCGGCCAAGGAGCGCGAGGTCGTCGTGGGTGTCTACCGCCTCACGATGAAGTCCAACTCCGACAACTTCCGCCAGAGCTCCATTCAGGGCGTGATGAAGCGCATCAAGGCCAAGGGCGCAAAGGTCATCATCTACGAGCCCACATTGGAGGATGGCGCGATGTTCTTTGGCTCGGAGGTCGTTAACGACCTTGCGCGCTTCAAAGCCGAGAGCGATGTGGTGATAACAAACCGCTACCACGCAGACCTTAGCGACATCGAAAATAAGCTATACACACGCGACCTCTTCAGGCGAGACTGATGCAGAACTAAATGTAGAGTTTACATGCTGTACCCCCATGACAGATGCACCTAATATTCTACATAATATCCCCCTTCTTGACCTTTCTTTACTCATGCTTCGACCTGCGTAAACGAACGGCCCAGATTGTCTTTGTGCTCTTCTTTGGCCTCTTTGGCTACTGCCACACCTTCGAGGATAGTCGTGCCGATAGCTTTCGTAAGTATGAGTCGTTTAGCAACTATGCGGCGGCGGAGTATGGTGACATATACGACAACTTCAGGGCGGGCGAGGAGAAGGACATCTACGAAGACCTGCTATTTAGCACCCTAAAGCTCTTTACCGACAATCCGCACATCATGATGATGGTTGTGGGGCTTGTGGCTGGCATATTCTACATGCTTGTCGTAAAGCGCTTCCTCGAGGATAGAGTGATGGAATACACCTGGCCGATAGCCATACTTGTCATCATGTTTATCTTCAACTTAAACATTCCGCAACTTGGTGGCATTCGCTCATTTACAGCATTTCCGATATTCACATACTCGCTCATACGCCTAATCTTTGACGGCAAGCGCACTGCGATTATAGGCATACTCATCGCGCCACTCATCCACTTTGGCTACATCCTCGCAGCTATTGTGGCGATAGTGGCATGGCTTCTGCGCATCCCCTCGGCCCTAATGCACTACATTGCGATATTTACATGCTTCGCTTCGATATTTCTCGACACCTCATCCTATGCTGGGGCACTCGATTTTGTGCTTGGCTCGGTGGGTAACGAAGCCATAGAGTCGCGCATCGCAAACTATGGCAGCGCGGAGACCGACATGGCATTTAATATGTCGCTGACCACACGCCTCATCAGGCTCAACAACCAGATAAGCGCCATATTCCTCATCGCTCTTATGGTGTATCTACGCCGAAATTGGAGCCAATTACACACCTCGTCATACACCTCTAAGCTATACAATGTGCTACTGCTATTTATCATCGTTAGCTATGCACTCATCTCCTACTCCGTTGTGGGACAGCGCTTTGTATATATCGCTATGGTGCTACTCTATATGTTTATGCTAAACCTATATCAGGAGAACCGCAACACCACAGTCAAGACATTCATATATATGATGCCAATAGTTTGCAGCCTGCATATAATGTGGAATATATACAACTGCTACTGCAATACGGGACTCGACATATACTACCAACCCCTACCAATACTTATGCTCAAGTATTTACACTAAAAGGTTGAGATATGAAAATAATGTTGGTCATAACACGCTCGGAGCTCGGTGGGGCGCAAACTGTCGTCGTGCAGCTTGCCAACACCTTGTGCCACGAACACCATGTGGTGCTTGTTGCTGGCGAGGGAGATGGCAAGATGTGGAGTATGGTGGATAGCCGCGTGATAAAGGAGCATGCCCCACACCTACGACGCGAGCTATCGCCCATGAACGATATTCGCGCAGCCATGGAGCTACGCAGACTATACCGCCGTCACCGCCCCGATGTAGTACACCTCCACTCCTCGAAGGCGGGCACCTTGGGCCGCATAGTCCTCCCCAGAAAGAGGACTATATATACCGTGCATGGCTTCGACTCGGTGCGCATTGCCTTTAGGCGGTTTCTCCCCGTAGAGCGCATGTTGCAGCACTTCACACACGGCATCGTGGGTGTGAGCAACTACGACAGCCGTAACTTAAGGGCCGAGGGCATAACACGGCGAGTATCGACAATATATAATGGGTTAGCGACACCTGTGGTTACAAACCTTAGGCATCTAAGCCCCTTCGACAGCCATACAAAGGTTATACTCACCATTGCACGCACGGCACCGCCAAAGCTGCCACAACTATTTATAGAGGTGGCACGCCAGCTCCCCGAGTACGACTTTGCATGGATAGGCAATCAGCATAGTGTCTCCGAGTATGGCCAGTTGCCAAGCAACTGCCACTTCTTTGGCAACATTGTGAACGCGGGGGCCTACTGCTCCAAGGCCGACCTCTTCATGCTCCCCTCGAACTATGAGGGGCTACCAATGGTCATCATCGAGGCCATGAGCTTTGGTAAGCCCGTTGTGGCATCCGATGTGGGAGGCATAAGCGAGATTGTGCGCAACGGCACAAATGGCTATGTCGTAAAAAACAGCGCCACAGCCTTCGCCGCGCGCATAGAGGAGATACTGGAGGATAGGGATAAATACCAAGCCTTTGCCAAGGCCTCACGCGAGATATACAACGCCGAATTAACAGTAGAAAAGATGACAAACAAATACCTTAATCTATACCAATCCATACTATAACCCTCCCCCCACTCCACGACATGTATAAACAACCTATTACCCACAAGGCGCGTACTGCGATTCTCTTTATTGTGGACTGCTCAATATCTATGTTGCAGCCCACAAGAATTGGAAACCTCATACGCCCGAAGATTGAGATTGTGGAGTATATCTGCAACATCATGATTGACGAGCTTGCGCTGCGTGCTGTACGCGGCAACAAGGTGCGCAACTACTATGACATCGCCGTACTTGGCTACTCTATGGGAGATGTCATCTCGCTACTTCCGGGCCAGAGCGAGGGCTTCACCGCCATAGATAGGCTTATCGAGATAGCGCCCAAGCCTAAGACAATCTACATCGAGCAACACGACACCAACGGCAGCATAATAAACGCACCCATAACATTTCACGAGTGGATAAAACCGCGCGCTGCAGGCTCAACACCCATGCACGAGGCGCTTGCATACGCCTACACCCTCATCGAACGGTGGTGTCACAACCTCGATAACCGCTATAGCTTTCCGCCCATGGTATTTCACATCACCGACGGAGACTACAACGATGCACACGAGGCTGAACTTCTCGACATCGCACAACGCATCATGCAAACACACACCGAGGATGGTAACACTCTGCTGTTCAACATACACCTATCATCCGACATAGATGACGACTACCACGAGATCTTTCCTCATGCCAAGAAGTTTACCACCGACCGCCGCGACCGCGCTCTGCTATTTAAGATGTCGAGCATAATACCCAAAAGCTTGGAGCCCATGGTGGCCTACCTACTGGGGCTCAAACACCGCGGCCCATACCGAGGCGTGACATTTAACTCTTCACCCTGCGATCTGCTTGCCATACTCAACATCGGCACAGAGAGCGCTAATAACATACGATTTATGTAACTATGAAAGAGTGTAGCATATTAGAGTTCCGAAACGCTATGATGCACCCCACGGAGTCGCTTCATAGGTATAAAGATATGGAGTGTGACCTTGAGACTCTCACTCGCACAAAATATTTCGCCGAGTGCCGCGCAGAGCACCACGACGAGAGTATCATGGTCTATGCACCCATTACTCCCACATCTATGGCAATGATTAGGTGTGCAAATAGCGCACTTCCCACAGAGAGCAACTATGTGCGGAGGCTGCATGTCGCTGATGATGAGATGCTATGCGTAGGGTTTGAGAGAGATTTGTGCCCACTGATAATAGAGCCACTACCCGAGGGCACGCCCCTTAGCGAGGCCCTTTTCACGCACCGATACGACAATCTGATGATGGGCCTCAATGCTCTGCGTAATGAGCTACTGCGCCACGATGTAAGCATCAACCACCTGCACCCCAATAGCATAATCGTGGACCGCACGCACCACTGGCATGTTATACGCCCCTACTACGCTACTCGTGGCTATGGCCGAGATAGCGAGGCCTATGAGAAACTTGAGGAGCTTATCAGGAGATACTCCCTCTCGGACACTCCATATAGCAGTGAGCTACACGAGGAGTTCGCCCCATACGGCACATCCATAGGCAGTGAACGCACCCTCTACCCCGCATGCGAGGGTCTACGCCGCTTCTCCTCTTCGGCAGGCTTTGGATTCGAGGATGAGAGGGGCAACACTGTTATCGAGGCGATATTTCGCAACGCAAGCAACTTTATGGAGGACCGCGCAATTGTCGAGGGCCACAACCATAAGTGGGGCATTATAGATAAGCGAGGCCGATATATTATCAATATGGAGTACGACTATATAGAGTTCAATGTTGACGATGGCACCTCTAAGGTCACACTCAACGACCAGACTGCCACTTTTGACTACTTCGGCAAGCAGCTGACACCCTGGGACTAGAAACCCTCTAACGCAGTTTATGCTGGTGGAAGTGCGGCGTTACGACACGCATAAAGAACAGGAGCGCCACTACAACCAGCACTGCGCCAAGCATATAGCAGTGCTCGTAGCCGCCCTCGGCAAGCATACCGCCAAAGAGCATACCGCAGCCAATGCCCACATCCCAGCCAGTGAGGTATGTGGCATTTGCCGTTGCACGACGCGAGTTGGGGGCAAGATTGATAAATAGCGTATTGTATGCTGGGAACATCGTGCCGTAGCCATAGCCAAAGAGGAAGGCCGTGAGGAAGTAGAGCGTATATCCCGCCGCGATGCTCCACTCTGCCACTACGCCGAGCACCGCCTCGCCCATAGCGCCAACAAAGGCGATACATATACCCAGGCGTATCGTTTCGGTCACAAAACCCCTGTCTACACGCTTACCCGAGTGCAGACGCGAGGCTATAAGTCCCGCGGCCATCACCGTGAAGAAGAGTCCCGCATTCTGCGTTATACCCACCTCACGAGCATACAGCGCCATGTAGCTTGTCGTCATACCATAGGGCATGGCCAAGAGGAAGAATGCGAAACATGCTCTGATACCCTCCTTGAGGAAGAAGCGGTCTGCCGAGAGCCTAAACTCCGTCTTCTCCAACACCCTGCGCGGAGCACGCACCGCCGAGGCGAGAACAAGGCCTACAGCACCTGTGATAAGCGAGGTAAGGAAGAGTAGCGTATAGTTACCCGACGAGATTACAAAGAGGCCCGCCATAGGGCCAAAGGCCATTGCGAGGTTATTCGTAACACCGTAGTAACCAAGGCCTTCGCCACGCCTTGACGAGGGCATGACATCAATAACGAGGGTGTTACCCGCCGTTGTAAGCATACCGAAGCTGAAGCCGTGGAATATGCGCAGGAGGATAAATAGCGCGAGTGTCTGCGTAATGAAGAAGTAGCCCGTGAATGAGGCAACAAATATGGCATATGCCGCAACATAGACACTCTTGCGCGGCAGGGTGTCGGCAACAAAACCCGCTATGGGGCGCACCGAGAGCACCGCAATGACATAGCACGAGAGCACCACGCCCACCAGCGTCTGGCTGATGCCAAAGGTGTCCTTAAGATAGAGTGGCAGCGTGGGCACAAGTATAAAGAATGAGAACGACATTAGAAATGCCGATAGACACACCAATATGTAATTTCGCGTAAAGAGTTTGTCTCGGGTTTCGTTAGCCATTAGTGCGAGTATTTATAGGTTAAATCTAATAGCTCATACCGTACGCATCGCTCAGATGCAACGCATACGCCACACAAAAGTAGCAAATTTTTCTCCATTTTACAAAATATATAGGGATGAAGTAGGCTAAACACAACACTTATTTGACACCTGCACCAGCGCCATAAAGAGAGCGCTCCAACATCTAAAATATTGTTACCACTTTACAAGTGGTACAACTCCTGAAGCCGCATCTGTTTATAAATTTCCTTGCAAAAGTTTTGGTTTATTCCGTAAACCTGTTTATATTTGCACTACGAAATAGTCGACTATTTATTAAGTTAAACCTAAAACCTTAGTAATTATGAATGGTAAAACCACACTCTTAGATGAGCATCGCAGCATTGAGATAATATCTCAGATGATTAACGAGACAAATGCAGATATTGACCGTGAAAGCGGTAAGTACTTTCTCCTCTGGGGATATACAACAACTATAGTTGCACTATTTGAATACTTCATACAAGTCCTTAGTCCCTACAAAACTCTCTGCCTGTGGGCATGGTTTCTGATTCCGATAGTGGGTGGCCTCGGAACGCTATGGCTAAATATCCGTAACACGCGAAAAATTCGTCGTCCAAAATCGTATATAGACCGTAGCATAAGCGCAGTATGGCAGGTATTCGGGTTAGCGTATGGAATGGTATACATCGCAGCACTGGCGTACCATACGAACATACTCTTCCTCACAGTAGTACTCATGGGCATGGCAACAGTCATTACGGGAAAAATCTGTAGACACAGGGTATTGACCGTTGCAGGTGCTGTAGGCATCCTACTCTCACTGCTGTTCCCCGCACAACACTTTATATTTGAGACCTATAGTAATGTTATTTTCGATGGGGATATGGCGCAAACTGCGTTTTTATTTCTTAGATACAGCGAAATTGCTATCTTTGCAGTGATATTCGTTATAATGATGATTATCCCAGGACATATACTAAACAAACGCGCAAAGATAGAGAATAATGCTTAAACCATTAGATCCACTACTACACTCTGAGCTACGACTCGCTATCATGTCGATACTGATAAGTGTCGAGAGTGCAGACTTTGTCTACATCCGTAAACAGACTGGCGCGACTGCTGGAAATCTAAGCGTGCAGATTGATAAACTCTCTAAGGCCGAGTATATCTCAGTAGACAAAGGTTTTAATGGCAAAATTCCTCGAACAACATGTAGCATCACTAACCAGGGGCGCAGAGCATTCGCAGCGTATGTTGAGACTATCAAAGAGTACCTTGAACCAAGAAACGAGTAATATTGAGGTATCTGGATATTTGTATGGGGGCATTCACACGGATGCCCCTTTCATATATAAAACGCAGAACTATACTACTCATAACTACACCATGATGCTGTCATCCTGAGCGCAGCAAAGGATCTCCTCGCCAACAACAATCATTGGTGACAACGGCGCCACCGCAATCAAAGAAATATAAGAGACAAAAGGGAGATAAGGGACTCAAGAGAGCTCGCAGACATCAGCTAATAGCATAATCCTTAATTTCATTAATCTCCCTAAACTCCCTAATATATATTATATCCCTTGAGACGATTGACCGCTCCTGCCATCGGCAGGGTTGCCCATCGGGCAACAACAAAGCCTCCCTTCTCAAAGGGAGGTTTGGAGGGATTGTATGTATAACCGGCAATAGCCGGCTCTTTAAGCCTTAATCCAAGGTTCGGCATTTGTGTATAAACACAAAAAAGCCGAACCCTTATTGGATTCGGCTTAAAGAGGCGGCTACCTACTCTCCCACCTAAATAGGCAGTACCATCGGCGTGAGTGAGCTTAACTTCTCTGTTCGGAATGGGAAGAGGTGGAACCTCACTGCTATAACCACCTAAAG
>JAEIGA010011598.1_pt1 | contig 13382 bp, 6 predicted proteins | sample 9270691 | NCBI WGS metagenome assembly JAEIGA01 (sample SAMN17057246, study PRJNA624740) | gut metagenome | biome: biome; isolation source: fecal sample | host: Bos grunniens | place: China: Xizang | collected 2019
CGCTTGCTCATAAGGGTATAGTTGAGATTAAGCTTGTTGAACTCATACTGGCGAGGACGGTTGTCGTCGAGGTCCTTGCCGTCCTTTACCCAATCGACAAAGAGGTCGTATAGCGGGCGGTGCGGTACAAACTCCAGTGTGCAGAGTGAGTGTGTCACGCCTTCGAAGAAGTCGCTTTGTCCGTGTGCAAAGTCGTACATAGGGTATGCCTTCCACTTTTCGCCTGTGCGGTGGTGGGCTGCTTTGACGACGCGGTATATTATCGGGTCGCGGAAATGCATATTGGGGCTGGCCATATCAATCTTTGCACGAAGAACCATCTTCCCTTCTTCAATTTCGCCGGAGTTCATCTTGTTGAACAGCTCGAGACTCTCTTCTGCGGGGCGGTTGCGGTACGGGCTTTCTGTGCCGGCCTGAGTAGGTGTACCCTTCTGGCGGGCTATCTCTTCGGCCGACTGTTCGTCTATGTAGGCCTTTCCCTCTTTTATGAGTTTTATCGCAAAGTCCCATAGCTGGTCAAAATAGTCCGACGCATAGTAGACGTTTGCCCAGTCGAAACCAAGCCATTTTATATCTTCCATAATGGCGTCTACATACTCAACGTCTTCTTTCGTGGGGTTGGTGTCGTCGAAACGGAGGTTGCATACACCGTTGTATTTCTGGGCCATACCAAAGTCCATACATATAGCTTTGGCGTGTCCTATGTGCAGGTAGCCGTTTGGCTCGGGTGGGAAACGTGTCTGCACTTTTCCTCCGTTCTTGCCCTCTTTCAGGTCGTCTACGATAATTTGCTCAATAAAACTGATGCTCTTTTTTTCGCTTTTTTCAGTTTCTTTAATTTCGGTCATTTTCTGTATGTTTTTATATTATTGTTCAAACTGTTGCTGCTGCTTGTCGGTGTTGAAACTCAAACACGGCGCGCTTCTGCTATAAATAATTACAAATGTAAGCTATTTTTTTTGAAATAACAGCTTGTTTTGGTCCATTAAATGGCTCTTTGCTGTAAAATAGCATCAAAACAGGCTTTCTTTTGGCCCTATCTTGAATGCTTGAGGAAAAAACCTAATTTGTAGATGTTAAGAATTTTGAGTGAGGGATTTTTTCCTAAAAGGCTTCTTCTCATCTGTTTTTGTGTTGCTTTCCATAAGAAAAGGAAGAGCCCTGCAAGGTGGTAACGCTGAAGTTTAGCGGCGCAGTCGAGAAGCGGTGTAGAGGCTATCTCTTCTTTTATTGAAATAAGTGTCTTTATAGATTGCTCTACCTTGGAAAGGTATGTTGCATTATCTTCTATACCGTTGTGCAATAAGGGATTGTCTATATGAAGTATGTTCGCGTTTCTTTTCTCTAGTTCTTTGCCTAAAAGGGTGTCCTCGTAGCCGTATTGTGTAATCTCTGTATTGAAGAAAATGGATGTGAAGAGTTCTTTGTGTATAGCGAAATTGAATGTTGTGAATTTGTCGTATGGCGCGGTACTGCGAATTGTGGCGCTTCTTGATTTGTCGGCTTTTTTCTCGTATTTAAACCTGAGCGTGTACTCTTTTCCGGGCAGTTTGTTTGTGTGGTAGAGCCCTCCGCATACTACTTCGGCATCGTTAAGGGCTGTTATGTATGCTGCCAAGAAATTGTCTTTTTCCACAATGGCGTCGCAGTCTATAAACAGCAGGTTTTCGAATCTTGCCTCCAAAGCCAGCAGGTTCCTTATGTTTGCACGGCCAATATTCTCGGTTCTAATTATTCTGCGGCAGAAAGGCAGAACTTCGGCACTCATATTCAATTGCAGGTTCTCGGGCGATGTTCCATCCTCGCCTATGAGTATCTCGAATGGGACCTGCAGCTCTTCTCCTTGCTTGTGCAGCTCCTCTATGAGTTGCTTGCAGCAGTAGTCTTTAGCCGGACTTAAAACAGATATCATAGTGTGCGGGGGTTAAACTCCTGCAAAAATATTAAAATCTTTCAAAACTGTTGCTCTATTTGCCTGTTTATTCGTAATCTGTTTCTCTTTTAACGGACACTGTGGAAATTATATTTGTTTTTATTACAGTATTTTAAATATTTTTCATATCTTCGCATATTATATGCGATAGAACAAACTAAAATTATACGTTTATTATGAAAAGTGATATTCAAATAGCTCACGAGACTAAGCTGGAGCGCATTGAAAATGTTGCGGCAAAAATAGGCATAGATGCCAATGAACTCGAACATTACGGAAAATATATAGCGAAAATTCCTTTGCATCTCATAGGCGAGAAAAAGGGCAAGCTTGTGCTTGTCACAGCCATTACTGCAACTAAGGCCGGTATTGGAAAAACGACCGTTTCAATTGGTCTTGCGCTTGGCTTGAATAAAATTGGCAAGAAGGCTGTCGTAGCATTGCGTGAGCCATCGCTTGGTCCCTGCTTCGGTATGAAGGGCGGTGCTGCAGGCGGCGGTTATGCACAGGTGCTGCCAATGGAGAAGATAAATCTACATTTTACAGGCGACTTCCACGCTATAACTTCGGCCCATAATATGATTTCTGCACTTCTCGACAACTATCTCTACCAGCACGCTAAGGAGGGCTTCGGGCTTAAGGAGATACTTTGGCGCCGTGTGCTCGATGTAAACGACCGTTCGCTGCGCTCTATAATAACAGGCGTTGGCCCGGCAACCAACGGGCTGGTTGAGCAGGCCGGTTTCGATATTACACCGGCTTCGGAGCTTATGGCGATACTCTGTCTTGCAAGCGACGAAGAGGACCTTCGCCGTCGTATAGAGAACATTATGCTGGGCTACACATATTCAGGCGAACCTTTCACAGTTAAGGATTTGGGTGTGGCCGGCTCTATTATGGTGCTGCTCAAAGATGCTATTCAGCCGAACCTTGTGCAGACAACTGAAAATACTCCTGCAATTATCCACGGCGGTCCGTTTGCAAACATTGCACACGGCTGCAATTCACAGCTTGCTACAAAAATGGCTCTTGCTCATAGCGAGTATACAATTACAGAGGCCGGCTTCGGTGCCGATTTGGGTGCGGAGAAATTCTACAACATCCTTTGCCGCAAGAGCGGTCTGCAACCCGACGCCACGGTAATAGTAGCCACAGCGCAAGGATTGAAAATGCACGGTGGCGTGGAACTCGATAAAATAAAGGAACCCGATATGGAGGGCTTGCGTAATGGCCTTGCAAACCTCGACCGCCACGTTGCCAACTTGCGTTCTTTCGGGCAGTCGGTAATTGTTGTGTTCAACCGTTTTGCTACCGACACCGACGAGGAGATGGCTCTGCTGCGTTCTCACTGTGAAGAAGAACTCGGCCTTCCGTTCGTTATTAACAATGCTTTTGCTCAGGGTGGCGATGGCGCTGTTGAAATGGCGCAGATAGTTGTAGATACAATAGAGAAGAATCCGTCTAAGCCTTTGCAGTTTACATACAACGATGCAGATACCATACAGGAAAAAATAGAAAAAGTTGCCAAGAACATTTACGGCGCAGCATCGGTTACTTTTGCAAAACCGGCTCTTGACCGCATTAGACTTGCCGAAAAATATGGTCTTGCCAAATTCCCTGTCTGCATAGCAAAGACTCAGTTCTCGTTCAGCGCCGACGCGAAGCAATATGGTGCTGTCAAAGGATTCAATCTGCAGATACGCGATATTGTACTTAATGCCGGTGCCGAAATGGTTGTAGCCATTGCCGGTGATATTATACGTATGCCGGGATTGCCGAAAGACCCACAGGCAAACCACATAGATTTTGTAGACGGCGAAATTGTTGGTCTAAGCTAAATATTGTAAATCCTAAATCGTATGGCACAACCTTTGGCAGAACGTCTGCGCCCAACGTCGTTCGACGGTTACGTGGGACAGAAGCACCTCGTTGGTGAGGGGGCTGTGTTGCGCCGTATGATAGAGTCGGGCAGACTGCTCTCCTTTATAATGTGGGGCCCTCCCGGAACAGGCAAGACAACTATTGCCCGCATAATAGCACACCGGTTGAACCGCCCCTTCTACACGTTGAATGCAGTATCTTCGGGTGTTAAGGAGGTGCGCGAAGTTATAGAGAAGGCAAAAAGTTCGCCTCTCTTCTCACGTGGCGGTGCCATATTGTTCATAGACGAGATACACCGGTTCAACAAGTCGCAACAGGATTCCCTGCTCAGTGCGGTAGAAACGGGCATAGTCACGCTTATTGGTGCAACAACGGAGAATCCCTCCTTTGAGGTGATACGCCCCTTGTTGTCGCGCTGTCAGCTATATGTCCTGAAGTCTTTGGAAAAAGAGGACTTGCTGTCGTTGCTTGGCAATGCAATATCAAATGACGATGTTTTGCGTAGCCGTGGCGTTGAACTGAAAGAGACAGATGCCATACTGCGTTATAGCGGTGGCGATGCGCGTAAACTGCTGAACATTCTGGAACTTGTGGTTGAGAGTGATGCCGGAACCCCTGTCGTGGTTACCGACGACAAGGTTGTGAGTGCACTGCAGCAGACACCTCTTGCATACGACAAGGATGGTGAAATGCATTACGATATAATATCGGCATTTATAAAATCCATTCGCGGACGCGACCCCGATGCTGCCCTTTATTGGCTTGCGCGTATGATAGAGGGTGGTGAAGACCCTGCTTTCATTGCCCGCCGGCTCATAATTTCCGCATCGGAAGATGTGGGGCTTGCAAATCCAAATGCTTTGCTGCTGGCAAATGCGGCTTTCGATGCTGTAACCAAGATAGGCTGGCCCGAAGGGCGCATACCTCTAGCCGAGGCTACTGTCTATCTGGCAACATCGCCCAAGAGCAATTCGGCATATATCGGTATAAACAGCGCAATAGAGAAGGTGCGTGAAACAGGCAATCTGCCCGTGCCGCTACATTTGCGCAACGCACCCACAAAACTTATGGCCGAACTCGGTTATTCCGACGGGTACAAATATTCTCACGATTATCCCGGCCATTTTGTAAAACAGCAGTTCCTGCCCGACGCCGGCTGCAATTTCTCTTTTTGGGTGCCTCAAGAGAACCCTGTAGAGGCCAAGAGCAAGGCTTGGATGCAGCAATGCTGGGGTAGCGACAAACCTTTTTCTAAGTAAATGATATACAATGAACGACAATAATTTCTTAAAAACGGGAACACTGCTTAAAGATGACAGCTACAGGATAGAGGCTGTCTTAGGCTCCGGAGGGTTCGGTATTACATACCGCGCCGTTCAGGTGCTGTTGGGCAAGACTGTTGCCATTAAGGAGTTCTATATGGGAGATTATTGTGTGCGCGACACCGATTCTCTTGGCGTTACAGTGGCTGTAGAGAAGAACGTGCCGCTTGTTGAGCGTTTCAAAAAGAAGTTTCTACGTGAAGCCCGTATGGTTGCGCAGTTGGCAAACCGTCACATAATAGATATATACGATGTCTTTGAAGAGAACAAGACTGCCTATTATGTAATGGAATATCTGCCCGGTGGTTGCGTTGAGGATTACGTATCGGCCAATGGCGCAATTCCCGAGAAAGAGGCTCTTGAATTCATTAAGCAGATAGGCTCTGCTGTTTCCTATATTCACGAAAAAAAGATATTGCATCTCGATATAAAACCGGCAAACATTATGTTGCGTGGCGAAGCCGATGCTGTACTCATAGATTTCGGTATCTCAAAGCAATACAGTGACGACGGTTCCAAGAAAAGTTCTGTGGCAGCTGCGTTCAGCCGCACATATGCACCGCTGGAGCAGTTCGAGGCCATTGGTGTGGAGGAATTCTCTCCAGCGGTCGATGTCTACTCTTTTGCAGCAACGGCATATTTTATGATTTCGGGCCAGCAACCGCCAAATTCTCTCTCGTTGCTTAAGGAGGAACTTAAACAGGTTCCGAATGCCAGCAATAAGGTTTCGGCCGCAATAATTTCCGGTATGCAACCCCTGCAGGCTTTGCGTCTAAAGACAATTGCCGAATTTTTGGAGATGCTTGGCGACACTTCCTCGCACAAAGGTATTGTGCCCGTAGACTATAATAAACCTGTCACAGGAGCCTCTAACGAAATAAATACAGCCCCCGGCGGAGAAGGAAAACTTTCTACCGGTGCCGGGAAAAACCGCAACTCGGGTGGTTTGAAAGCTTGGGTTGTGGTTGCGGTAGTATTGTTGGTGGTGACATTGTTGGCTGTTGTGGGTTATCTTACATTCAGTTATTTCACAGCGCCAAAGTCGCAAAGCAAAAAGAATAGACGTACAAGCGTTACACTTGTCGATGAAACATACGCCGAAGATTTGGATGAGATAGAACAGAACTCCCAAGCCGAGGAGACCGACAGGGCTCGTGTGAACGAAAATGGGCGCCCAATTGAGGAATTCAGTGAAAATGAAGGTTCGCAGGTATCTCCTGTAGCAGAAACATCGGCGGCGCCGGCGCGTAATGATTCGCCACCGGATTATGCTGCAGTTTCGGCCGAAGGAGTTGCACTTGTGCAACGCGGTAACTATACTGCCGCCTTGCCCCTTCTCAGGCAGGCAGCCGAACATAATATCTCTCAGGCGCAGAATGCTCTTGGCGAGTGTTACCAACGAGGCTATGGGGTCTCTATAGATTATTCCCAAGCTGTTTCTTGGTATTCTAAAGCAGCAAATAACGGCAATGCCGATGCACAATACAACCTTGCAGTGTGTTATTCCAGAGGTTTGGGCATAAACAAGAACCCTGCAACAGCAGCAATTTATTTTGAACAGGCTGCAAGGCAAGGGCATCTGTTGGCACAATACAATCTTGCTGAGTGTTACCGTAACGGAACAGGTGTCCGCATAGATTACAGCACTGCGGCATATTGGTATCGTGAAGCTGCTGCTCAAGGCTATGCTCCGGCAAGGGACAGGTTATCGGCATTGGAAAGAAATTAAAACAGCACAAACATAATATCAGCTAAAACATTATAAATTTTATACTATGGAAAAAATGTCTTCATTAAGGCCGGGTACAATTCTTAAGAATGGCAATTACACAATTGAGGGTGTGCTTGGTAATGGCGGTTTCGGTATAACGTACCGTGCAATACAGTCGGGCTTGGAGCGCGTTGTGGCTATCAAGGAGTTCTTTCTCGATGACTATTGCGAACGTAGCGGGTCTACTTCTCAGGTTGTCTATGGCGTAACATCGGCTACATCCATAGCAACACGTCTGAAGGAGAAATTTTTAAAGGAGGCTCAGCTTGTATCTCAGCTCAAATGCCGTAATATTGTAGAAATATACGACGTCTTCGAGGAGAACAATACAGCATACTATGTTATGGAGTATATACCGGGTATGAATCTTAGTGATTATATCAAGCAGAATGGCCCTATGACAGAGCAGCAGGCTCTCCCTGTCATAGCTCAGGTTGCTAATGCGTTGGAGTATATTCACAACAGGAAAATTCTGCATCTCGATGTAAAACCTGCCAACATTATGTTCCGCGATAATAATGAGGTCGTATTGATAGACTTCGGCATATCTAAACGATATGACGACAAAGGCACGCAGACAAGTTCTGCAATACTTGGTCGCAGTCGTGGATATGCGCCGATAGAGCAGTACAAAACTACAGCACTGGAGCATTTTTCACCGGCTACCGATATTTACTCATTGGGCGCAACGCTCTATTATCTTTTGACAGGGATGACGCCGCCGGAATCCGATGAAGTACTCAACGACGGTATACCTCAGATAGTTGGTGTAAGGCCGGCTGTGTATAATGCAATAGTGGCCTCAATGCAGCCAACAGTAAAGTCGAGGCCGCAAAGCATTGCCGAATTTATGTCTTTGTTTAAAAAAGGAGGTGGTGCGGTTCCCCAGAAAGTTAATAGCGGCAGTGCTTCTAAGCAGGTGATGAAGTGGCTTGCTGTAACATTTGTGGTGGCTGTGGTAAGTGTCGGTGCATACTTTGCCCTGCCAATGCTCTTCGATAATATGACCGATGCAGAGCGTGGAAAGGAACTCTACGAGGACAAGAAATACGAAGATGCAATACGTTATCTGAGCGTTGCTGCTCAGGAAGAAGATGATGCAGAAAGTGCTTACCTTTTGGGTAAATGTTATTTCTATGGAAACGGTGTTGAAACCGACCTTGCCGAAGCACATAAATACTTCCTAAAGTCGGCTAAGGCTAACAATCCCGAAGCCCAATACGTGGTGTATACGCTATATTATGAGGGTCTGGGCGTTGAGGCCGACACAACAAAGGCCATAAGGTGGCTTGAGCGTGCCGCAAACTCCGGAATAGATGATGCGACGATAGAGCTTGGTGACTATTATACGGAGATAAGCGAGTATTCCGATGCCTTTGAATGGTATACTATGGCCGATTCTGCAGGAATACCTCTCGCAAAATATAAGTTAGGTCTCTGCTATTACTATGGCTACTATGTAGAAATGAACAATTATTTGGCTATAGATTTGTTCCGTGAGGCTTCCCGCCTTGGTGTAGGCGAGGGTGCATATATGGTAGGAGAGTGTTACTATTATGGGTACGGTGTTGAGGAAAATGAATCTACAGCTGTCACTTGGTATAAGAAGTCGGCCGACCTCGGTTATAATATCGCTATGCGCGATTTAGGATACTGTTATGCAAATGGCCGCGGTGTTGCGGAAAATACCACAACGGCATTTGAATGGTACAAGAAGGCTGCGGAGCACGGCGATACAGGCTCACAGAGGATTCTTGGCAGTTGGTATCATAACGGAATAAATGTTGAACAGAATGATACTATAGCCCTTGAGTGGTATATGATGGCTGCAGAGGCCGGAGATGGGGAGGCAATGAATATGGTAGCCCGTTTCTATGACGAAGGTTGGGGTGTCGAGGAGAACAACCGTGAGGCATTCAAATGGTACAAGAAGGGTGCCGAAGCCGGTGAACCTGCCGCATATTATAATTTGGGTATCTGCTATCACAATGGCGAAGGAACTACAAGAAATGTTTCAATGGCACGTCAGATGATGCGTAAGGCTGCAGATATGGGATATGAGGATGCTCAGGAATACATTGATGAATATCTCTATTGATAATCTCGTTCTATTCCAAAAGCAAAAAGGCTTGCCCACTGGGCAAGCCTTTTTGCTTTTGGAATGAATTTTTTGTTTTTACAGAGCCTCAAGTATGCGTTTCAGAACTACAGTTGCCGAAATTTCGCGGTTGGCAGCTTCGGGAATTACAAGGCTTCGCGGGCTTTCTATTACATCGTCGGTTACAATCATATTGCGTCTGACAGGCAGGCAGTGCATAAAATAGGCATTGTCGGTAACTGACATCTGCCGCCGGCCAACGGTCCAGTTGCGGTCGGTGGATAGTATCTTTCCATAATTGTCACCGCTATATGCAGCCCAGTTCTTTGCATATATGAAGTCGGCTCCTTCAAATGCTTTCATCTGGTCGTACTCAATAGGTGCGTTGCCTGTGAACTGCGGGTCGAGTTCGTACCCTTTCGGGTGAGTTATGACAAACTCGTAGTCTGTTGCATTCATCCATTCGGCAAATGAGTTGGGCACGGCCTGTGGCAGTGCTTTGGGGTGCGGTGCCCAAGTAAGCACGACTTTTGGCCGTTCCTTTGTCTTGTGCTCCTCAATGGTAATAAGGTCGGCGAAACTTTGCAGCGGGTGGCGTGTCGCAGCCTCCATTGAGAATACCGGCTTGCCCGAATATTTGATGAACTGGTTCAGTATAACCTCGTTGTAGTCATCGCTCTTGTTTTCGAAACGTGCAAAGGAACGTACACCTATTACATCGCAGTAACTGCCCATAACCGGTATTGCTTCCAAAATATGTTCGGGTTTGTCACTGTCCATTATAACTCCGCGTTCTGTCTCCAGTTTCCAAGCACCTTGATTAATGTCGAGCACAATTACATTCATACCTAAGTTAAGCGCGGCCTTCTGTGTGCTTAGTCTGGTGCGCAGGCTCGAATTGAAAAAGACCATCATAAGTGTCTTGTTCTTGCCAAGATGGGAATATTTGTATCTGTCGGCCTTTATATCAAAAGCTTCATTGATAGCATCTTTTAGATTGCCGATGTCTTTTACTGAAATGAAATTTCTCATAACTCTTATTGTTCTTCTGTTGTTTCTTCTTCTTCTTCTTCTTGAATGTTGTCTACCTCCTCTTTTTTCCTCCACCAACGCCAGTCGTCAAACTCGAATCTGTAAAGGAAACCGGCTCCCTGCGTAGTGAGGTTTGTCTTTGAGAAGTAGCGGTCGTTAGTCTTGCTGTATGCCTTTAGACTGAATGTGCCCTTTGGGTTAAGCAACCACTGAACTTCAAAGTCGCCTATGAAGTTCCTGTTTGCAACAGGGTTCTCACGGTATCCTAAATTGCCGTTTATCAGCAGACGGTTGTTCAGCAGGCGGCCTTCCAGCATACCTTCGACCTCCATACTGTTCCATCCTCTTTCGCTGGTTGAGAAGTTGCCCGAAATGTCCCAGTTTCCGTTGTCTATTATTTGGCCGAGCATATTGTTCAGCTGGTTCGACAAGGTGTTTGATATGAGCGATTCAACAGCCGTCGATGTCTGGTCGCTGTTGTTTGGCGTGTGGTAGTCGAATGTGTAGAACTTGCCAATACCAAGAAGATATATGAACTGCATATTTTTCTGCTCGGGCGTGCTGGCAATGCTTGCAAGAAGTTCGCGTTCTTCCTCACTGCCTTCGGGTAGTTCGAGGTCGAAATTCAGTACAGGCGATTTCAGCGTGCCTGTTATGTTCATTAAGCAGTTTACTTTAACTGTGTTGCGTGTTGTGCTCGATGTTGTCAGGTCGCTTAGTGAAACCGACGGTATAAGATATTTTGTCTTTAGGTTAAGTGCTGCGCTGAATGGGTCGCCTGAGAAATGGAGTGTACTGCCTCTCTCAATGTTGAATTCTTTTGGGAAAATATCCTGAATTGTAAATTTGTATGTTCCTCTGTCGAGTGCAAGGTTGCCTTTCATTGAAAAACCAGCCTTGTCGTCATATATTGCGTGAATGGTCCCGTTCCCATAAATATCTATGTAGTCATCGGTGCGCATATTTGTATATACACGTAGCTTAAAGGAGTCGTTTAGGTCGAGCAGGAAATCGAGGTTTAGTTTGCTGCTCACATCACTGACACTGTTGTATATGCTACCGAATGTTGTGGTTGTGGAAGTCTCTTCTATTTTGCTGTTGTCTACAAATGTTACAAAACTATTGTCGCGTACACCGCCAATGTCGCTTGAATTGTATATGAACTTTGAGTTTGGCGAGTTTACGATATTAGCACTGAGGGACAATCCTTTTCCGTCACTTTTAAGTTGTGCATATCCTTTGCCATATACAGTTCCATAGAAAGGCAGTGAACCGAAATTAGGCGTGTCATATACCAAAAAATCTTCAAATTCTATATATAGCCCACAGGCCCATTGCGACAGGTAGTTGTGATTTACGGTTCCGGAAAGGATACCGCTGTTCCCGTCTTTGTCGCGTAGGCGGGCATTTTCAAATCTCAATGTACCTTTGGTGAACCTGAGTGTATCGCCCATAAATGTATAGGTTGTATTTGTGGCCTTTATTCTGGTGCTGCAGTCAAGTGCTACGGCTCCATAGAGGTCGACGAATCTCCAGCTTCCACGTAAATGCACCAACCCGCTTGCAGTGCCTCTTACATTGTCGAGGTATGCACCGAGTTTCTTGTTTATGAATGCAGTATTCAGGTTGTCGGCATCTATTCTTAACGAAATGGTATCATTTGCTTGCGATAGAAAGCCTTCTACGGTTGAAAAACCTCTGCTGTCCTTTATTCCGCAGTTGAGCAGTATGGCCTTCTGCTCGTTGCTCCAGCCTATTCTTGCATCGCAGTCGCCCATAAGGGCGCCATCAATCCCCATATTTTCTACGTTGAACCTGCCTCGTGCATCGGGATTGGAAAGGAGGCTTGTAACGTGTGCTTCTCCAGTTGCACAACCGTTTATTTTCAGTAATTTAAAGTTTACAAGGTCTAGTATTGTTGCAACTTCAAGGTTGTTGGTGCTCACCTTAAGCGTGTCTGTATTGGCTATGCCTGCCACTCCGCTTATCTTCAAATATTGGCTTTCGTTGTAGAGGCTAATGTTCTCGACAGAAAGTCTCTCTAAATTCCCTGAAACAGTTCCTTCCGATATTTCCCAGATACTGTCGTTGTGCAGAATGACATCGTTGTATATTCTTGCATTTATATCAACCGGTCCCGAATTGTTTTCGGCAAGTGTAGCGTCGAATCTTAATCTTCCTTTTGTATGTGGTCCAGTGGCGATATTTCCTCTTTGTCTGTGGTTGTCCCAATCTATGGAGCTTCTTATAGTGTCGTTCTTTATTTCTGTATCAAGCCCTATGACTATATCGTTCCCGGTATCGTTATAGTTGAAACTTCTTTTGTTCTTTATTATGGGCTTGTGTATTTTTGATGTCAGGCTGAACCTTGTATCGTTTGAATTGCCCGAGAATTCAATCTTTCTGTATAGCCCGCCGGCAATCTCTATATTGTTGGCCAAAAGGGTTAGTGTATATATATCTTCCTTGTCGTCGCAAATTCCGGAAACGGCAATATCCTCGTTTATTGCAAGCGGAAAGTTGAACATACTCTGCAGAATGTCGGTCCTTTTTATCTCTAATGTGTAGAAGAGGTCGTTTGTCCTCTCTCTTGTTGTTGCGTTGACAATATTCAGCGAAGGGATATGTTTGCTTATAGCATCGGCAAAACTTCCCGGCAGTGTTCCAATGTTGAACTCGCCAATGATGCTTCCTTTGATAAAATCGGAATTTATGGCAAGTATACGCTCTTCTTCGTTCCGGTTATCTACAATATAGATATTTCTGATAACACTTTGTTTGTCGTCGTTTGTAATTGTGAAGCGGTCAATGTTTGCAGTGGTACTGTTCTTGCCGTTGGCCTTTTGCGTGAATGTACCGCTTGCTACAAATGAATATACGTTATCTGTTTTACTGTTGAGGATGTTTAATGCTTCGGGGTTGAATGCTCTGACGCTCAGTCCTATTTTTGCGTTGCTGTTCCTTGTATTGTCGACTTCAATCTCTACATCGGCTGTGAGGTTGGGGTCTTCTGTGCTTGCATACACATCGACCTTGTTCCTGTAGGCGTTGCCTTTTATGACTATGGGCGCATAATTGTAGTTGTTGAATTTCAGGTTTGTTATTTCGCTGTTGAATTCGGCAATCTTGTCGGGTGAGTTTATATTGCCGTTTGCTGTTGCTGTAATGTTGCAATGCTGCAGGTCTTTTATCCCTGCAAGCCTGCTTAACAGGATGTTGTTGCCTTGCAGGCGTGCATTGTAATGGCCAGTGCTGTCCAAATTTGCTGTGGCAAATACCGCGCCATTGCCGTTGCTTGCTTGCAGGTTGAATGAGAGGGCGTTTTCTGAAATATGCCCTTCGCCG
>JAEIGA010011599.1_pt1 | contig 13382 bp, 9 predicted proteins | sample 9270691 | NCBI WGS metagenome assembly JAEIGA01 (sample SAMN17057246, study PRJNA624740) | gut metagenome | biome: biome; isolation source: fecal sample | host: Bos grunniens | place: China: Xizang | collected 2019
GCTCTGGCCATTGAAACCAGACGCCATTACAGAAAGAATAATGCTCGAAGGACCAACCAATGGAACAACCTTCAGTCCCTTGCGCTGCGCAATGGCAACGACATCGGCACCCGGGTCGGCAACAGCAGGGCAGCCGGCCTCTGATATCACGCCCATAGGCTTGCCCTCTTGCAAAGGACGCAGATATCCCGCTACATCCTGCGGCGAGGTATGCTTGTTGAGTTCAAAGAACTGCGAGCCATCAATATCAAAAACAGGGTCAACCTTGCGCAGGAAACGGCGCGCGGAGCGCACGTCCTCTACAATAAAGTGGCGTATACCCGCTATGATTTCACTGTTATATTGCGGTAACACATTACCAAGCGGAGTATCGCCCAATGTAACGGGCAAGAGATATAATGCAGCCTCCATATATTAACCAAGTTGTGAAAAATGTTTTTTACCTTTAATATAGTATTGCCATAGCAATGAAAAACGGGCACGCTCCTTTATTTTGACAGTAACCGCTGCGGCAAGATTCTGTTCACGCGCACTCTTGTACCCGGCACGCAATAGTCTGTATTCACGACGCGCCCGCAACACGGCCTTGAAATCGCGCCAAGCACCCGTTAGCAGAAACTTGAGCGCTGCCACATAATCAAGCACTGCGCGCATACACATTACACTGCGCAATTCATCATCAGGCAAATTCTTATACAGCATCAGCAGATTGTTACGGAAATTTAGGAATGTCTTTTGCGAATTACTCTTGTTGAGTGTTGCACCGCCAACGTGATATACCTTGCTACCCGGCACAGCATATATTGCCCCACCCCTTGCAAGCATGCGCCAACAGAGGTCAATCTCCTCCATATGCGCAAAGAAACGGCCGTCAAAGCCACCTACCGTGCGGAACGCATCGCGACGCACCATCATGGCAGCACCCGTCGCCCAAAAGACACGGCACACATTGTCATACTCTCCTTTGTCCTCCTCAATGGTATTGAACAGTCGTCCACGACAGTAAGGATAGCCATAGCGGTCAATGAAACCACCTGCCGCACCGGCATATTCAAAATATCCTTTGTTGTCATATGCAAGGATTTTGGGTTGACAAGCCACAGCATCCGGGGTGTTTTCCATGAATGAAAGCAGTGGTTCAAGCCATCCGTCGGTAACCTCTACATCAGAATTCAGCAGCAGGAAATATTCCGCATCCACCAGTTCAAGTGCCTTGTTATAACCATCGGCAAAACCATAATTTTTGTCGAGTTGAACAAGACGAACGGATGGGAAGCCGTTTGCAACGACAATCACAGAGTCATCGGTTGAAGCATTGTCGGCCACAACAATCTCTGCTCCGGGTGAATATCTCACCACCGATGGCAGAAAGCGCTCAAGCATTGACGCCCCGTTATAGTTCAATATGACAACCGCGACTTTCATCTGTTTCACTTGCCAGACACCTCAATTATCTCTTCAACTGTCAAGGCCGACTTATCCTCATTTAAACCACCCAGACGCACACGTACAAGACGGTTTACCAAAGCCGGATCGGCAGCAGTCTCCACACGAATATAGTTTGCCGTGAAACCACCCATAGTCATTCCCGAGCGTGGTTTCTCAAACAGCACGACAGCTTCCTTGCCACGATATTTCTCGTAAAAGGCAAGACGTTTCTCCTCACTCAATGCAATGAGCAACTGGCTACGACGATGCTTCTCGGCAGGCGATACAGCCCCTCCTAACTTCAGCGCCTGTGTACCCGGACGTTCAGAGTAACTAAAAACATGCAGTTGTGAGATATCAAGTCCTTTGATGAATTCATATGCCTGCTGAAAGAGTTCCTCACTCTCACCACGTGTTCCCACAATGACATCCACGCCAATGAATGCATCTGGCATAGTCTCTTTTACCTTTGCAATTTTGGCAGCAAACAAGGCTGTATCGTAACGGCGGTGCATGAGTTTAAGCACATCGTCACTACCAGCCTGCAGCGGAATGTGGAAATGTGGCATAAAGGCACGCGACTGCGCCACGTAGTCAATTATCTCATTGGTGAGCAGATTTGGTTCAATGGATGAGATTCGATAGCGCGATATGCCATCCACACCATCAAGAGCCTTGACGAGTGAGACAAAGGACTCCCCTGTAGACTTTCCAAAATCACCGATATTCACACCGGTAATGACAACTTCCGAGCCACCCTCGGTTGCAGCCTTCTGCGCCTGCTCCACAAGTTCTGAAATCTGCGGGTTACGGCTGCGTCCACGCGCAAAAGGGATAGTACAATACGTACAGTAGTAGTCACATCCATCCTGTACCTTTAAGAAATAGCGAGTGCGGTCGCCACGTGAACAGGAGTGTACAAAGTTGCGTACATCCTTTGTGGGCTGCACATACCACTCGCCGCTATTGGTTTCTTCAATATTCTTTATTATATAGTCGAGCACATTACCCTTCTTGTCAATACCAAGCACCACTCCCACGCCCGGTTCCTGAGCAAGTTTCTGGGCCGAGAGTTGTGCATAGCAGCCCGTAACCACAACAAAGGCACCTGGATGCTGCCGCACCAGTTTATGTATAGCCTGACGGCACTTTTTCTCGGCCTCCTGTGTAACGGCACAACTGTTAACAACGCAGATGTCGGCAACCTCGCCACGCTTTGCAGTGCGTATGCCGGCATCCTGCAACTGTCGTTCAATTGTTGCCGTTTCCGAAAAGTTCAGTTTGCAGCCAAGCGTGTAGTACACAGCCTTTTTATCCTTGAAAACCGTTTTATCAATCATCTGTCCTTAATTGCTTTGTGCCAATTTTCTGCGAAAATAGCACTTTTTTTTCTAAATATAGAAATTGAGTCTGCAAATAATGCTCAAAACGGGCTCAGTATAAATTTAGTGTGGATAAGCAAATAAATTGGCAATTCTGAAAGTAAGATATTGAGGAACGGTCGCCAAAAAACAGTGTCGGTATCGCTTTCGCTCACCATTACATTCTACAGCAGTCCTCAACCTTAATTGTTCACTTGTATTTTCTTCAAGTCGTTCTTTCATGTTCTTTTGGCGGCCAAAAGAACGAAAAGCCCCGGCACACGGAAAGCCCAGTCCACCTTTTCTTTGCTCAGGAGTCGCTGGGCGACATCCCTCGGTCAAAAAGGTGTTGCCACTTGAACCTTTCTGTTGATTTTTGGGTGATGCGGACCTTCCTCAGTTAGTCACTCGCCAAGGCGAGCACCTAACTAGCGGGCGAACATACCTCTCACTTAATCCAAAAATCACCAGGGTTCAAGTTGTGTCCTTTAACGGTGCCGGTTTTACTTGACATTACCATTGTACGCGTTAAAGTCCGCGATGCATGCCGATAAACCTTCATCACAAAAGTAATTCCCCGCCAAGGGCGGAAAGTTACGTGTAAGCGAGCGAAAGCCAAACTTGTTTGAGCTTTTGCGGCGAGCATGAGTAACTTATCTAATGGGCACCGTTGAAAATTGCGAGTAAGCGAGTGTGGGTAAACTTGTTTACACACAAAGCGAGCGAAAGCAATTTCAACCAAGTTAAAAATCCAACGTTTGATAATACTGTTTTTGACAACACTCGCTATTCGCGACCCGCAGGGGATGAATTACATCCATCCTACCTGCGACCTATCGCTGCTCGTGTTATCGAAGACTAAAGCCTTTCCCGTGTGCCGAGTTCTTTGGTACTTTCTGTCACACAGAAAGTACATGTAGTAAGACTACAGAAAGAATATAAGACAACTGAAGAAGGTTTAAAATTGCGAGTAAGTGTGGGTAAATTTACCCACAAAGTGAGCGGAAGCAATTTCAAAAAAAAGTTAAAACTACAATCAATTCTATAAATCAATAGACTATCCCCCAGGCTTAAAGCAAACCGGGGCATCCACACCTTTTTACGACTGAGCCATATTTTAGCCCACAACATACGATATACCCGGAGGGGGTTGGCTCGCATGGAGGAGCTGCTGCAGAGCGGCCGGGGAGTAGGAGCCAAAGCCAGTCCATGCAGAATCAATATTAATATTTGTTAAAATTGCAGAAAACAAACACAAAAACAAATCAACCTCTAAAACAAAACACAACCTATAGTTGTTAGTACTATTAGGCAACAATACACCACTGAAAAATAAAATAAGGAACCGCCATTGGCATTGCAGAGCGAACCTTGGAGTTACACCTACAGCCTAACGTGGGACAGAAACAGAGTTGATGAAATGCTGCAGTAGACATCCAGCCCATACGCTCTGCAATGCCGGCAGTTTCAGCTACAGCAGCCCATAGTTCAACAAATGGGCACACACCATCATGCGTCACGCATTCATAGAGGGCGTGAATGGCAAGTTCTTTCAACATAAAAAGCTGCGGGTAAGCAAGCGTGTGGAAGCTAAAAGAACTGCAGCACCGCACACTGTGCGCCTATGCGCGCCTATGCGCACCAACTCAACAACGGCAACCCACGCTACGCCCTCGGTCAAGCCTGGGACAACTAAAGACAAAATTCATGGACCCACCTCATTGGCACCGTTAATTAGCGGTGCCAAGTTTTTTCATCGGGAACCATTAATCCACATAATTTTTTTTCACATTTAAATTGGTTATCAGCAATATAATTATTACTTTTGCAGATAGTACAAACACCACGCTATGGAAAAATACTTCGACATAAGATACGAATTTGACGTACCAACCGTCCATACCACCATTGACGAGCGCATTGCCAATGGCAAAACCGGCTATATATGTGTTGCCGACGGCAACATACTCACCATGGTGCACCGCGACGAAGAGTACCGCGCCGTCATCGACGGCAGCATCTTCTCCATCTGCGACAGCAGCTGGGTCCCCAAGTTTGTAAAGTGGATATACGGACACAAGCGTACCCACTATTGTGGTAGCGACATCTTCATCGATGTTGTGCGTGCACGCAAGCACCGCATGATATTCCTTGGCACAAAGCAGAATGTTCTCGACGCCCTGCAACAGAACCTTGCAAAAGAGAACCCCGATGTACTGGGCATGACATTCAAGGAACTGCCATTCTGCACAGTCGAAGAGTTCGACTACCCCGGCATTGCCCGCATGATTGAGCAGGACGGTGCCGACATTATTTGGGTAGCCCTTGGCGCACCAAAGCAGGAGCAGTTCATGCACCGTCTGCAGCCACACCTCAAGCACGGAGTGCAGATAGCCATCGGCGCAGCCTTTAACTTCTACAGCGGTTTGGCCGATGCGCCCCAACGTTGCCCGGCATGGATGCGCAAGCTACACCTTGAGTTCGTGCACCGCATCTTCAAAGAGCCCAAGAAACAAATCAAGCGTTGCTGGGGAATTGTGACCACCCTGCCGGCGATTTTCAATAAAGAGAGGAATGTGAAAAAACTAAAAAAATATTAGAGTTTAAAAAACATCTAATATACCCAAATGTCAAAAGGAGAAAATAAACATATAGTATAAGGCTTATTAAGAGCTATTTAAACTTATTATCTCATGGCAAAAATTATAGTCCAGAACACCGATGTAACAATAATATCCATTAATGATAATGATTACATTTCAATTACGGATATTGCAAAGCATAAAAGCGATGACCCAACTGCTGTTATAGGCAATTGGATGAGAAATAGAAACACCATTGAATATCTTGGTGTATGGGAGAGTTTGTACAATCCACTTTTTAAACCCACCGAATTCGAGGGGTTTAAAAAAGAAGCAGGCTTGAATGCTTTTACTATGTCCCCACAAAAATGGGTAAATGCTACAGGTGCAATAGGTATCATATCAAAATCGGGAAGATATGGTGGTACATATGCGCACAAAGACATAGCATTTAAATTTGCGAGTTGGATTTCTGTAGAGTTTGAACTATATATTGTCAAAGAATTTCAGAGACTAAAGGCTGAAGAAGAAAAACAGATTGGTTGGACTGCGAAACGAGAATTATCAAAAATCAACTACCAAATCCACACCGATGCTATAAAAGAAAACCTGATACCAACAGAAGTATCAACACAAGTTGCAAGTGTAATATATGCAAACGAAGCAGATGTTCTCAATGTGGCAATGTTTGGAATAACAGCAAAACAGTGGCGTGAAGCTCACCCCGATTTGAAAGGTAATATACGCGATTATGCAACAATAAACGAATTGATATGTCTTTCAAATATGGAGAACCTGAACGCTGTATTCATTAAAGACGGTCTCTCACAACGCGAACGACTAATCAAACTTAATCAAATAGCAATTCATCAAATGCAAATACTACAAAATAACAAACAGCAAAAGTATTTAAAATAAAAATTTCATTTTAATCATGTTGCACGATACCTCACCTACCTCCATCGTTAGAGCAATTAAAACAAGAAATTGAACAACAGAAGGAATTTTTCCGTTTGCAGCACAAATCTTTGAACGAAGAGTCTAAAGAAACAGATTAAGCGTTGCTGGGGAATTGTGACCACCCTGCCGGCAATTTTCAATAAAGAGAGAAATGTGAAAAAACTAAAAAAATATTAGAGTTAAAAAAACATCTAATATACCCAAATGTCAAAAGGAGAAAATAAACATATTACCAACGTGTCATTTATCACAGAAATAAAGGACATCATTAACCGAGCAAGGCAAAAGGCTTATTCGGCTATCAACGCAGCCATGGTTGAAGCCTATTGGCTGGTAGGTCGTCGCATTGTGGAGGAAGAACAAGGAGGTGCTTCACGAGCCGAATATGGCAAGGCTTTATTGAAAAAACTTGCTACCGAGTTGATGCCACTATATGGCAATTCATATTCAGTTCGTCGTTTACAGGATTATCGTCAGTTCTATCTCTATTTCAAGGATATAGAGATTTGGCACTCACGAGTGCCAAATCTCACTTGGACACATTATCGTGAGCTGCTTATGGTTAGTGACGAGACAGCACGCTATTGGTATATGCAGGAGGCAGCAAAAGAGATATGGAGTGTAAGAACATTGCACCGCAACATCTCATCACAGTACTACCATCGTCTGTTGCAATCTCAAGCAAAGAACGCGGTAATTGATGAGATGAAGCAAATTACAGCACCAATGCAGGGTGATAAGCTGGAATTCATCAAAAACCCGGTAGTTGCAGAGTTTTTGGGGCTGGTTCCAAATGCCAAGTTCTCGGAAACTGAATTGGAGAGTGCCATCATTACCCACCTTCAGAAATTTATAATGGAGTTGGGCAAAGGTTATGCCTTTGTTGCACGCCAGCAGCATATCCGGACAGATATGGGAGACTTCTACATTGACCTTGTCTTCTACAATTACATTCTAAAATGCTTTATGCTTATTGATTTGAAGACAGAACAAATAAGTCATCAAGATGTAGGGCAAATGGATATGTATATCAGGATGTATGATGAGTTAAAGCGAACAGAAGGTGACAATCCCACTATTGGACTCATCTTATGCTCTCAAACAAGTAAGGATATGGCACGATACTCAATGTTAAAAGACAACGATCGGCTATTCCAAGCAAAATACCTCACATTTCTGCCAACAGAAGAAGAACTTAAACAAGAAATTGAACAACAGAAGGAATTTTTCCGTTTGCAGCACAAATCTTTGAACGAAGAGTCTAAAGAAACAGATTAAGCGTTGCTGGGGAATTGTGACTACTCTGCCAAAGATATTCAGGAAAGAGAAGAAAGCAAAGAAACAAAACATTCAAGAAAGGATAAGAATATAAGAAATGCAATGACCGGGAACAAATACAAGTGACGACAATTATCCAAGATGGATAATAGAATTAAGCAGTCCTAAAATTACAATCTGACAAAGAAACAATTAGACACACTAGAGAATACAAGAACCCGAACATGACAGACAATTCACAAAACAACAAACGTATTGCCAAGAATGCAATGATGCTATATATAAGGTTATTCCTCATAATGGGAGTAAACTTCTATATGTCACGCGTCGTGTTGCAGATACTTGGTGTTGAAGATCTGGGAATCTACAATGTTGTTGGAGGAATAGTAACAATGATGACATTCCTCAACAGTTCCTTGAATATAACCACCCAAAGATTCATGAATTATGAAATGGGCAAGGGACGGTTCGAGAACCTGAACAAGATATTCTCAATGTCATTCTGGAGTTACGCCATAATTGCCATTGTAGTCCTGGTTGTTTGTGAGTCTATTGGTCTGTGGTTCTTCTACGAACACTTGAATATTCCCGAAAACAGGTTGAATGCTGCATTCTGGGTATATCAGTTGTCTATTCTCACATTCATCATCAACCTGCTCACTGTGCCATACACTTCGACTATTATTGCACACGAGCAGATGAATTTCTACGCATATCTGTCAATAGGCGATGTAATCCTGAAGCTTGCTCTTCTCTACGTATTAAGCTACATTAACCACGATAAGTTGACATTCTATGCCATTCTAATGTGTGCAGCAACCCTGTTCATCTGGTTCTGCAACTGGATATACTGCCGAATGAAGTTCAACGAGTGCAAATTGCGTTTAATGTGGGACAGTACCACATTAAAGAAGTTACTTTCATTCTCGGCATGGAATTCTGTTGGAGCCATTGCATCCTCTGTTAACGAGCAGGGAGTGAATATTCTTATCAACATATTCTTTAATTCCGCATTAAACGGCGCACGGGCAATTGCATACCAGATAAAGATTGCCATAAATTCTTTTGCAGCGAATTTCCTTACAGCAGTAAGGCCGCAGCTATTCAAGTCCTATGCCGAGGGGAAATTGGATTACATGAACAAGCTGGTATTTTCAAGTACCAAATTCTCAATATATCTGTTATTAATATTAATTCTTCCCATTTTATTCAATACCGAATATATTCTTGATTTATGGTTGGGTGAAATAACACCCGAGATGGTCTCATTCACCCAGTTGGTAATCATAAGCGTACCTGTAAGCACCTGTTTCCCAGTACTTGCCAATGTTTCACAGGCTACAGGAAAAATAAAATGGTACCAGATAAGCGCCTCAATTATGTTCATTATGATACCAGTCTGCACATATATACTTTATAAATGCGGTATGGTTGTTGAATGGGCTTTCATAATGACCTTTGTCTGGGACGTCATAGGTTTGGCAGTACGCCTGATAATATTAAAAAAGGACATTCAATTCCCCATGGGTAAGTATATGCAAAAAGCAATTCTCCCGCCTTTGTTGATATGTATAATTGTAACCTCTGCTATCGCCTACCCTATTACATTTATTCAAATGGAAGGTTGGCGGTTCCTGATATTATCAAGTGGAGCAATCATAACATCAACGCTACTTTGCATATGGCTAATAGGACTTGAAAAGTATGAGAAGCAACTTATTGGAGTTTACATTGCAAAGATTATAAAGCACCGAAAGAGATAGAACACTATTAATAAGAACAATTCATATGATAGACATAAAGGATAAAAGCAATTGCTGTGGATGTGCTGCCTGCGTGCAGCGCTGTCCAAAGCAGTGCATCTCAATGGTAGAGGACAACGAAGGATTCCTATACCCCAAAGTTGACACACAAGTGTGTGTTGATTGCGGAATGTGCGAGAAGGTATGTCCTGTCATCAACCAAAACGAAGAACGAATACCTCTTGGCGCATTTGCCGCGGTAAATCCCAATGAACAGATACGTAGAGAGAGCAGTTCGGGGGGCATATTTACTATGCTTGCCGAAAAAACTATTGCAAAAGGCGGTGCTGTATTCGGCGTAAAGTTCAACAAGGATTGGATACCCGAGTTCGGTTATGCCGAAACCATGGAGGACATTGCACCTTTCCGTGGAAGCAAATATGTGCAGGCAATTGTTGGCAATGCATACAAAAATGCAGAAGAATTCCTGAAGGCAGGCCGCGAAGTGCTGTTCAGTGGCACATCATGCCAAATAGCAGGCCTGAAGAAATTCCTGCGCAAAGATTATGAGAATTTGCTCACCGTAGACATAATATGTCATGGCGTTCCTAGTCCCAAAGTTTGGAACATGTATCTTGAAGAGACATGCTCCAAACTTATGAAGACTAGAACGGATGGAAAAAATTCAGTCGTCTCCGCCAAAGGCGGAGAATATAAATCTTGCATTGAAGCTATAAGCTTCAGAAGCAAGATTAACGGATGGAAAAAATTCAGTTTTCTATTAAAACTGAATTTTCCCACCTGCGATGGAAAAAATACAGATGTTTTTTTGGAAAATGTCCAAAAAAACATCTATTTGCGTGCATTCCTCAGCGATATGATTCTGCGCCCATCATGCTACTGCTGCCCGGCAAAAGCAGGCAAAAGCGGTAGTGACCTTACATTGGCCGATTATTGGGGCATATATACCCTTGTCCCGAAACTCGACGATGACAAGGGTGTGTCGGCAATAACAGCAAATAGCAAACGTGGGGAGTCACTGCTGAAAAGTCTTGGAATCAGACTATACGAAGCACCATTGGAAGATTTAGTACACAAGAACCCAGCATTTGCGAAATCTACAAGAAGGCCTAAAAACAGAGACGAGTTCTTCAAAGAAGACGGCAAAGGAGTTTATGAAAAAACCAAAGTATTATGCAAGGTTCCTTTCAAAACAAGATGTAAGCGCATTATAAAAAACATTATTTTTGGTATCTTCAGTGCAAAGACATTAGGAAAAATAAAAAAATCAATAACAAGATAAATATGAAGATCGGAATATTGACATTTCATTGGTCCAACAATTATGGAGCTGTAATTCAGGCATACGCGCTGCTTTCAAAACTAAAAGAACTTGGGCACGAAGCATATATAATTGACCGCAGAATGGTTTACAAAGGCATTCTGCGTAAGTTATACCATAAATTTTCGTATGAGCATTTCTTCTCATGGCAAAAGTTTTGGAAAGACGCAGATGCCTTTCTGCAACCAAGAACAAAGACATATACATCACACGATGAACTCGTAAATAATTTCGATAAAGAAGACTTCGATGCTGTGATTGTAGGCAGTGACCAGGTATGGCGCTGGAAACTTATAGGATTGAACTACTTCTTTGACTTTATCACGGACAATAAAACAAGACGCTATTCTTATGCAGCATCATTCGGCCTTAATGAATGGCGTGGCACAGAGGAAGACAGGAATGCTATTTCGGAACTTCTCAAAAGGTTCAACAGAATCTCTGTGCGCGAAGAGAGCGGCGTAAAGATATGCAAAGAGACATTCGGGGTAGATGCAGAACTGGTTCTTGACCCCACTCTGTTGCACACCGGAGAATTTTATGAGCAGACATTGCTCAAGAACCACAATCGCCAGCGAAGCGGTAAGGTTGTTTCATATATTCTGGGAAAGAACAATAAAAAACAAGTAAAAGAGATTGCAGAATGGGCAAAAAGCATAAATTTGAAACACAACGAGTTGTTCTGGACTGGCATTGAACATCCTTCTCTCATTGGTAAAAGCGAGTTTCATGCCAATCATATAACACCCACAGAATGGCTCAATGAAATAAGGAATGCTGAATACATAATCACCAATTCTTTCCACGCAACGGTATTCTCCATTCTTTTCCAGAAACAGTTTGTTGTTCTTGTCCACGAAGGCGGAGGAAACAACCGACTGGAAACATTATTCAATGAATTAGGAATTGAAGGGCGCATTGCACATTCGGTAAAAGAAGCAAAGAATATTATCGACAACAAGATATACTACAAGGCAATTGCCGAAAGACATAATAAGTCAAAAAATAAATCATTAGAATTCCTTAACAAACTGTAATAAATTGAACTGAGTGCAATGTTAATATATTTGCTGTTCATAATATCACCATTTATAGCGCCAATTGCATACACCTTTGGCATTTGGAACACAACCTCATCCACAACAAGGAAATTGTGGACGCAAGCAATATTACTGTCATTATATGTGGCCGTTTTAGGATGTACAAAAGAGTTGGACGGCGATTTCCTTGAATATCAGGAATACTTTTTGAGTGTTCCCAAGTATGGATTTATTGATTACTTGTTTAGTTTTGGAAAAGAACCCTTGTACTATGCATACACCTACGTATCATACTACCTGTTCTTCGGCAACTGGAATCTGTTTGTAGTAAGTTTCACATTTATAAACTATATTCTTCTATCCTATGCCGTTATAACTATCGGGAAAAAGATCAACGCCAATATCAAGACTGTCATAACTGCATTGTACATAATGGCCTTTTTCTTTCAGGAATTAGCAGTATCAGGCAACCTTGTAAGACAATGTCTTGCACAGTCACTGACTGTTGTATTCTTCGTTTGTCTATATATCAACAACAAAAGAAAATGGTGGATTGCATTATCTGCCATATGCATACATTCTAGTTGTATCCCTATACTTGGATTAGGACTGATACCTATGATGAAAAAGAGATATACTCTAAAATCATTCATAAAATTATTGGCAATCCTACTTGTTTTCATAAGTCTTTTTTATGCAGCTGGCAATATATTCAGCAATATCCCATTTATTGGGTATATCTTCTCAAGAGCTACAAACAGCGAGCAACTTTTGGGACAGGACAGTTGGCAGGAAGAGGTTGGTTTGACAACTGTAATGATAATCCTGCTAATGATTTTATCCTATATGGCGTTAGTAATATACCGTAACAAAAATTCACAGGAAACAGAGAAGGTTATATCAATGGTAAACTTCAACATCATTTTGATTCTGTCAATGGCAATTTGCAATGCAATCGGCGCATACTATTTGTTGATGAGATATTTCTTCTTTATATATGCATTCCAGAACACACTTATAATAATATATCTAAACAAATCAAAATTTATGCACAATGATGCTGTAAGGGTCTCATTAATAGTTATATTTATATTATATTTCTTTTACAACCTCGCCAATAACATATTCAGTTATGCGCCATTAGAAGAGGCAATAGTCTATCCGGCTCCAATGCACATTTTCTAGATATGCAAAGTTTTTATAATGTATTTCATTAAGAAAACAAGACTTAAAAAGGTACTGCTTTAATAAATTAAATTTATAATAGTAATATGAACAGGAAATTACTAATATTCCACCCTACAATTGCACCTTACCGCATAGACTTTTTCAATGACCTCCACAAGGCCTTTGAGACGCGTGTTTGCTTAAGATACCGTAACCTCAGATCGCAAAAGTTCGACTACGATAAGATTGCCGCACAATTTGAATTTGAGCCGATTTATCAAGACAGTGACATCAAAGGGCATTCGCGCAAATTCTATTGGAAAAATCTTGACGAGTTTAAACCCGATATTGTTATAGTTGAGGAGTTCAGTATTGGAGCCGTATATGTATTGATGCACCGCTTCTTGAAACAAAAGAAATACAAAGTTATCTCCATATGTGACGACAGTTATAATATGGTTGCTGAAAACAACGACTTCTCA
>JAEIGA010011600.1_pt1 | contig 13381 bp, 12 predicted proteins | sample 9270691 | NCBI WGS metagenome assembly JAEIGA01 (sample SAMN17057246, study PRJNA624740) | gut metagenome | biome: biome; isolation source: fecal sample | host: Bos grunniens | place: China: Xizang | collected 2019
AACTTAGCTCACCTGGTAGAGCAGCACCCTCGTAACGTGCCGGTAGTCGGTTCAAGTCCGACAGTTGGCTTAAAAAAAAACTTATGAAAAATATCTTTTTTATTATTTTTTTCACATTTACTCAAATATTTTTAAGTGCAACAAATTCACTAGCAATTCCTTCAATACAACCGCTATTCCACTTTGAAGAAAGTTTTTCCAAAGACGAATTATCTTCCCAAGAATTAATCACAGCCGCCATAGAATTTTCAGAAGTTGATTCATCAAGCCCAGAAGGAACAGAAATTTTTAACAAATATCTAGCATTAGAAAAAATCGTAACTTCCCAAGAATTTGCAAACACAACCGAAAAAGAACGGGCAAGCAAAATTCTTACATTAATGTACGAAACAACTTTAAGCCAATACATAGAAAGCCAAACAAAACTATCAACAATGTTTCAAAACGGAACATACAATTGCGTATCTTCCAGCATTTTGTACATGGCACTAGCAAAAGCCTGCGGCTTAAGAGTCGTTCCACAAAAAACACCTTCCCACGCATTTTGTTCAGTTTACATAAACAATGAAAAAATTGATGTAGAAACAACAAATCCCTACGGCTTCAATCCAGGCACAAAACACAAATTAGAATCCCAACACAATCAAAAAAAATACGCAATAATTCCAAAAATCAAATACCAAAACAGAACAGAAATTTCACAAAAAAATCTTGTAAGTTTAATCGCCGCAAATTTGTACGGGGCATATCTTAAAAAAAACAATTTCACAAAAGCAATTCCTCTTGCCCTATCAAGAATGAACTATTTGCAAACCGAAAGCGAACAAATTAAAAACGATGCACGCAACGACTTAGACATAATTTTTACAAACTACACAATCGTCCTTGAAAATAAAAACCAATACGAAACTTCGTTAAATTTTTTGCAAAATTGTATAAACACAGTAGGCACAACACAAAAATTAACAGACACCTACAGCCTTACCTTGTACAACGCAATTGTTTACGAATTAAATAATAAAAACATCACAAACAGCAAAAATTTATTCAACACACACAAAGACAATATTTTTTCAGAATATCAAATCAAAATAAACGAAATGATTTATATAGAAGAATTACAAAAGGAACTTGAAAACACCACAGCCACACAAGCCCTTAAACTTTTAGACAACGCAGAAAACCAAATAACTTTCACACAAAAACAAAACATCAACAGAATAAACAGCTTAAAAGAATTTTTCTGGATTGAATTAATAAACCAAGAATCAGAAAAACAAAACTACATCCAAGCGGCAAAAATTGCAGAAAACGCAATTTCCAAAATGCCAAACAACCAAAACTTAAAGCGAATAAAAAATCAATGCTTAAAAAATCACGGAATAACAATTCACAACAAAATAGTTCCACTTGTTAATTCAAAAAATTATTCCCAAGCAATAAAAATCCTTGAAGAAGGCCTAAAAGAAAATCCAAACAGCATTGAAATAAAAAACGACTTAAACCGCCTTAAAAAATTTGCATACTAGGATATGTAATTTTTTTTCTATATAATTAGCTTATGACATACAATTTTTCGTGGACAGATTTTTCAGAAAAAGCCGATACACAAGATTTTAATTCAATCTATTCCATAAATGAACAAACTGAATTAAATATTTTTGGTGACACAGTTGTTTGTCACACTTTTATCGAAGGCGACAATTACCCTGCGCTAAAATTAATAAAAAACCAATACAAAGAAAAAATTTCCATAATCTACATAGACCCTCCTTACAACACAGGAAAAAAAACATTCACATACAACGATAATTTTTCAGAAAAGCAAGATAAACACAGCAGTTGGCTTTCGTTTATGTTCCGAAGATTAAAACTTGCAAAAGAATTATTAAAAGACGACGGATGTATCTTTATTGCAATTGGCCAAGATGAACTTTACAACTTAAAACTGTTATGCGACAAAATTTTTGGGGAAGAAAATTTCATCAACGATTTTATGTGGCTTCACGGAAAAGGCAAAAAAGACAACTGGAGCCGAACAATGCAACAATCAAATCTTTGTTATGCTAAAAACAAAAAAAAATTAAAGCCCTTCCTTGATTTTGAATACACATCATGGGCAAAAACAAATTCAGACAATGACAGCCGCGGGCCTTGGTTCAGTGGAAGCATTTCCTTTGATGAAAAACGCTCCAATCCAAAACACCCAAATTATTACAAAATAGTTTCACCATCAGGAATTGAATGGCAACGACAATGGTTAATTCCTCAGGAAGAAATGCAAAAACTAATTTCACAAAATAAAATCTACTGGGGAAAAGCTCCAAAATACAATAATGTTCCACGCCAAAAAATATTTAATGGTGAAAAAACAGAAATCATTCCAAAAAACATAATAGATTGCGCCCAAACCACAAGAGAAGCACAAAATCATGTAGATACGCTATTAAATGAACAAGGAAGTTTTGACAATCCAAAACCTGTAGATTTAATAAAACACCTAATCAAAATTACAAATATGCAAAATGATTCAATAATAATGGATTTTTTTGCAGGCAGCGGAACAACATTAGAAGCCGTCCACCAATTAAATCGCGAAGACAACGGAACAAGAAACTGCGTTGTAATACAAAAACCAGAACCAATCGAAAACAAATCGTCAAAATTCAAAACCATTGCAGAACTTTGCTACACAAGAATTGCTCAAATATTATGCAACACAACCGATTCGTTAAAATATTACAAAGTTGAAGAAAAAGATTAATAATTATTCATTCTTAATCCAAAATCTTTAAATGCTGTTACTATTGAAATATAAGGCATTGCACCATAACCTGAAGAACCAAAACTAAATGTAACACCTCCCTTTAGTCCAATAAGATAAAGGAAATTTAATGTAAAGGAAGCATCAACAACTCCATCTACACCAAAAATATCTGGCCAAACAACATATTCAAAGTCAGTAAAAGCACCCGTAAGTTTTGCCCCCGCACTCAAATTAAAAATTGTCATAATAGAAGGTCTAAAACTTACACCACCCATAAATTGTGTGTAAAATCCAAATCCATATATTGAACCAACTATAAATCCTGCTTTCATATCAAAAAGAGGAACAATTTTTTTGTCTAAATCATCATTGTCATAAAAATTTGAAAAACCTGCATAAAAAGTAAATGCACTTGCGTTATCCAAAATCGAAGGTTCTGAATCTTGTTTGTATGAAGAACTTGATTGATTATCATTATCTTTTAAAACACCAAAAAAATCTTCATCTTCATCAACTCCACCAAATGGAATAAAAAGGCTCGCACCAACATCATACAACTTTGTATGAGCAAATAATGATGTAGAAAAACATAATAAAACTAATATAAATATTTTTTTCACATAAAACTCCTACGTTCAAAATCACATAAAAAAATCCTGATTTTCATCAGAATGCCCCCTCATAAATAGTAAATTACTAGGGCAATCATTTTGACTGCCCCAATAATTTGTTTACATCAACAGACCTATTCTGCAGAAATTGTTGTTGGAATACCAGCACCAATATCAGATACAGAGAATTCTTTTTCCACCAATCCTATATATGTGAGAATTTCACCTTCATTTTTTGGCTCAACACATAATCTTCCACCTATAAGTGACAGAGTTTCATCTTGAAAAGGAAACCAACCAGAATCACTATCAGAATCACTATGGATTGTGATAGAATAATCTTCTGTTCTATAATAAAGATTAGCTGTATATTTAAAATTATCTGGTAACGGTTTGTTTAATTTTACTCCTGTCCATTCATACTCATAATAGCCTGAATCTTCATTATAAGATCCATTTAGTATTCCATAATCCTCAATTGTATAATTTTCTAATTCACAATATTTTACTGATTCTGAAATAGTTATCGTTTGTGTTGTTGTATAAGCAGTATAATAACCATCATCTTCTTGGATACCATAAGAAAGATAATATTCATAATCTTTTGATGGTTCAACAAAACTATCAGTAAATATTTTATTTCCTTGGTCAAACTCTCCATTCAAATCCATATAGGAATTAAAGGAATCCTCTTGCTTATTTCTGTAAACCTGAACTGATTTTACATTATTTGGAAGATTTACTGACAGCTGAACACCTTCTTCATTTTGAGATAATGACAATGAAGCATATTCTTTTTTTATACTTCTATTATTACTAGGAAGTTCTACATCTAAATCAGACATATAAACTGTTTCATTCTCTCTTAATTTGTTTGAAAATACTTTTAATTTTGCTGATTCTATGTAATATTCATCATCAGAACTTATAAAACAACTTCCCTTTTTAATATTACTTTGAATAGAGGTAGTGTTATTATTATTATCTTCGTATTTAAGACTTACATATTCTTCGAATCCACTTGGTAAAGCAGGTGTAATAGTTGGTAAAACTGTCCATGAGTATTTACACAACAAAGGGGTCCATTCAAAACTGTAATCATTTGAAATTTGATATTTATCAAGTTCCATTGAATCAACAGATTCACTTACATTAATTGTTTTTATTTCTGTCTTCAAATCAGTATATTCATATTCCCCAGTCCCTTCATTATATTCATCATAACTATAATCTACATAGTAAGAATATTCTTTGCCACCATCTACAAAATAATCCATAAAGGATATTTCGCCCAAAGGATAGCAAAGTTGATTCCAATTTTCATCATAATCAAGGCTGTAGTCCATATAATTTTCACCATCTCTGTAAATAGTCACATTAGAAATTTTTGAATAAGGAATATTAATTGTTAACTTTACACCATTTTCTACTTCTTCAAGTTCTAACGGTTGTCCTGATGGTAAAGTAATTGATTCAGGAATCCCAGTAACATCAAATGGATCAATAAAATATGTATAGCTGTAGTCTAAACTATTTGATTTTTTTTCAATATAAAATTGTTTACTAGTACATGGGATTTCTTTTCCAAAAAATTCACTTTCAATATATATGTCATCCTGTTCATTGTTGGGAATATTACTTTCTGTATTACAATCAAACCACCCATCATCATCATTCAAAGAGTATGAAATACTTGTATAATACTCAAATCCTTCTGGAATACTAGATATAGTTGGATACATATTCCACCTAAATTTTTTATTTGTTTTTTCCCAAATAAGACTTGCTCTAGTATTTATATCTATATTATCAAAATCTTTTTTTACACCATTATCAGGAATAACTATCTTTGTATAACCATACTCATAATCAGTACTATAGTTATTTTTTGAAATTCCTAATTCAACAGTGTATGTATATTGATATTTTGCATCTACAAATTCATCATAAATATCATAGTTTCCTTTATCAAAAAATAACTGTTCACCTGTTTCATTATCATATCCACAAGAAGCAGCAATATGAGTATAACCTCTTTGACCTAATTTATTTCTACTTATAAAAATGCTATATACATTTTCTGGAAGGTCTATAGATATTTTTACGCCTTTATTTTCTACATATTCTGAAGTAACACCTGAAATTGTTTTCAACGAATATTTTACAGGAACAGCTGTACCACTTTCATTTAAATTTCCAGAAGAAAATTCATAATCCCCAAATTGTTGTATTAATTCTAGAGGATATTCAATTAAGAAAGAATTATTTTCAATAACAGTGGTAGTGATACTAACATAATCTGATTTCTCACCATCTAATAAAACATGAGCCTCTAATGTTGCTATATTATCAACAATTGAATAGTTTCCTGTTACAATTGCAGTTGTAATTAATGTAAATCCATTGTCGCCAAAAACTAATGTTCCAAAAGCACTACCATCTAGTAATTGACCTTCAAAAGTATTACCTTTAAATAAGTCTTTAGATTCTTCTGGTTGGATAGGATTTGTATCTCCTCCACCATTTCCTCCGCCGTCTACTTCATTGTTACAACTAAAAAACACTCCACATAGTAGCAAAAACAAAACTGAAAATATTTTATTTTTCATACAATTCCTCCGTTTTATGAAAAATTAATTAAAAAGAAGGGAGGCAGACAAGTGTTCTACCCCCCCCCACGTTGTTACTAAACTATCTTCTTATCTATTGTTTTACAAAAATATCCTGAACCATATCTTCGCCATTATAATATTCCATATAGGCTTTTCCAGAAGCAGAAACAACACCTGTTGAAACTTCATTGCCTTCAGAATCTTTCATTACAAATGAATTACCTTCAATTGTTGCTTTTCCGGTAAGTGTATAATCTTCAGACATAGGAATTGAAAAATTACCTTCTGCATCAATAGTTGTTGTCATTGTTCCGTTTGACCAAGTTCCTTTCATATCAACAGCAGTATTAGAAATTTTTACAGCGTAAGTTTTCATCTTCATCTCTTCAGAAACACACCAGATTACATCATCTTCTTTAACTTCTGCTGTTCCAACTAATTCTACACCTTCACCAGCAGGAAAAGTAAATTCTCCTCCTTTAGCAGTTTCTTTCCAAGTTCCATTCATATTGTATTCTTCAGAACCAGTATCAACAAAAATAGTATAATCAGCTTTAACATCAAGCTTTGCTGTATGATCAACAGTCTTATATTTTCCAACTATTTTACTTGTTGATTTATTTTCATCAGAATCACCAGAATCATCACTACATCCCATAAATCCAAAAAGAATTGATGCAGAAAGCACCAATGTCATAATCTTTGCTAATTTTTTCATATATCCTCCGAAAAAATAAATAATGTTACTATCTATAACAACGTGTTAGTTAATTCTATTATACGAATTTAGATATTGTCAATAAATTTTTTACATTATTAGATATTATTAGTCTATGTCATTTGATTTATATTATTTTAATAATACAGATATGAAATCTACACTCCAGACAAGACTTGCAATAAACTTGAAACAAATAAGAAAAGAAAAAAAATTAACACAATTTGAATTAGCAGAAAAAGCCAATATTTCAGAAGCCATGGTAAAAAGCATAGAACTTTCTATTTCATGGCCAAGCGATAAAACATTAACAAATCTTGCAGAAGCATTGGGAATTGATATTATTAGATTTTTTGTTCCTATTGCACTTGAAGAAAAAGAGCAAAATAATTTATACAACGAAATAAAAAGCGTTATAACAAAAAACTTTAATAATTTTCTAGATGAAGTTATTCAGAAAGTAAAACAATAAAAAAACTGCCTAAAAAGCAAATAAAATTATCTTTTTAGACAGTTTAAAACTTAAAAAATTATCTACAAATTACACAAAAAATTATGCAACAAGCCAAGCATATTTTTTCACACTATAAAGTGGAATCAACGGAATTAAAATAGGAGTTGTTGCTACATATTTTTGATATTCAGGGTCATCACCATAGTTTTTATCTTGGCGAATTTCCAAGCGTCTAGCACCACTAAACATAACATACAAAATTCCAATATAACCCAAAACAACAAAAATCCACTGAACAACAGAATTACAAACACTAATTCCAGAAATAAAAGTTCCAGTGTACAGTAAAATTTCACCTAAATAATTAGGACAACGAACAATCTTGTAAAGCCCAGTACAAACAAAGCGATTAGGATTTTTCTTTTTTGAAATAGCCTTATGAGCATCAGCAATAATTTCCATTAAAATACCAACAACTGCAAATCCAATTCCCACATACAACAATGTATCATCCTGAACTTTATTCACAAATCTAAAAGTCAAAGGAGCTACCTGACAAACATACAAAAACGCACAACTAATCCAAATAGAAAACTTTACACCAACAGGAACAGTTTTTTTAGATTCTTCTTTAAGCAAATTTTTGTAACCAAGGCTTTTTAGTTCACGAATTGCCAAATATCCACCAAGTCGAATTCCATAAAGAATAAGCAACCCACACAAAATAATAGTTCCAAGAGTTAATTGATTACGGAACAAAATCAACAATGTTATACCAATTCCAGCAATAGAAAATCCATAGCCAATAGAAAAAAAGTAAACATACATTACAAATCCAAACGCACTAAGCGCCAAGGCAACCAACGCAGTAATTCCAATAAAATTCATAAATCCTCCAATATAATAGTATAATATAAATTTAAAAATTTTGTTATTTTTGGCAAATATTTTTTTTATGGGCAGATTTTGTTCCGCAAAAAAATCCAAAGCATAAATGCAAACCAATCCCGAATGCTCCACAAAACCGCTCATTCCGCACTTCCCTATCCAGTCATCCTCCTCGTCGTCATTCCATTCCTCCTGCGGTGGACTGCTTCGCAGGTACTCCAATCGCTCCCGCAACTTACGCATTCAGAAAATTGCCTAGTGTACACTAGGCAAAGGAGTTGCATAACTCCTTATTAGCAAATCCTCGTAAACTCGGATTTGCTAATATAAATATTGTTTTAGGAGGCTCTATGTTAGAGTGGATTAGAAATAAATTTTCATTTTGTTTGGCTGTATCTTATGTGCTTGTAATAATCGGTTCCTTAATACTAGGATATGAAACATACTATATTAAAGGAATGATTATAGGTGGTATCGTGGCATCTCTTGTATATACTTTGTTTTTTGGATTAGCAGTAACTATTGTTCATATATCAGAATCCATCGACAAAATAGTCAGTACATTAGAAAATATGAATAACAAAGTTCAAAATGAAGAAATTACAAAAACAAATAATAATACCTTAAAAAAAGAAGAACCTTGCAAAATGTGCAAAACATTAATTCCAAAAGACAGTATTTTATGCCCTCATTGTGGTGCACTTTTGTAATATATAAACTTTCCTTCCACAAACAATAGAAGGTAATAATTGTCAACAAAACTCGCGCAAAAAAATGGAGGGATTATGTACTATAAAATATCTTACACCTTGCCTTAAACATAACACAGTAGACAAAAAAAATACTACATCATATTCTAAATATTAAATGAAAGAAGAAACAGAAAACATAACAAAAGAAACTTTCACAAATAAAAAATTTTATATTATCCTTTCTGGCAATATTTTTTTGGGACTATTGATATTTTTATTTTTAACTACAAATTTAGAATGGAATAATAAAATTGCAAACATTCTTTTTCCTTTTATTGTTTTTGCTTTTTCGTTTTTTACAATAAAATACGCTAAATCTCATTTTGAAAAGCCACAAAAACATAAAATTATTTGGTCTAGCATTCTTTCATTTTTAGTATCTGGACTTTATTTTCTATATTACATTCTTTGTATTACTGTGGGATTCTTATTCTTTTTGTTTAGCATGAGTGAAGAACATAACAAAGTTTTAATTCAACGGGTATCATCTCCAAATAATGTTCGTTATTGCGAAACTTATTTTTATCCTGTTGGAGCATATTCAGGAGGAACTGGAAGAATTAGAATTTATTGTATCAATAAATTTTTTCCACTTGTTAGAAAAGAAGTATATTATGAACCAACAGCTCATTTTGCATACGAAGAAGAAGAACTTCCATTCAACTTTGTATCTTGGAAAGATAACAAAAAAATATTAATTTATCAAACAAAAGAAATTAGTGTTTGTGAAGTAGTTTTTTATGTTAAAAAGTTATTTCTTATGATTTTGAGAAATAATACAGCTAAAAGGATTGAAAAAATATGAAAAAAATATTTTCCATCTTATTTGTTTTATGTTTTTCTTTATGTTGTTTTGCAAAGGAGAACAACGACATTAAATTTACTGTATATCAAAATAACAAATATAAATATGCAGTTAATGAAAAAATGTTATTATTATATGACGATATTGGTATTAAAATTAACTCATCTAAAGGAATATTTTTTTTCAAAGAAGATTATAGTGATGAATCAGAGCCTGTAAGAGACAGAGAATTTGCCAGATTGGAATTTTCATTTTTCCCTGCATTAAGTTTTTATCCTGATAGAGGATATTATGCGCTTTTTTCATACGGAGATGATTATCCTGAATTTTCAATGCCTGAAATAATCGGCGAAATTTATCTTGAAGAAAGTTTTATCAACGAGATTCTTGCAAACAATTTTTATTGGTATTGCATTGAAAAAAATCATAATGATTACGAATGGGGAAAGACAGGTTTAGTAAAATATGTTCTACCAAACCTAAACAAATCCCAACTTCGTATCCTTAGAAATACTATCTATGCTTTTTACGGTTATCGCTTTGCCTCAAAGGATTTGCAAGAACTTTTCGCTAAATGCACCTTCTTTGGAGAAAAATGGTATCAACCTGTAGATAATTTTGATGAAGCTCTTATTGCTAGCCATCATAGAGAAGTTATTAATCTTATAAAGGATTTTGAGAATAAAAAATAATAAAATCACAATATTCGTGGTGTACTAGGTTTTCGCGAAGATTCTTGTTGAAAAAAATATACTATACAAGTATCCCCCCCCTAGATAATTTTGTCAACACTTGGAAACCAATATTTCTGCTATACTACTTCTATCCTCACTCTAAAAAAACACACCTTTAACAAAAATTTCAATGCCGATAATGATTAAAATTATTCCACCAAAAATATTTGCTTTGCCAGATAATTTTGTTCCAAAGTTCTTACCAATTAACAAACCTATCATACAAATAATAAAAGTAGTCAATGCAATAATCAAAGCGCAAACTAAAGCCATCACAAAACCATATTCACTAATTGTACAACCAACAGAAAGCGCATCAATAGAAGTTGCAATTCCTTGTAGCAAAAGAATTCCAATTCCCAAAGTCAAAGATTTCTCATCTTCTGAATTTTCATTTTCACCCTTTCCCTCAAAAATCATTTTAATTCCAATAATACTTAATAAAATTAACGCAATCCATGGAACTATTCTTGTAAAATTACTAAAGCAACTACACAAAGTATGAACTAAAAACCACCCAATCATTGGCATAAGTGCCTGAAAAAACGCAAACACCCCTGCAATCAAAATCATTTTAGATTTTTTCATATTTGGTTCATTTAATCCATTTGCCAAAGAAACAGAAAAAGCGTCCATTGCCAAGCCAACACCAAGCAAAAAACTGTTTACAAAAAACACAACATTCCAACTCATAAAAACCCCAAAAGATAAAAATAAAACCCGAATACAACTAAAAGCTATATTCGGGTTGAAATTCAAAATTAAAGAACAACATGTATAGCTTAAAAGTTATACATGAGTCTCGCAAATTAAAACAAGCCAGATTCTATATTGTATAAGAACCAGTATGTTGACTTGTTACAACAATCAAGTGAAATGTTGCTTACTACTCCCTCATGGGTTTTCAAACCTTACATAAAAAATTAATTTTTGTAAAGTAACTATCCCAAATAATTTATACTAAATTGCATCAATTGTTAATAAATTCTATAAAATGCGTTGAAGTTTTTGTCTGAACTAATTATAATACACTATTAATCTTTTGAAATCATATAAATTATAGGAGTGTAAGACAAAATGGCATACTTTTTTGAAGAACCATCACACACATTTGACGAATATTTATTAGTTCCAGGCTATACTTCAGCCGACTGTATTCCTGCAAACGTATCTTTAAGCACACCAGTTGTAAGATATAACAAAAAAGCTGGTGAAAAATGTCCACTAACAATGAACATTCCTATGGTTTCTGCTGTAATGCAATCTGTATCAAATGACACACTTGCTATTGCACTTGCAAAAGAAGGTGGAATTTCTTTTATTTATGGTTCACAGACAATAGAAGATCAAGCTGCAATGATTGCTCGCGTAAAAAGTTACAAAGCAGGATTTGTTACTTCTGATTCAAACATTAAACCAGACCAAACATTAAATGAACTTGTTGCAAAAATTGAACAAACTGGTCATTCCACAGTTGCTGTTACAGAAAACGGTGAATCAGACGGAAAATTAGTTGGAATTATCACAGAAAGAGACTTTAGACTTTCACATGTAGACGGAAATTCAAAAGTATCTGAATACATGACTCCATTAAAAGATTTAGTAAAAGCAGAAGTTGGAATTACACTAGAAGAAGCTAACGACCTTATTTGGAAAAACAAAATCAATCAGCTTCCAATCGTAGACAAAAACGGAAATCTTCAATACTTGGTATTCCGCAAAGATTACGCATCACACGAAGAACATCCACTTGAATTACTTGATGATAAAAAACGCTATATCGTTGGTGCTGGAATTAACACACGCGACTATATGGAACGAGTTCCTGCATTACTTGAAGCAGGCGTTGATGTAATGACACTTGATTCTTCTGAAGGATTTACAGAATGGCAATCACGCGCATTAAAAGACATTCACGCAAAATGGCCTAACGCAAAAGTTGGAGCTGGAAATGTTGTTGATGCAGAAGGCTTTAGATTCCTTGCAGAAGCTGGTGCAGATTTTATTAAAATTGGAATTGGCGGTGGTTCAATTTGTATCACTCGCGAACAAAAAGGTATCGGTCGTGGACAAGCAACTGCAACTATTGAAGTAGCAAAAGCTCGTGATGAATACTACAAAGAAACAGGAATTTATATTCCTATTTGTTCAGACGGTGGAATCGTTCATGACTACCATATTACATTAGCACTTGCAATGGGTGCAGACTTTGTAATGCTTGGTCGTTACTTTGCTCGCTTTGATGAAAGCCCTACAAACAAACTTATGATTAACGGTAGTTATGTAAAAGAATATTGGGGAGAAGGTTCAAACCGTGCAAGAAACTGGCAGCGCTATGACCTTGGTGGACAAAAGAAAATGGCATTTGAAGAAGGTGTTGACAGTTATGTTCCTTATGCAGGAAGCCTTCGTGACAATGTTTCTACAACTACAAGCAAAATCATTCACACAATGTGTAACTGTGGTGCTGTAACAATCCCTGAATTACAGGAAAAAGCAAAAATCACATTAGTAAGCCCTGCAAGCCTTAGAGAAGGTGGAGCTCACGATGTTGTTGTAAGAAACACAAGTATTCGTTCATAAAATAGTTTTTTACAATAGATAAAATTTTTCAAAATGGGGCTAACTAATAAGTCCTGTCATGCTGAACTCGTTTCAGCATCCCACTTCACATAGTGAAGAGATCCCGAAAAGAATTCGGAATGACAGTATGATTTATACTTATTAGGCATCCCCATTTTTTTTGACAGATTAAATTTTCCATTATAAAACAAAAAAAAGAGTCATTTTGGCTTAATTAATTTTTAGAGGTAATTATGAAAGATATACACGGAACACAATCTGTTGAAGTAATCGACGGTAGAAAAATTATACTATCAGCTGGCGAAGGTCAAACAAATGTTGAAGATTTAGTATGGCTTAAAGAAAATGTTTTAAGCAAAGTAGGCGGTTGGAAAGCAACAGGATGGGCATATATTGCAGACTGTACAAAAATGAAACCTGTTGGACCAGATGAAGTAGGCCCATTAGTTGATATGAC
>JAEIGA010011601.1_pt1 | contig 13381 bp, 12 predicted proteins | sample 9270691 | NCBI WGS metagenome assembly JAEIGA01 (sample SAMN17057246, study PRJNA624740) | gut metagenome | biome: biome; isolation source: fecal sample | host: Bos grunniens | place: China: Xizang | collected 2019
ACTTCTTTGTTATATTCTTCTGTATATGTTTCTGGATTATTTTTCCATTCCTGTTGAACAAAAGATACCGTGCCAACAGCTTCGGTTGGTGTAATACCGTCACCATAATATGTGCTGGTAAAACTGCCCTCGGTACGTGTGCCGATACCAGATGCCGGATCGTTTGTCATATTATACTGTGTTATATTTTCAAATGTACCATCTGTATCTACGCCATCAAATTTAAATTTTGCGTTTTGTTCGGCAATTCTGTCACCATTCTTTAACGTTAAATCTGCATCTATGCCATCAAATTCTACAATAACATCATACCAACGATTTTCTGTGTTTTTATTTTCAGAAAAATTTGCAGTTAGCGTTTCGGTTCCATTATCAAATATCAAATTTGCCGCCGCTGCAATGTCTAAATATTTTTGCGTTGCGACACCGTCTTCGTTTTCGTAATGATACATGACTTTGCCAGCGGCATTTCCGGCAAATTCCATTTTATAATCAATTATATTTTTATCGATTTCTTTGATATCGTATCCACCGGCAAAGATATAGCCGACCTCTTGCGGGGTGGCGCCTTTTGCCCCCGTTTTATCCGTGCCCGATATTGTGCCAAAGTCTGAAAATCTTAATCCTGCTTGCTGACCGTATGTATGGACGTCAACATTCATATCACTTTGTGTAAGAATCAGCCCCCTTGGGGTTTCTTCTGGGCTTAAATGTTCAAATTCTGTTTGGGACATTATTTGAATATTATTCACATCGTCTTTTGATAAATTGTTGATTTTTTCTTTGGCAATTTCTTTATCTGACTCTGTTAACCAATCATCTTGTTCCAGACTGATTAATAAATTTTCTTTTATTTGTTCCAGTGTTAGTTTTCGTTCGTCTGTTTCAAATTTTACAAAACTTAATTGGTCGGTTGAATCCGTAAAAGCCATTCGATATTTTGCGCGGGAACTGGTATATTTGTTGTTGGATGTGCGCACAAAGTCCAGTTCTTCGTTAAACCAGCCATCTTTTAGCGCGATTGATTCAATTTTGCCATTTTTTGTTTGGGTAATGCGCAGATAACCATTAAGCCAATCTCGTGCACCCAATTGTTGTAATTTCATATCGCTTAAATTGCTGGTCTTGTAATTCCAATTTGGTTTGTTTTGGCTGTTGTCCCATTCAAAGTATTGTTTCAGGATGTTTTGATAATTGTCTTTGATGTGTTGCTTTTTCTGGTCGTCGGTTTTTTCGTCATTTTCCACGCCACCACTTAATAAATATGCACGTTCTAAATCGTGTTCGCTTGTTTCTGTATCGGTTGCAAAAGCATACATGTTTTTATATTCATCAACTGCCCAATTGAATTTGTCATTGTCATCAGATACCGTTGATATTGTGCGCATTGTGCTATTGCGTGATTGGCTTGTGGTGCCTCCGGTGTTTACCGCTGCACCATTGTTGCCCAATTTTTCTGTTACATACGCAATGATGTTGCTTTTATTGGTTGCTTGATCTTGCATACTGGTGCGTGCAACGCCTGTTGGGGTAACGATGCTGCCTGGGGTGCTACTGCCACCGCCACCACCGGCACAGGCCGTCAATAATAACAAAGTTCCCATTAAGTATGCAGATTTCATATATTCCCCCTTTGTATCATATGAATTTATTCTAAATAAATTAATCAAAAGGGTCAATAAACAAAAACACCGGCAGTTACCGGTGTTTTGTTTGTTTCTGGTGGGTGGTATTGGACTGGCCTGGCGGCCGCACGGGCGCAAATCGGCATTGCCGATCGCGATCCTTCCGTCTCGCTTTTGCTGGTTGTCGAACCAACCCCTGTTGGTTCTTCGTTCAACCGCCATCGGCGAAATAAAATCCCCAGGCTTTCGCCCGGGGCTGTTATTTCGTGGTGGGTGGTATTGGACTCGAACCAACGACCTTTACGATGTCAACGTAACGCTCTAACCAACTGAGCTAACCACCCGCAAAACTTCCCCGATTATAACAGACTTTTTTCTAAGTGCAAATATTAATTGCTATGGGATATAATACCAATTGTAATGGGGAACCCGTTATGCGAGATTAGAACTCTCGCCCAACAGTCGTCTGCGCAGACGTTAATTGCTCCAACCCGTGGTTGGAGGGCGGTGAATATATTGAATAAGTCGCTGAGCATACTGTTGTGCAAAGTTCTAACCTCCAACCACCCCATATTGTGGTGGTTTTTATTTTAAGAAAAACAGGGGGTGGGTAATGACGCTTGGTCAAGAGATCGAATATGTTCGTACACTGCGTGGATTTTCGGTTGTTTATATGTGTAATGCCCTGAATGTATTAGAGACCGATTATATGCACATAATTTCCCACAGTGGCCCTCTTAGTATATATCAGAAAATAATGCTGGTTGCGGCAACTGAATACCAATTTGATTTGATATAATATTATGAAAAAAAGCCGGCATTTGCCGGCTTTTTTTATTCGTCTTTTTTCAAAAAACTTTCAAGCCATTTATTGTCAAAGTTTAATTGTTTAACGTCTTTGTTGGCCAATAATTTTTGTTGTAGTAGGATTGTTGTTTTTACCCCCTCGATAACAAATTCATCCAATGCGCGTGTTGCACGCATAATACATGCCGGCCTGTTTGGTGCATGGACAATAAGTTTTGCAATCATAGAATCATATGTTGCCGGAATTGTGTATCCGGTATATGCCGCACTGTCCACACGAACGCCCATTCCGCCCGCCGGCGCATAAAGTGTTATTTTGCCCGGGTTTGGAATAAATGTTTCTGGGTCTTCTGCATTGATACGAAATTCGATTGCATGTCCATTTGGAATAACATTTGATTGGTTATACCCCAATTTTTCGCCGGCGGCAATTCGAATTTGTTCGCGAACTAAATCAACCCCATATACCATTTCGGTCACGGGATGTTCAACCTGTAACCGCGTGTTCATTTCAAGGAAATAGAATTTGCCATCTTCGAACATAAATTCAAAGGTACCAGCATTTGTATAACCCATTTTTTTGGCAGCGGCTTTGCAAACCTCTATCATATCGTCGCGCTGTTTTTGGGTTAAAATCGCGGCGGGACATTCTTCCATAACCTTTTGGTTACGACGTTGCAGGGAACAATCACGTTCTCCAAATATTACGACGTTACCATGTTGGTCACCCAAAACCTGAAATTCAATATGTCGTGGATGTGTTAATAATTTTTCCATATAAAGCGTGTCGTCACCGAACGCAGACTGTGCCTCGTTCCGGGTTAATTGATATGCCTCTGCCATGTCGTTCTGGGACATAACTGCGCGCATACCACGCCCGCCACCACCGGCTGCGGCCTTTAACATAACAGGATATCCGATTTTATCGGCGCATTCAATCGCGTGCTCCAAACTTATCACTGCCCCGTCCGAACCCGGTACCACCGGCAACCCGCATTCAATTGCAGTACGTTTGGCATTAACCTTGTCCCCCATTTTTTCAATCATATCTGGTGACGGGCCAATCCAAATCATTTTATGCTGTTCTACCTTGCGGGCAAAGTCCGCACGTTCAGATAAAAAACCATATCCTGGATGAATTGCATCCGAATTGGTCAGTAATGCCGCCGTCAAAATCGCAGATTCATTCAGGTATGAATCACGCACCGCCGCCGGCCCGATACAAACGGATTCGTCTGCCAACTGTACGTGCATAGCATCCCTGTCTGCGGTTGAATACACCGCAACCGTGCGTATACCCATATCGCGACACGCACGAATAATACGCAGGGCAATTTCACCACGATTGGCAATTAAAACTTTTTTTATTTGTGACATTTTATTCAATAACGATTAAAGGTTGGTCAAACTCAACCGCCGCCCCGTCCGTTACCAAAATTTCTTTGACGGTGCCGTCTTTGTCAGACTTGATTGGGTTAAATGTTTTCATTGCTTCGACCAGTGCGACTGTGTCCCCAGCCTTGACCGATGTGCCAACGGCAACGAATGGTTTTGCACCCGGCTCTGGTGCCAGGTATACAACCCCCACCATTGGTGATTTTAATGCGCATCCATTGATTTTATTTTCGCACGTTGTGCCCATCTTTTTTGTTTCAACGCCCGGTGCGGATACTGCAACGGTTGCAGCTTGTTGTTTTGATAAATGAATATGTTTACGATACAGCCCGAACAAGAACTGACGTTCCAGGTTTAATTCAGTAATCCCCATTTCATCCATAATCTTTGACATAGATTCCACGGTTGCACGAAATGACATTTATAAATCCTTTTAATAAATTTTAATCATATCCCATAAATTCTATCACAAAGTACCACATTGTCAAGCATATCAGGGCACTGGGTCATAACCAAAACCGCCCCCCGGCCGACAGCGCCAAATACGTTTTATCCCCATCCAGGTCCCGCGAAATGCGCCATATTTATCAATTGCTTGCTTTGTATATTCGCTGCACGACGGGGTAAAACGACATGCCGCCCGTCCACCAATAAATGGCGAAACACATGCCTGGTACATCCGCACCAGTCTAATTGCCACGCGCTTTGTAATACTTTGATTATTTTTGTGGTTGTTCATATTTATAGGTTTTTTTTATCCAATGTAACGCCTTGCGCATTGCGATGCGTCCATCTTCCCTGGTGGCTTTTAGAATTGGCGCACGCGCCACGAATATATAATCCATATTTGGTAACATCATATCGCTATAAAAACGAATCCAGTCCCGCAAAAGGCGTTTTGCGCGATTTCTGTCGACGGCGTGTTTAAAAGTTCGTTTTGTTACAACCAGTCCATATCGTGCATCATTTGGAAAACGTGCATATTTTGCCCGCACAATAAAATACGACGACAGGCCCGATAAATCATCGGGCGAAACGGCGAAATCGCTATGTTTTTTTATTGTGTTACGCATAGCCCTTATAATAACACATAAATTAAATAGTCAAACTTTTTTTGTGCCCGCGTCTTGATTTTTAGCAATCCCCGTTTTATAGTGACGTGAACGTATTTATAAATCATGATTTTAGGGGCGAAAAATGTACAATTGGCTGATGAAATTTTTTTCCGCAGATATGGCGATTGATTTGGGAACTGCGAACACGCTTATTTATGTCAAGGGTCGCGGGATTGTATTAAACGAACCATCCGTTGTTGCGGTGGCTGAAAACCGCCTGTTGGGGCGCAAAGAAATTTTAGCCGTCGGGACCGAGGCTAAACAAATGTTTGGCCGAACCCCTGGCACGATTTCTGCGGTCCGTCCACTGCGTGATGGTGTTATCGCGGATTTCGAAGTGGCCGAAGAAATGATTAAATACTTTATCCGCAAGGTGCACCACAAAAACCCATTGGCCGCGCCATTGATTATTATTTGCGTGCCATCATGTGCAACCCAGGTGGAACGCCGCGCTATTCAAGAGGCTGCCGATGCCGCCGGCGCACGCAAAGTATTTATTATCGAAGAATCAACCGCTGCTGCTATTGGGGCGGGTCTGCCGGTGGAAAAACCGGTTGGGTCTATGGTTTTGGATATCGGTGGTGGCACGACCGAGGTTGCGGTTATGTCCCTGGGTGGTATCGTGTATTCGAACGCGGTTCGCACCGCCGGCGACCAGATGGATGTTGATATTATCGATTTTGTAAGAAAGAACAAGAATCTGTTAATTGGTGAAAATACCGCCGAAGAAATAAAGAAAAAAATCGGCACCGCCATTATGCCCAAGGACAAGGCAAACGAATTAACAATGAAGATAAAGGGACGCGATTTACTGTCTGGTACACCACGTGAAACGGTTATCACAGAATCCCAGATTGCTTCTGCCCTGGCACAGACAGTTTCCAAGATTGTTGATACTGTACGCCAGGCACTGGAATTAACACCACCGGAATTGTCGGCTGATATTGCAGATCTTGGTATTGCAATGACTGGTGGTGGTTCTATGTTGCGTGGGCTGGATGCGGCAATTCGCGCGGCAACGGGATTGCCGGTGTTCTTGGTGGATAACCCCCTGGCCTGTGTTGCTTGTGGCAGTGGCAAGATGCTATCCAGTCTGGATAAAAACCGTCACATTTTACAGACAATGTATTAATAAAAAATGCCGGCAAATGCCGGTGTTTTTATTTGATTTTATGGTGTGTTTTTCCTAGACTGAAATGTAACAGCAAAGGATTTTTTTGATGAAAATTTATGAACAAACCGAACTTGATTTTAAAGATGTTTTGATTAAGCCAAAGCGTTCTTATATAAACTCGCGCTCTGAAACGGATGTGACACGTGAATATAAATTCAAATGGTGTCCGCGTAAAATTACGGGGACCGGTGTAATTACTGCGAATATGGCAACGGTTGGAACGTTTGAAATTGCACGGCATATGATGCAACAAAAAATGTTTTGTTGTTTGCATAAACATTATTCTTTGGATGAATTGATTAAATTTATCACAGAAAATGATTGCAGCGAATATGTATTTTTATCAATGGGTCTGCGCGATGATGATATTGCCAAGATGGATGAAATATTAACCCGTTTCCCAGACAAATGTCGCAACGTATGTATTGATGTTCCAAACGCGTATATTCCACGTGTCAAAGACCTGGTTATTCGTATGCGTCAAAAATATCCAGATATTTTGTTGATGGTTGGCAATGCTGTGACGGCCGAATTGGTCGAAGATTTAATATTATCTGGTGCCGACATTATCAAGTGTGGCATCGGCAGTGGCAGTGCCTGTACCACACGTCGTATGACCGGTGTTGGTCGTCCACAATTGTCCACTATTTTTGAATGTGCCGATGTTGCCCACGGCATTGGTGGTATGATTTGTTCGGATGGTGGTATTGTCCATATTGGCGACGTGTCCAAGGCATTTGGTGCCGGTGCAGATTTTGTTATGATGGGTGGATTTTTTGCCGGTTGCCCCGAGGCATCTGGTGACATAATCACAAAAAGATATCAAACGAACCAGTTGGATGAAAACGGCGAATTTATTATTGAAACAAAACAGTTCAAAGTTTTCTATGGAATGTCATCCGAGTACGCACAAAAAACGCACTATTGCGGAATGCCATCGTATCGCGCCAGCGAGGGTCGCTTTGTAGAAGTACCTCTTAAACCATCAATTGACCGCCTGTTACAAGATATCTTGGGGGGCTTGCGTTCGTGTATGACATATGTTGGGGCACGTCGCTTAAAAGATTTATCCAAGTGCACAACGTTTTATCGTGTAAATACACAATTAAATACTGTGTTTGAAAAGTAATAAAAAACACCGGCATTTGCCGGTGTTTTTTTAGTATGGACAATCGGCAGAATACTCGAACTGCCCCTTGACGTCGTAATATGTGCCTGCACTCAGGTGGCAACTTGTGCTACCTTTTGCGGATGTGCCAACGGCTAATGTTGTTCGTGCCGAGTCCATATAAATGTTTGTTGCTGATGGACAAGAAATGCATGCGCTACTGCTGGTGGCGCCGGCATTTGGATTGTATGTCCCGGCGGGACATGGGGTACATGTTGTGCCATTTAGATATGCGCCGGCTTTACACTTGGTTGCCACACACAGGTTGTTTACACTGGTATTATATCCATTGGCCCATGAAGGTGTTGCCCAACTTTCTGTATAGTCATAGTTAGAACATTTATATGTTGAACAGTCTTGCGCGCCCGGACCAGTTGTCATATAACCGCCTGGGCAAAGATAACAATATGTTTGGCCATACAGCTGACTATAAGAACCGTGCGGACATCTATTACACACAAAAGAAGATGTTGACGTATAAACTGTTGTTTCGTTATTATTATCCCCGTAATATCCAGAACTGCCCGTTGACTGATGATAGTATCCAGGATTGCACGCATAAACACTGACATAATTGCTGCCATAGCACGCCGTTTCGCATACGCCGGTATATGTGCTGCTGGCGGTTGGTGGTTTTGCCATTGTTGTATAATATGTTCCATAACCACTGCCATACGATGTGCCTGTACTGGTCCAGGTTGGGTTATTTTCTTTGTATGATACGTCACATGTTGAACATGCGGCGGCGTTGGCAATACGCGGTATTGCCATCGTTATCACGGCTGTTAAGATTATATGTTTCATTTTAAAACTCCTGTTTGTTTGGTTAAAACAAAAACCACCAGAACTTAGGTGGTCAGGAGGTTCACAACAATCTTTGGAATTGCGTGATTATTCAATATATTCGCAACCCTCCTGACACTGAAATAGCCAGGAGTTTTTCTATCGAAATGATAAAACCGACGCATTAACACATCGCCAGGTTTATATTCCGACACCAAAGCAGAGGTTGTGACGCCTCATTATGGCAAAATCACCATAACACCCCAATTATAACGGATTATTTTATGGGGTTCAAATACTTATATAAATAAAAGTTTATCTAAGGAACTCTTAAAGCCGTCACCCCGGCGCAGGCCGGGGTGACGAGGTTATTTTAATTGCTATTTGCTCTCTGCTCTTTGCACATTGTTTGCCCGTCGGGCAAACCCCGCTAAACTATTATTTATCTAAGCAACTTTATATCTTTTGTCTCATAAAAAAAACACCGGCATTTGCCGGTGTTTTTTATTCATATCTTAAACTGTCAATCGGGTTCAGCTTTGCCGCCTTCATCGCCGGCATAACCCCCGACGCCAGGCCCACCACAACCGCAACCGATACCGATAATACAACTGGCCAAATACTGAATGGAACATTATACCCCAGTATTCCGCGCCCTACCCCCTGGGACAAACCAACGCCAATTATCAATCCAATCATAGACCCCAGGAAAGAAATCATAATTGATTCTGCCAGGAACTGGATAATAATATGACGTTCACGGGCACCAATTGCCTTGCGGATACCAATCTCGCGCGTGCGTTCCGCAACCGACACCAGCATCATATTCATAATACCAATCGCGCCAACCAATAATGATACCGCCGCAATTGCAATCAACAGCAATTTCATATAACCAGTCACGGTATTCATGGTTTCCATAATTTGTTTCATATCCATAATTTGGAAATCATCCACCACATCGTCTTTTAATCTGTGACGTTGACGTAACAAGGTTGTAATCTGTTCAATTGCCAAAGCGTTATCAGATTCTGGATAAAGTTTAAGCGCAATCATATTAACCGAATTTGGAAACCTGGACCCCTGTAAGCGTTTTTTTAGGGTTGTAATTGGCACAATCACCATATCATCTTGGCTGCCCATGGCCGAATCTCCCTTGGCCTTTGTAACGCCTATGATTGTGACCGGAGTATTTTGGATACGAATAACCTCGCCCACAGGATTTTGTGGTAACCCCAGTTCCTCGGCCGTTTCAGGTCCAATAATGGCATAGGTTGACGCGTTTCGCACCGCAGACATATCAAAGAATGTTCCGAATTCCATTTCAATATTTTGCACGGTCATATAGTCTGGGTACACACCAATCATAGATGTGCCCCAGTTTTTATTTCCATAAATCACCTGGGCAGATCCATTTTGTACTGGTGTAACCGCCATAACATCTGGTAATTTTGCGATAAATTGTGCGTCATCTATGGTTAATGTTTGACGGTTTCCAGTACGCACACCTGCGCTTTGTGCAGCGCCTGCGCGAATCATAATTGTATTTGTCCCCAGCGACGAAAACTGGTCTGTGATTTGATGCTGAACGGTTTCGCCAACCGCCACCATAATCACCACCGCCATAACCCCGATAATAATCCCCAACACGGTCAGGAATGAACGGATTTTATTTCCACTGATGGACAACCAAGATTCTTTTAGAATGTCATTTATGCTCATATTTGCGCCCTGCCCTGATATTATAAATTATTGTCGTTTTTTGGGATTTTTCCGTCATAGTTTATCTTTCCATCACGAATGTGAATCAATCTGTCTGCATATTTTGCAATATCAAATTCGTGTGTAATCATAACAATAGTAATCCCCAGGTCTTTGTTTAATTCCTTGAAGAATTTTAATATTTCGTTACCCATTTTACTGTCTAGCGCGCCTGTAGGCTCGTCCGCCAGGATTAACTTTGGTTCGCCCGCCAACGCGCGTGCAATCGCGACGCGTTGCTTCATACCGCCCGATAATTGTGTTGGTAAATAAGATGCAAAGTTTTCCAGTCCCACACGCTTTAACATTTCGCGCGCACGCCGTTCGCGTTCTTCGTGTGTCATACCGCGATACATCAGTGGCAACATTACATTGTCCAATACACTGCGCTTTGGTAATAAATTAAACTGTTGAAAAACAAAGCCAATATATTCATTGCGCACCAATGCCAATTCGTCTGTACTTAATCCCGTCACGTCATTGCCATACAGTTCGTACACCCCACTGGTCGGTGTATCCAGCGCGCCAATGATATTCATACAGGTTGATTTCCCAGATCCAGACGGCCCCATAATCGCAACAAATTCACCAGCTTTGACCGTGAAATTGATGTCGAATAAAACCTGTTGCTCGCCCCCCAGTTCCAGTGGGAAACTTTTGTTAATGTCTTTCAGCGAAATGATAATCTCGGATGATTTTTTCATAACTCTCTGTCCCTGTGTTTTCCCTTTATTATATCATAAAAAAATAGAGTATATAAATTGATTTATATATCAATTGACAAATAAATATTTGGTGATAAAATAGTGGATACTATGTTAAAGATAAAACAGGTTTTTGAATACGCGATTGATCGGCTTTTTCCGGTGGGTGCGGTTGTACGTAAATTGCCATATGTTATGATTTTCAAGACTACGCATTGGTGCTGGTACAATTGTCCGCATTGTTGTGAGTCTGCGGGCAAAAATCGTCCGGCTGAATTTATTCCGGCCGATGTTATAAAATTTTATACGGATTCCGCAAAGTCAGACCCAAAATTTACAGACGAAATAGTCTTGACCGGTGGCGAAATAATGGCATCTTATAAATTTGATATGCCGTATTATGTTCCTGATTTGGTAAACTATATCGCAGAACGTGGGATTCGTCTGGATATAAAAACAAATGGCGCGTGGATTCGTAATAAAGACTTGCGTACCAAAATTGTCCCAGATTTAATCAATATGAATGAACATTGTTCGGGGTACCGTCGTTTGCCGTATCAATTATCTTTGTCGTTGGATAAATACCATCCAAATGCGCTGGAAAACACATATGAAATAATCTGTGAATTGGCGCGCCGCAATAAAAACAAGCCAACGATTTTGGTTCATATATCTGGCTTTATGGGGCAAGATGCGCTTTATAAAGAACTGCTGGCTAAACTATTAGCTACTCGAAACACAAGAATCGAAGACGCCTATATTATGGCAAAGTCTGGAAACGCGATACCGTTGCACGTTATTAATCGGTGTGTGGCCCTGCGTCCATCATTTGATGCGTTACTTTTTGCCGGTGGTCGCGCCCAGAATTTACCAGAGGCATTTCACAGTGCTAATCCAACATTTGAAATAATAAATGATGACGCGAACGTTTTGATGGCGTTTGATGCCGCAGGTAATGTGACACTGGGTGAAAATTCCGGTCGCAAGATAACGGTACCATGGCGTGACAAGGATGGAAATCCCCGGGATTTGCCGGCAATTAGACACGATTTAGTGCAACGGGCCCGATACGAACAATTGCGTCAATATGTGATAAATTTAAAGAAAATTTTTGTTAAATAAAATATAAAAAAAGCCGGCATTTGCCGGTCTTTTTATGACAGTTTTTTTATCAATTCTTCCAGTTGGATTCGCGTTGCGAACGAAATAACAATCTGCCCCGCCCCGCCCCGGCGTTCGATGATTTTTGCCGGTGCGCCAATGTTTTTTGTGACATTTGATTCCATCTCGCGAACAATTTTTGGATCGATTGTTTTGGATGTTTTTTCCCGGCTTTTCCCGGCTTTTTTGCCATTGTTTACCATGCGTTGAGTGTCGGCCACAGAAATCTTTTCGCTTATAATTTTATGCGCTAAATCTTCTGGATTATCGGCAACTGCAATTGTGCGTGCGTGTGATGCGGATATTTCCCCGGATGCAACCAATGTCTTTACAGATTCTGGCAGGTTGTTAATGCGCATAATATTGCGAATATAGCTTTCTGATTTACCAATTAAACGTACGACATCACCCAATTCATATCCACACTCTGTCATCAGGTTTTTGTAAGCATCGGCCTCTTCTATTGGGTTCAAGTTTTCGCGCTGAACATTTTCAATCAGCGCAATTTCCATTGCGTTTTCGTTGCTTAATGTTTTTACCAATGCGGGAATTTCGTTCAGGCCCGCCAATTTACTGGCGCGGTATCTACGTTCGCCGGCAACGATTTCATACATATATGGGCGCCCCGTAACCGTACGTAACAGGATTGGTTGTAATACACCTTTTTCGCGAATCGATGCCGCCAAATCATTCAGTTCGTCGTCATTAAACGTTTTGCGTGGCTGGTCGGGATTTGCACCAATTTGTGCCAACGGGATTTGTTTTACAACAACGCGTTCTGCGCCCGTTAAAACGGATATGTCTGGGATTGCACCTTTGGCCATTTGTAAATCTGCTAATCCGCGTCCTAATCCAAACTTATTTGTCGCCATTTTCGATTCCTTCGGTTCTTTGAATTACTTCGGTTGCAACGCACAGGTACGCCTGGGCCCCGGGTGATTTAAAATCATAGAATAGGGCGGGTTTACCGTGGCTGGGGGCCTCGGATACGCGAACATTACGTGGTACAACGGTTTTAAATACGGTATCACCAAATGCCTTGCGTACGTCTTCTTCGACCGCACGTGTCAGACCATATTGTTTCGCATACATTGTTAACAAAACGCCCAAAATTTCCAGGTTCGGATTCCATTTTTGACGCACTGCGGCGATTGTGTCTGTTAATTGGGTTAATCCTTCCAGTGCGTAAAATTCGCATTGTAGCGGGATTATAACCGCATTTGCTGCCGTTAATGCGTTAACGGTCAAATAACCTAGTGCCGGTGGACAATCGATAAGAATATAATCGTAATGTTCTGCGATTGTGTTTATTGCATCACGCAGACGAAATTCTGGATTTTCCATCCCTAATAAATCAATTTCCAAGCCGGCCAATGCCTGGGAAGAGGGCAATAAATGCAACCCTGGGACCGCGGTCGATAAAATATTGTCTGCGATGTTTGCTGTACCCATAATAACGCCATATGCGCTTTGGCGATGGTCGGCACGAACAAATCCCAACCCTGTGCCGGCATTTCCCTGGGGATCCAGGTCGATTAACAAGACTCGGCGCTTGATAGCTGCCAAAGAAGAGCCAATGTTAATTGCGGTTGTTGTTTTACCAACGCCGCCTTTCTGATTTGCAAATGCGATAATTTGAACCATTTTCTCTTTCCTAAGAATTTAATTTAACTTCTTTTAAAGATTAT
>JAEIGA010011603.1_pt1 | contig 13380 bp, 9 predicted proteins | sample 9270691 | NCBI WGS metagenome assembly JAEIGA01 (sample SAMN17057246, study PRJNA624740) | gut metagenome | biome: biome; isolation source: fecal sample | host: Bos grunniens | place: China: Xizang | collected 2019
ATATACACTTGTTAGACTTCTGCAACCAGAGAATGCACCATCTCCAATTGTAGTTACACTATCTGGAATTGTTATACCTGTTAGGCTACTGCAATCTTCAAATGCACACTCTCCAATAAAGCGAGTACCTTCCTTTATTGCATAGGATGTCTGTGATTTATCGACAGCCTCAACTAAATATGTATCTGCATAGCGAATATTATCAATAACAGGAAGATTAACGCATCCAGAGAATGCAGAATCTCCAATTGAAGTTACACTATCTGGAATAGTGATACTTGTTAGGCTACTGCAACCACTGAATGCAGACTCTCCAATTGTAGTTACACTATCTGGAATAGTTACACTTGTGAGGCTACTGCATCTATAAAATGCCCCCTCATCAATTGTGGTTACACTATCTGGAATTGTTACACTTGTTAGACTACTGCAACCAGAGAATGCATAATCTCCAATTGTAGTTACACTATATGGAATAGTGATGCTTGTAAGGTTACTACAATAAGCAAATGCAGATTTTTTAATTGTGGTTAGGGATTTCGGCAAAGTAACACTCTTAATGTCTCCATCAATTATAAAGCCGATGTTTAGATTATACTCTTCACAGCCATACACTTTAATAGCCTTATTTGCTCGAATTACACCCTTACCATTCTCATAAGTATGAGATATAATTTTGAAATCACTACCATTTTCAACCATTGGCTCACTGCCAATCGTAAGTTCTGCAATTTTGCCATCTGTTGTCGTGTACCAAATCTCGTTGTTTGGAATGGTCTGCGCCTGCGACGCAGAGATTGTTGCCACAAGGCACAAAACAAAGATAAATAGTTTACGTAGCATTGCTATAAGTATTTTTAAAATTTTATATCATAAATCTTTCGACCTTGCTACTCGGCATCGAGCTCCAAGGTCTCAATCATCTCCTTTAGACGGTCATTCTTCTCGACAAGGTGGCGAAGTCTATCTTCGAGGGTTATTGGGCGCGATATTCTCACACGCTCGTTTACCGTAACCTCAATCTCAATAAGACCCACAGCACCACTCTGCTCAGCAAATATCCTCTGTAGCTCTGCCTTGTCGTGCATAATATCTGCAGCAAGAGGCTCCGAAGGGACACTCACCCTCACCACATTGCCATCAACCTCCATAGCATCGAAGAAGACTCCGTAACGTGTGCGTGTGCGTGCTAAGGCATCGATGATGCGCTCCTTGGCAAGCATTATCTTCTCACGACACGCAGGATCTATCGACAACACCACGTTTTTAGACTCTGCCTCCGCCTCGGCAATAAGCTCAGTAGCGGTCTTTGCCTTACCACCCAAGAGATCGTTCAACGAGAGACTACCCATCTTCTGCTTTAGAGTGGTTGGGCGCGTTGGACGTTGCTCCTCGCTCTTTGGTGCTGGACTCTCCTTAACAGCTGGCGCTGGCGCTACCCTCTGCACTGGTGCGGGTTGCGGCTGCACTGGCTGCTGCGGCTGTACTGGTTGCTGTGGTTGCGACTGTGCGGGTGAGGGTGCTACCAACTCTGGAAGCTCAAAACGAGTCTCAAAGCTTAGCCCCTCGATATCATCTGCTATCCCCTCATTTTTTTTTTGACCGAGACCCGCAATCTTCATTAGTCCCAGCTCCACAAGCAATCGTTGATTTGACGACTGTCGTATCTTTCCGTCCGCCTCCGTGAGCAACGATATCGCATTAAAGAGAAACTGCTCGTCACACCTCTGCGCCTGCTGCTTATATCGCTCGACAAGCGTACCCGTAAACTCAACAAGCGAGATAGCAGGACCCTTGGCCATAAGCAAATCACGAAGATGAGCATTCAAACCCGAGATAAAGACCTGTGGCGAAAAACCGCGTGCCAAAATATTGTCAAACAACATCAGCGCCTCGATATACTTACCCTCAAGGAGCAAATCGGTAGCCGAGAAGTAGGTGTCGTAATCCAAAACATTGAGCGTAGCAGCAACATCCTTATAGTTGAGATTTGTGCCGCAGAACGACACCGCCTTATCAAACATCGACAGAGCATCGCGCATACCACCATCAGCCTTGTGAGCGATAAGGTTTAGCGCCTCGTCATCTGCCGTCACACCCTCCTGATTAGCAATATAGCGAAGATACTCTACGCCATCCTCAACCTTGATGCGGTTGAAGTCATAGATCTGGCATCGCGATAGGATGGTTGGGATAATCTTATGCTTCTCGGTGGTTGCAAGGATAAAGATTGCATGGCGTGGTGGCTCCTCCAAAGTCTTAAGGAAGGCGTTGAACGCCGCTGCCGAGAGCATGTGCACCTCATCGATAACAAAGACCGAGTAACTACCCTGCTGTGGGATGATACGCACCTGCTCTATAAGGTTACGAATATCATCTACAGAGTTGTTCGATGCAGCATCCAACTCGTGAACATTCAACGAACGACCCTCATTGAACGAACGACACGACTCGCACTCGTTACACGCCTCGCCACCCTGCGGATTAAGACAGTTGATAGCCTTGGCAAATATACGAGCACAAGTGGTCTTACCTACACCGCGAGGTCCGCAGAAGAGGTAAGCGTGCGCAAGCTGTCCGCGCTCTATAGCGTTTTTCAATGTCGAAGTAATATGTCGCTGTCCCACAACTGAAGCAAATGTCGCGGGGCGATACTTTCGTGCTGAAACAATAAAATTCTCCATAACTCGACAAAGATAATGATTTTTTCGCACGCTATACGCACGTACGCGTAATTTTTTTCTTGCCGTGCGCGTTAATTGCAATAAAGCACTATCTTTGCACGACAAACCAACAACTATAACTATGAGAAAAATTAGCCTATTACTCGCCATTATTGCCATATTCACCTTCGGCAACTTTGCCTCTGCACAGCAGAGCAACAAAAGCGGGTTTAACCTTATTGTCGTGGGCGACTCTCAACCACAAACAAAGAAGCAACTCAAAGAGTTAGAGGATGTTATAATTCCGCAGATTGGTACCATAGTCGAGGAGTATCGCGCGACTGGCTACCCTACTGCAATACTTATTACAGGCGATGTGGTTTGGGATACAACCAAGTTTTTACCTCGCGTAAAGAGCGCCTTTGAGAGCCTTGGCGTGCCAGTATATGCCGTTATCGGAAACCACGACCACAACAAATACCACCGCTACAACGAGGAGCGCGCCGAGCGCAAGTTTGTTGATGCCTTTGGCTCACGCAATGTAAGTTTCGAGCTTGGCGAGACTCTATTCCTAACATTCGACAACATCAGTTTCGAGCGCCACTACAAGGAGGAAGTCGATAGCAAGCAGCTTGTATGGCTGGCAGAGCTAATGGAGAATACCCCTGAGACGCAGCGTGTTGCAATATGTATGCACGCCTCAGCCGCAGACTTCAGCGAGGGTGTTTTAAAGTCCTACATCAAGCCTCTTGTTAGCCTTTTGGGCAATCGAGAGGTGCACTTTATCACTGGTCACCTCCACAACCACCACACGGCAGACCTCTCAGAGAATATGATTGAGCATAATGTGGCTCAGGTAAATGGCAACCTCTGGTACGCCCCTATCTGCTCAGATGGTACACCACGCGGAGTATTCTGCATCGAGGAGCGTAACAACGAGTGGCAGTGGCACCACCGCATCCTCGGCAAGAGCGCAGATGAGCCACTTATCCTATGGAGCGAGGGAGAGGTTAACGGACACGAGGATTATGTTGTAGTTAAGGTTATCGGTTGGGACGAAAAATGGAATATCGAGTGGCAGGAGAATGGTGTAGATATGGGTGCTATGGAGCAGATATCTATTCTCGATCCTGAGTATATGAATTTCGTTGATAATGAGGCGAATTACAAGAAGAAATATATGAACCGTCTACGCAAGTCAGCACACCCTCACAAGCACTATTTCCGCTGCAAGCGCACAGCAGAAAATAGCGAAATTACTATTATCGCCACCGACCGCTTCGGACGACAGTTCACAACTTCGGTGAAGTAAAAAACTTGCAACCTACACTGACAAAGAGGGCACATAACAAGCAGAAAGTAGTCTTGTTAGACAGCCCTCTTTTTTGTATTATACGAAGTCAAATAGAGCCCTACAAATGCGATTGCTGCATTTAGGATAAGTATCTCATAGCTAAACTCATAGCCACCAAGCCAAATCGTTGAGTGGGAGGCTACGACATAGCTCAAAATGGGCGATAGCAGAGAGATTAGCGGTATTGCCCAACTACGCAGTGAGCGCTTGGTAATCAGACCAAAGCTAAAGAGTGCCAACAACGGTCCGTAGGTATAACTTGCCATCGTAAATATTAGCGTTATAGCACCACCCTCGCTCCAGCGTTCAAAGCCGATAATGATACCCGCCATCACAAGTGCAACAAGCGTATGCACCCATTTACGGTAACGAGCCAAAATATCGCCACCCTCCTGAGTATCAACATCATATCGCTTGCGCAATTTCAGAATATCAATAGTAAAAGATGTTGTAAGCGCCGTAAGTGCCGAGCCTGCAGAGGAGTAGGTCGAGGCTACAAGTCCGAGCAGAAATAGAACACCAGCAACGGCAGGAAGACCGCAATCAATAGCCACAAAGCCAAACAAATCATCTCCACACACTTCACCAACACCCTGGCTATCAACATACATATATAGTAAGGCACCAAGCGTTAGGAAGAGTGTAATTACCACAATCTGCACCACGATAGAGCTCATTAGACCACGCTGAGCATCCCTACGATTTCGGCACGAAAGCACCGTCTGCATCATATCCTGATCAAGACCCGTCATCGCGATAACAAGGAAGGCTCCAGAGACAAATTGCTTCCAGAAATACCTTCTATCTAAAGGGTTATCGCCGAAGAAAATCCTCGAGTAATCGCTATCTATAATAGCCCTTACAGCACCCCCAAAGTCGAGCCCTAAAGCCTTAATAACAAGCACGATAGATATAACAATGCTACACACCATAATAATGGTCTTGAGCATCTCTACCCACACCACCGACTTAACACCACCACGGCGTGTATAGAGCCACACGAAGAACATCATTATCAGCGCATTAACACCAAACGGCACGCCCATCTTATCGTACAAGAGTCCCTGCAACACCACACATATCACAAAGGCACGCAGCGAAGCGGACAAAATCTTGGCAACGAAGAAAAACCAAGCGCCCGTACTGCACGCCACTGTTCCAAAGCGCTTGTCGAGGTACTCATACAATGAGACCACCCCCATACGATAGTATAGTGGCACAAGTACCAGAGCTATAACGATATAGCCCACAAAGAAACCAGCGCATGTTTGCAGATAGGAGAAGCCGTCAGCAGCAACCGTGCCCGGCACAGAGATATAGGTTACGCCCGACATAGCAGCGCCCACCATAGCGATAGAGGCGACAACACGATGTGTGGCACGACCACCCGTAAAGAATGTATTATTATCGGTATTTCGCGAGGCGCGCCACGCCACCACAAAGAGCAGAGCGATGTAACCCACAAGGGTCAGAACGATAGCACCTACGCCCATAGATTCTATAGATTATACGCCTTGCAATAGCGTGCCACAGCATCTGCGATGCGCTCGCCATCCAACGCTGCCGAGACGATACCGCCCGCATAGCCAGCACCCTCACCCGCAGGGAAGAGACCCTCAATCTGCGTATGCATCAAGGTCACAGGATCGCGAGGGATACGCACTGGGGTCGAGGTACGCGATTCCACACCCACCACGATAGCCTCATCTGAGACAAAGCCCTTCATCTTACGACCAAAGGTTGCAATACCGCTACGCAAGCGCTCGCCAATGACCTCTGGCATCCACTTATCAAGGCGCGAAGGGGTAAGACCTGGGATATATGATGTGCGAGGCAACGAGCTCGATGCTCTGCCCGCCACGAAGTCTGATACACGCTGCGCAGGGGCAATCTGCTTATCGCCGCTATGCTCCCTTGCAAGCTCCTCGAAGAGCTGCTGGTAGCGCAAGCCAGCCAACTCGCCCCACTGCTCACGAAGGTGGGCGAAGTCCTCGAGACGCACCTCCGTCACAAGACCTGAGTTTGCAAATGCCGAGTTACGACCACTTGGCGACATACCGTTAACCACCGACTGCGTAGTATCGGTCATAGCAGGCACGATGAAGCCTCCAGGGCACATACAGAAAGAGTAAACACCACGACCAGCCTCCTGACTTACAAGCGAATAGCTCGCCGCAGGAAGCCACTCACCACGCTCCTCACGGTGGTACTGGATGCTATCGATAAGCCTCTGCGGATGCTCGATACGCACACCCATAGCAAATGGCTTAGCCTCAACCGCCACGCCCGAGGCGTGTAACAACTCATAAATATCGCGTGCCGAGTGTCCTGTAGCCAAGACTACGGCAGCACCCTCGATAGTGTTATCTCCAACCTTTACACCCGTGATACGATTGTTCTTAATCACGAAGCCCGATACACGGCTCTCGAACAAGACCCTGCCACCGTGCTCGTTGATAGTACGGCAGATGTTCGAGATGATACGAGGCAGCTTATCGGTACCGATATGCGGATGCGCCTCAAAGAGAATATTTGGATTAGCGCCATGCCATACAAGGGTCTGCAACGCCTTGTTGTAGTCGCCACGCTTCTTACTGCGCGTAAAGAGTTTACCGTCGGAGAATGTACCTGCGCCACCCTCGCCGAAGGCGTAGTTCGAATCGGGGTTGACGCTACCGCCACGATTGATCTGCGCGATATCGTGCTTACGCGACAACACCGACTTACCACGCTCCAAGAGTATCGGCTTGAAGCCCAACTCTATAAGGCGCAACGAGGTGAATAGACCCGCAGGGCCCGAGCCCACAACAACCACCTCCGTGCCATTCTCCACCATAGGGTAGTCGAAGTGCAAGGGTGCTGGCTGCGGCTCCTTGTCGATGTAAATCTCCAGCGAAAGATTAACCTTAGCCATACGCTGACGCGCATCTATCGAGCGCTTGACCACGCGCGCAAGGGCAATCTCGCTTTGTCGAATACCCAACTGCTGCGCCGCACGCGCTATATAGAAATTCTGGTCTGCCGCCTGCTTAGGCGATAGCTGTAAGGTTATAATCTTTGGCATAATACTCCTATTTTTGCCAATATTACGCACCCTAAAACGCGCAATATGACATATTCAGAACACAAAAGTAGGAAAAATTGTGGATAACCGGCAAACTTACCCAAAGTTTTCTACTCAAAAAGGGGACTCTACACCAGCCTTCACGAATGCAGAAACCATACAAGAGAGAATCCACACCGCCCTACTCCGACATATTAATCGGGCGCGGAACAATCACTGGTGGGTGCAGAGGCACAAACTCCTCCTCCCCAGCCCTCTCCCCGGAGGGCGTAGCACGCTGTGTAGCGGCACACCCCACAAAAAGGAGGGAAAGCGTGATTGCTATTATCGCGTTACTAACGCATCGCCATACCGTCATCATCACATAAAGGCTTGTTAATGATCACAGGTGGGTGCATCGGCACAAAATCTTTAGCAGGTTCAGACTGCTTACCAACAGAGAATGATTTGATGCGATTCTTAGCGTCCCACGTTACGAAGCTCTCGTAGCTATATGTCCAGCTACTGCCGTATGCCAACTTATGGATACGATAGTAGATTGCCTCACGCGAAGGCGCATTATAACCACCCGTATTGTCGTTCATAATAGAGTTATATGTAGGTCGCCAAGCACCCTTATAGTAGGTAAAGGCTCCCTCGTACGCGCCGATACCCTCGAAGTAGTATCGCGTATCGTTGATAAACTTACTCCAATAGACAAGATTCTCGTTGCCGCTGAAGTCAACATTCTTGAACCAACCCCAATCAGAGCGCATCTGCTTAGCTGACGCGACCTCCGAAGCAGGTATAGTGCCCATACTCTCATAGAAGTACTCGTCGCCAAGTTTTGCAAAGCCGTGACCTCCGGCCTCGTGACGAATGATCTGACCCAACATAGTATCACTTGTACCCAATGGGAAGTATGATATAGATGCTCCTGTGCCATAGTCGCACGTACGTACCGGCTGGAACATATAACAAGTTCCCGCGTAGTAGTTGCGGTTCATAATTACGATGATAAGAGCCTCGTTAATGCGACTTGTGTCGATTGCGTTGTAGCAGTAGCTCTCAACCATCTCGTGGTCGCCTCCTACAAGCGTGCCGCTACCAAAGTATCCACCCAAGGCTGATGTACCCCTATCGTAGCCTGAATATGGAGATACTACTGTTACTTGATATACGTTAAACATATCACGGAATGAGGCGTAAGGCTCCTCCGCAAACAGAGCATCAATAGCCTTGCTAATGTCGCGGCTATACTTGCCTGAGTCGATATCGCTCTGGCTATATGCGTCACCCATAATAACGATATCGATACCGTTACCCTTAGTCGCCTTGTTGAGCACCACAACATCACCATCGTTCTTGCCGATATCGCCATAGTCGTCATCGTCGTCGTCATCGTCATCGCCGCCGTTATCGCCGCCACCGTCATCATCGCCATAGTCTCCAGGTGTATAGCCCTCAACTCTATAGTCCCACCAATAACCATTGCATCGATAGGTCTCTTCGCTTCCATATGGCACGCGCAGTGTAACCCACGTATCGCAAGGCTCCCAACCCGTAATACCATTGCCAACAGGTGGTGTTGTACCCTTGAAGTATATGTACTGCAATTGTGTACAATCCTTAAGTAGATAGTTGCCAACCCATTCGAGAGTACTTGGCAGTATAATCTTCTTAAGGCTGGTACAACCTCTAAAGGCATTCTTGTGAATCTCGGTTACCCCCTCTGGAATTGAAACATTCTCAAGCTTGGTGTAGCCCTCGAATACAGATTCGTGAATCCTCCGCACACCCGTAGGCACTGTGTACGATGTCGCATTCTTGCACGCACCATCAGCAAGCTGGATAAGACTATAGCCTATAGCCAACTCCTTGCTACTACCTATGAGGTTTGGACCCTTGAACTCCATTAGCGTACTACACTTGAACGCACAATTACCAATACTCTCTGCGGTAGCTGGTAGATACACACTTGTAAGGCTACAATCTTTGAAGGCATACGCTCCTATAATAATCACACTATTTAGGTCTACCTCTGAGAGGTTTCTACAACCATAAAAGGCATAATCTGAAACACAATATGTATTCGTCGGTAACGAGACGCTCGTTAGACCTGTCTCGGCAAAGGCGTACATATCGATACGTTTCAAACTCTCAGGCAGTTTTACGCTGGTAAGTGTCGAACAACCCATAAATGCCCTTGGGCCTATTTTTGTTACATCTGTATCAAACGTGATAACACCCTTGCCCTGTTTAGTTGAGTACAAGTTAGAGACTATCGTGCCATTGAACGCAGATGTGTCGTATGGAGTAACAATTTTGTTATCTGATGAGGTATAGAATATCTCATTGTTATTTGGAGTGTCTCGGTCTGGTACTTCGTCCTCATCATCACCAAAATCGTACCCCGTAATGGCACTTTTATAACTACTCCAGTTTGCAGCCGTCCTATATAGAGATACCGATGCGGTAGGCACATATATCTTTAGGCTAGATGATGTGTTTAGCAATACTTGATACCCCAACGTCGGCACGGTTCTGGCGGCACAATATAGCTCCACCAAGCTTGAGCAGTCTTCAAAAGCATAATTATCAATAGAAGTGATGCTCTTAGGTAATTGTATAGATGTAAGAGATGTACAATTATAAAAAGCTCTCATTCCAACAGATGTAACACTTTTAGGAATAGATACGCTTTGTAGGCTTTCGCAACGATAGAAAGTATAGTCCTCTATCATCTCTACTCCATTAGGTATATCTATGGCTTCAAGTGCAGCACAGCCACTGAATGCACTCGTTCCAATCGACACTACACTCTTTGGGATTGTCAAGTACGGAAGACTTTTACACCCATAGAATGTTCGATCTTCGATTTTAGTCAAGTTATAAGGAAGAATTGTTGCGATTAACGATTCGCAGTAGTAGAAAGCCTCTGCACCAATAGATGTTACACTATTAGGTATAACAATAGTTTGAATTGCGGTACAGTAATTGAATGCCCTCTTTCCAATGGTTGTTACGCCATCTGGTATTACTACTCTAGTCAGCATCTTACACTCTGCAAAGACTTCTGGTGCAATCGCTGTTACACCCGAAGGTATAATAAGCTCCGTACCAGAACCCGTTGCATAGAGAACAATGGTGTTATCCATTATCAGATAGCGACCTCCATCAGCAGCATATCTACCCTTAAGTTCCGCCAACTTTGGGCAATATCTTACCGCAGTAGCATCTATAGACTCCAAGTTATCTGGGAAGGTTATAGATATGAGATTTTTGCAATTCATAAATGCACATCTCTCGATTACCTTGATGCTATTAGGAAGTATAAGTGTCTCTAAATTAGCGTTACCAGAAAATGCACCTTCAACCTTAGAGATAGAGGCGAGTGGAGCAGCTGCTGCTGTTTCGGGATTTGTATACAAAATCTGTGTAACATCGCCATCGAATTTGATAATACCCTTACCATCTGCATAAGTGTTCGAGACAATATTTGCTCCAAAGACATCTTCTTTGACTATCTTTATAGTCTTGCCGTCATTAGTTGTGTACCAAATCTCATTATTCGGAGGTGTTGTACCGTCTGAAAGATCCAACTCGCGAGTGAGCGTGTAGAAGGTATTGCGCGAGAAGGTGAAGGACTTATCGATCTCGAAGGTCTGAGTATAGCCCACCGCATTGGTAACATCAACCGTAAAGCCACTCTCCAATGTTACAGGGGGGATAACAATCCAAAACTCGGTTGGCGCGCCCTCAGAAGAACTCACCTCAACAATATCCTCACAAGTCAGCGTAACAGACTTTTCTGTTCCCCTCATTGTACATATAGGCTCTTCGCCATATCGGGGAGTAAGATACATATTGCCAGCAATAGCCCTATCAGTGCGTGAGGTAACTGTAATAGACTTAACAGTCTGGTTCTCACCCCATAGACGCACACGGAGGTAACTACACACGTTGCGGAACATAAGCTCGTGATCAGAGGTATTTGCCGTAGTGGCCACCATCACGTTAGCTCCACGACCAAACGACCCCTCGGCGTATATCTGCTCGGTAGGGAGGATAAGGGAGAGTGTTCCATTTGATAAGAGATTAATAGTAGGATTGTAGGGATAGACAGCATAGTTGCAGGCTACAGCAGTACCACCGCCCGATACAGACGAGGATATGTCTGAGAAGGTGCCACTACTATCGCCCGTCTCTCCATCAAACTGATACTGTTTGTTGACCGTAGAGCCCACAAAGAGGGATATTTGGTCGCCAGAATGCCAGCGCAGCTTGTGATCCTCGTTGATAAATATGCGTGTGTCGTCGCCAAACGATGCGTGGAACTGTGGACCCTTTGACTGCTCGACAACATATAGCTCCTCGTTGCTACCCTGCTGACAGCCAATGGCTATAAGGGCAAGGGCTAGTAAAGTGTAAATATAGCGTTTCATCTGTACGTCTCTTTAAATTGTGGATATGTTATATCTCGCCGCCATCCTCTGGGAATTCCAAGTCTCCCTCAAAATCAGAGATTGAAAAACCCTGTTCTACGACAATGCCGAGCACCTCGACGTCGGGTGCAAAATATTCGGTGTACTTCATAATTATATCTCTGTATATATCTGATCCTTAGTATTACTACAAAGGTAGTATTTTTTTCCAAAAAAACGTCTGAATATATTTTTTTTATTTTTTTTCATTAAAAGTTGCATATATTATAAAAAGTATATATCTTTGCACCGCAAATGATAGCTCGGAGGAGTGATTCAGATGCAAGATCCTGCGGACATGGTGTAATTGGTAGCCACGTCAGACTTAGGATCTGATGCCGAGAGGCGTGGGGGTTCGAGTCCCTTTGTCCGCACAAGGTGAAAGAGCAGAACGATGGTTCTGCTCTTTTTTTTGTGCGTACAAAGTGCCACGCACCTCCGGTAGCGCCTCGGACGACTGGTCTGCGGTGGGTAGCGATGTGCCGCGTTGCAATGCAACTATGGGTATGCGCCGAGAGTAACTACCTATGCAAGCATCGAGTTACTCTCAACACACACCCACAATCTACGATTGCCAGCACATCACTCCCCTTCTCGGTCACCTCTCGGCTTCTGCGGACGTTCGAGTCCCAGGTAGCGCTGACATCTAATGATATATATACAATTCGCCTATTGTTGTAATTGTCTGTTAAACAAACATTATGATTAGCATCTAAACGACCTTGCTCCGTTTCCAACAGGTATAGCACCATATCTTTTTGCAAAAGCTGCCATTAGAATAGATTCAAGATTCTTTGATGTTTGTGTTCCAGATGTATAAAAGCAGTACACTTTTGCACCAAAAGCCCTCATATAATTATATTTTGAAGTATAGTACTGTGGGGGCTGGTAAAATTCACATACATCCGTATAATTTTTATAATGTCTACTTAATCGTTGCTTCAAATTATCACTCTCTCCAATATACATTATTTTAGACTCACCATCCGGATATGGGAAATACTGACCTTGCGACACGATGATGTATGCTCCAGGTCTCTCTTCGATAGCAGATAAATCCACTTTATCAAAATCAGGTATTTCATAATCAATATCATTTTTTACAGGTCTAAATCCATCTGTTGTTAGAAATCGCAATTCATTCTTCATAACATGAGTTTTAATAGTGTTAATAAAAAAGCGTGCACTTATCCTGCACGCCATCTAGGGCTACCACACCCTATACACTCCTACAGGTAAGCACACGCAAAGTGTACAAACCCAATGGAGTAATTATGCCTATTCAAAATCAGTGTGGTAGTTCGATGGCGATTAGGCAAATATGTCACTACAAATATACAAATAGAATTTATATAAACCAAATATTAGTTCGATGGTCGAGCACATCTTGGCACTCAAACAAGACGAGCAACGAAAGTTGTTCGTCTTTTTTTGTGTGCGGGCAAAGGAACTCAGACTGACTGTGGCGGCTCGGCAATAGTTTCGGGTGCGCAGTTGCTATGCAACCTACGAAAAGTAGATGGTGGATAGTTCTATGAGCAAGCTCCCTTCTATCCACCATCTACCTTTCCGACCTTTGGTCGTTGCGCCCCCTCTTAACTATTGCTCTCGCTCTGCTGACCGCAGTTCGAGTCCTGGGTGTACAGCCCTATCGTATGCGTTTTGACAATCTCGTAAAGGGGCAGCTAACTCATCAGATGACATTGCCTTATCTGTCGCAAAAATAGGGGGCTGACTAAAAAGTAACCTAAGAGAGTGAATCAAAAGATGTAGTTTTAGGCTTGCGAAGCCCGAAAAAGCGCAGTTTACTGTGCGTAAATGAGCATTCCCGGGGCA
>JAEIGA010011604.1_pt1 | contig 13380 bp, 6 predicted proteins | sample 9270691 | NCBI WGS metagenome assembly JAEIGA01 (sample SAMN17057246, study PRJNA624740) | gut metagenome | biome: biome; isolation source: fecal sample | host: Bos grunniens | place: China: Xizang | collected 2019
TTCGGAAGACGACGAGATCGTCGTCGAGATTCCGCCGCCGGTACCCGCCGTTCCCGAACCGGAGGATATACCGCTTAAGGTCGTCTACGAGGACTCCGAAATGCTCGTCATCGACAAGGCGCCTGGCATGGTCGTCCATCCGGCACCGGGCCATTTCACCGGTACGCTCGTCAACGCGCTTCTGCACCATTGCCCCGATCTTTCCGGAATCGGCGGCGTCGCGAGGCCCGGCATCGTCCATCGGCTCGATCAGGACACCTCCGGACTTATCGCGGTCGCCAAATCGCAGAAGGCGATGGAAGGACTCGTAAAAGCGTTTTCAAGCCACACATCGATCACGAAAACGTATCTCGCCGTCTGTCACGGCCGTCCGCGGCTTGACGCCGGGCGGATCGAGAATTCAATTGGCCGCCATCCGGTGGACCGCAAGCGTATGGCGATCGTGGAGAAGAACGGCAAGGTCGCGATCACCAACTGGCGGGTTCTGGAATCGACCGGAGCTTTGAGCGCGCTTGAATGCCGCATCGAGACCGGGCGGACGCACCAGATCCGCGTTCATATGGCATCGCTCGGCTGCCCCGTGATCGGCGATAAAGTCTACGGCAAAAGTGCTCTCGACAAGAAAATCTCGCCCATTCCCGCGCGGCAGATGCTCCACGCCTGGCGGTTGGAACTTTATCATCCGGTAAACGGCGAAAAGATGAGCTTTGAGGCACCGCTTCCCGACGATATGCGGCCGTATTTCAAAGCATAGGCTGCCGAAATCGACCTTTAGATAACAAGTGGAAATAGAGATATGAAAAAAACATCATTGCTTACTGTGGTCATCGCGATGGCATTTGCGGGCACGTGTTCTGCGGAGCTGATGCTTACTCCCTGGGGTGAAAAAGTGACGAGCGAAAACTGCTGGCGCAGCTATCCGCGTCCGCAGATGGTCCGCGACGGCTGGACTTGTCTCAACGGCGATTGGGATTATCAGATTACCGCCATCACCAACACGATGGCGCGTCCCGAAAAATGGGCGGGCAAAATCCGCGTTCCGTTCGCGCTTGAGGCGCCGCTTTCGGGTTGTGGCGGGCGTCTTCTGAAGCCGGAAGAATATCTTTGGTACACGCGGAAGCTGAACCTTGATCCGAAGGCGGGCGAGCGCATACTCCTTCATTTCGGGGCCGTGGATTTCCGCGCGATCGTCTATCTCGGACATGACGAGATCGCGCTCCATGAGGGCGGCCAGCTGCCGTTTACGGTCGATCTCACGACTTTTGCCAAGAAGGGCGAAAATACTCTAACTGTTCTTGTGTGGGACCCGACGGAAGATTTTATCAACACGCGCGGCAAGCAGGCGTTCAGTACGCACGGCTGCTTTTACACGCGCTCCAGCGGCATCACGCAGACGGTGTGGCTTGAAACCGTTCCTGAAAAGCACATCGCTGACTATTTCGTCTCGACAGATATCGATGCCGGTACGGTTTCGTTCACATTCACTGTGGACGGTCTTAAGTACGGTGACGGCGAGCGCGGCACGATTGAAGTCTCTGCGGGCTCTGTGTCTCTGCGAGAGAAATTCACGCCAGGCGAGGCGGTGACGCTCAAAATGCCTAAGAATTTCAAACTCTGGTCGCCGGAGGAACCCAACCTCTGCAACTTCACCGCGAAGTTCGGAAAGGACACGGTCAGAGGATATTTCGCCATGCGTAAGTTCGAAAAACGCAAGGACGGCAACGGCGTTCTGCGATTCTTCCTGAACAACAAGCCGTATTTTGTTCTGGGAACGCTCGATCAAGGCTGGTGGCCGGATGGACTTCTGACGCCGCCTTCGGAAGAGGCGATGGCGTTCGACATCCAGACGCTCAAGGACTGCGGATTTAACACGATGCGTAAGCACATCAAGGTCGAGCCGCTTCGCTATTACGCGCTTTGCGACAAGATGGGGCTTCTCGTGTTGCAGGATATGCCGAGCACGGTTGCAGATCACAGATCGCCTTTCAAATGGCAGACGGTCAAGAACTACGCTCTATTCCGCGAGGAACTGAAAGGGATGATAGATCTCCTCAGGAAAGTTCCGTCCATCGTGATGTGGGTGCCGTACAACGAAGGATGGGGACAGCATGATGCCAATCTTACACATACCACGCTTGATTTCGTGAAGCGTTACGATCCTTCTCGTCTTGTGAACGGTCCGAGCGGCTGGGCGGACTTCGAAGGCGGCGAGATCGTGTTGAATGGACGCAAGGTGACGAAACACAAGCCGCACGGCGAATGTGAAGCGGGCGATACGGTGGACTACCATTATTATCGCGGCCCGGCAATGCCGCCGGTCAACAACCGCCGCGTTTCTTTCCTTGGAGAATTCGGCGGACTGGGGCATCCTGTTCCCGGTCACCTCTGGAGAGAATCCGATCAGGGGGCATCGCTCGGCAAATCAAACGGCAACTGGGGTTACGGCGGCATCGAGGATACCAGGACGCGCGAAGGACTTGAAAAAACGTATCTCGACCTAATGCGGAAACTCGGCAATTTAGCCGCGTCCGGTCTCGGCGGTTCGATCTACACGCAGACTACCGACGTTGAAATCGAAATCAACGGTCTTCTCACATACGACCGCAAAGTTCTCAAGTACGATCCCAAAGTCCTCAAATCCGCGCATGAAGCTGTGATTGGAAACGCAATGCTCGGGACTAAACCGCGTTAAACAATTGGAAATATCCCCGGTTTGTAACTTTTAAAAACGGAGATAATCATTCAACACAGCAGTACAGTAGTTGAAATGCAGGTCGTAGATGTTTCAAACGCCACAAAGTAGTCTTTTCGGGGTTGACGAAAAACGTCAGGATATGATAACATTCAGTTGAAAAGAACAGTCTTCGTCCTGCCTATGGGATGGTAGTGCAGAAGGGTTTGTTAAAGATCGAAAATGGAGAACGATGTATGATTGCGTCCTTTATAATTGACGATATTATCAGGGGGGGGGTAAAACTTTAAGTTTTATCCTTGTATTATTATTTGCGCCAATTTTAAGTCTGTCGGCGGCTGACGGCAAATCAGCAGGTGGTATCATATCTGTTTCATCATCAAATACTATCGTTTTGGATGCCCCTGAGCGAATGCAGATTGTTGTTGAGACTGACGCGCTTTCATTGTTCAGCTCATATAAGACCGGGTTGACGATTGTTATCCGTTGACGGAGGGGGAAGATGAAACGGTTGCTATGTGTCTTATTGTGTGCGTATGCCGTTGCGGCGTTTGGCGATGGGCAGGCAACGCAGATTACAATCTCTGATGTGACGATTTCTCAAAGCGGTTCTACACGTCTTGTGAATGTTTCATATCGGCTGGGCGAAAAACCTGCGATCGTGACGGTGGATTTCCTCACAAACGGAGTTTCGATCGGCGAAGGTAATTTCAATAATGTATTCGGCGCCGTAAACCGTATGGTTGTTCAGACCCAAACGGTGCATTCAATTTACTGGAAGCCTTCCGCGTCGTGGGCGGGTAACAGCGGAGTTGAAATTTCTGCAAAGGTGACGGCATGGGAACAGACTGATCCGCCGGATTATATGGTCGTTTCGCTTAAGGACCCGAGCGTTGCTCCGATTTCATATTATGTTTCCACGAATGCATTTCCGCATGGTTTTTCCAATGACATTTACCGCACTTCGCGCTTGGTCATGCGCCGGATTCATGCCGCCGGAATCAAATGGCGGATGGGTGAGACGGAAGAAGATTTCGTCGGCGCGCAAAAGAATTCTGACAATGTTTATCGCAGCAATGCAAAGGCGCACAACGTAACGCTGAGTCAAGATTACTTTATCGGAGTTTATCCCATTACTCAAGAGCAATATCGACGTTTCAGAAACGCCATTCTGCTCGGTGGCGCATTCACGGGTTATGCCGATTCTCCTATGCGGCCCCGTACCCAGCTCAACTTTGAAGATCTTCGCGGATCCGGCACCGGCGTTGATCATGCCGTCAAGAAGGACAGTATACTCTATTCGCTTCGAAAAGAAACCGGTATCGAATTTGATCTCCCGACGGAAGCCCAGTGGGAATTTGCCTGTAAAGCCGGCGAACCGGGGCTTCTTTATTCCGGATTGGCGCTCACGTCGGCGAATATTTCCAAGATCGCCTGGATTTACGGCAATAGTCTATATGCCGATATCAATGAACGGCAGACGCATGCCGTGGGGCAGAAGCTTCCGAATAAATGGGGGCTTTACGATATGATCGGCAATACGCTGGAGTGGTGTCTCGATACTTATGTTGCAGATCTCGGAGAGGATGACGTCGTCGATCCGATAATGTCGGCAGGTAGTGAACGCGTGTTGCGCGGATCGCGCTATGACCGGACTTGGACTCCTTATCATCGCTCCACTTACCGTGGCCATGATATTGAAGATCGTACATACTCACAGGCGAACGCATACGGTTTCCGTGTCGTCTGCGCGTTAGGTCTTAAGTTTTCGCAGCCGGAGCCTGATGATGATGGCGGTTCTGAGACGGAAGGTGAAGAGGAAACTGTGCCCCAAGAGTAAAACGGAGGATAGAACAATGAAGAAAGGAATTTTATTATTTCAGATTATAACGGGTATTACACTTTTGGCGGCAAATGATATTTCTGTATCGGATGTGGAACTCGCCCAAGACTCAAAATCGCGCCTTGTAACGGTTTCTTACACCTTGACCGGCGATCCCGCCATAGTGACCGTGGATTTTCTGACCAACGGAGTTTCCATCGGCGAAGCTAATTTCAGTAATGTTTCCGGCGATGTCAACAAACTGGTCTCGGATACGCAGAGTGCACGTGCGATTACCTGGAAACCTCATAAGTCATGGCCCGGGCATCTGCTCACCGGAATGACTGCACGAGTTACGGCATGGCTGCCCGAAGAGCCGCCGGATTATTTAGTTGTGGCGCTATCGGATGCAACTGCGCCACAGATTGCGTATTATGTCTCGACCAATGCGTTTCCTCACGGCGGACTGACCAACGACATTTATCGGACATCGCGTATGGTGATGCGTCGCATCCGTGCGGCGGGTGTACGCTGGCAGATGGGGGCGACGCAGGCTGATTATGAACAGGCCGGCAGGTCTGACGCTCCCCGCGCATATGAAACACCTCACTATGTGACTTTGAGCGAAGATTATTTCATGGGAATCTATCCCGTCACGCAGGAACAATACCGCCGGTTTACCGGTGCAAGCTCATTGGGCGGATCTTACACCGGCTATGCCGACTCTCCTATGCGTCCGCGCACGGGAAATTACAATACCTTTCGCGGTTCCGGCACGGGAGTTGCGCATACATCCGTGTCGAAGACCAGCGCTATAGGGGAATTACGGGCGCAAACCGGCATTGACTTCGATCTGCCGTCGGATGCGGAGTGGGAATTTGCGTGCAAGGCGGGAAATCCCTGGCTTTTGTATTCCGGTAAGACATATACAGATGCAAATGTCTATGAGATCGCCTGGGTTTACGGTAACAGTTTATATGCGGATATCAATGCGCGGCAGACGCATGCAGTCGGGCGGAAGCTTCCGAATGCGTGGGGGCTTTACGATATGATCGGCAACACCCTTGAATGGTGCCGGGATAAATACATAGCGGACCTTGGAACGGAGGAAGTTGTAAATCCCGTTATTTCAACCGGAAGCGATCGCGTTTTGCGGGGTTTCAGATTTGACCGTTCTCATAACAGTTATTCCGTTGCAACAACATATCGTACAAGTTATGCTGACAATCTCGGGACCGGGAACAACACCTGCGGTTTTCGTGTAATGTGTCCAATACTTTTGAAGTTTGATTAGAATAAAAAAGAAGGGCAAGATGAACAGAAGAGAATTTATGAAGTTAAGCGCGGCGGGTTGCGTATGTGCAGGTGTGAATGTGGCGCCAGCGGAGGACCGTGCCGGACTGCCAACTGTAAAGCATGATGCGCCGCCGCGAAACCGCTGTCCGTACAAGGGACTTGATTGGGCGAAGGTGATGCGGGTGAAAACCACATCACATGGGCACTGCACAAGCCAAAAGATGCTGGATGTTTATCTTCAGCGCGGTTTCGGGCTTATGACGATGTCCAATTATTATCCGAGCGCACCGTATGTGCCGGCGGCAAAGATGACAAAAAATTACTACCGGCTGCATCACGGGCATCCGGTGACCGTCAAGGGCAAGCCGGTGGCCGGACCGTTCGACTGGAATAAAATCATCGAAGGGTATAAGGATAAACTTGATCCGAAACTGGCGCGGCAGCTGCCGTTTAAAGAAGGCGGAAAACTCTTCAAGCCTCTCCCGCCCGGCGTATTGGAGGCGCCGAACGCGGAGCACCACGGCTTTCGTCTTGATAACGGAAAATTTGCCGCCAATCTTCATATGTGCGCCCCTGGTTCGGCATACGCATCCGGAACATTTGATGCGCGCAATATCTTCAAGACCTGGTCGCATGCCGGATATTATTTCGGTTCCGGGGAGAAATGGCGCGTTGCGGTCGATCGGATGATTGCCGGTCTCGTTCATTCCGATGGAGGCGGCGTTACGATCAATCATCCGCTCTGGAGCAAACTGGACCGTTCGCTGATGCTCGAAATTCTTGATTATGATCCGCGTGTGCTGGGTATTGAAGTATTATCGAGCGGGCGCAATAACGAGGTGTATTGGGATTGGGCATTGGCAAGCGGGCGGCAGTGCTTCGGATTTTTCGTTCCGGACTGGGGAATCAAAAAGGAGATATTCGGAGTTAATGTTCTGTGCGTCGAGGAGCGTACGGTTCATGCCTGTATGAAAGCGTACCGGGAAGGAAATTTCTACGGGGCCGCCCACGGTTTGGATGAATTGTCGTTCACGCACATTTCTTTCGACGGCAAATGCGTGAAAGCGGCGACGGACAAACCGGCGGTCTTCGAGGTCGTCACGGCGTTGGGAGTCGTCAAAAAATCGGAAGGCAGAGAAATCGTCTGGGATGTCGTGCCGGATGGCAACAGTGCCGGCCCGCGTGTTGACGTATTTGCCCGCATACGGGCTACCGCTGCCGACGGTTGCGGAGAAGTGCTCTATTCGCAGCCGTTTATGCTTTACTGATTTTCCAGATGAATTCCCGGTTGATTTTTCTTCTCGGCCTTGCGGGACCGTTGGCGGCGGCGATAAATCCCGCGATGGCGGAAGAATATTTTGTCGGTAGACCGCATTCCGGATTCTGGCACAAGAAGATAGTTTATGATGTCGCCGATACGCGACCTTTCTGGTTCGGCGGCATGCTCAAATGTGAAAACGCGTTCCCGGTGACGCGGGCGGCGCAGGAACAGGAATTCGGCGTCAGCGTGGTGTTGAAATTTTCCGACGGCACGGAATCCTGGAAACCGTTTGCGCGCTGGAACGCCGGGTCGCATGACTGGGAATCGGCTCAGAACGTTTTTTGGCCGAAGAAGCCGGTCGTTTCCGCGACGCTGCGTGTATGCGCCGATCCGGGGCCGGGAGTATCGTCCTATCGCGATATTTTCGTCCGGCGTGAAGATCCCGGGCTTTCGGTTTCCCGCTGGCGGCGGCTCACGGACCGTCCGTTTGCGGAACGTGATTATCTTTTTGTCTCGTTTCCACGGGCATATGACTGGAGCAGTGAGGCGATGGGAGGTCTGAAAGCCGTCGGTAAAAACAGCAAGCGGGCGTTCGTGCCGATTATGCCGCGGATTGGCGGTCACGTCAAGTTGACGCTTTCCTGTGACGGGCGGACTGAAACAAAGACCGTCACATATCCGGCTTCACGGCTTCCGGTTTCTCCCGTGCCCCCAGGAGAAGTGAAAGTTTGGACGGAAGACTCGATGCGGGCCGTCACACCGCTTACATTTCCATCGGAAAAGGCGGCGAGCGACTTGCGGCTGGCGGTTGCGCGGCGCGGCGCAGCATCGGCGCAGATTCTGATTACGACAGCGCAAGGGGAGACGTTGGAAGGGGTTTCGCTGATGATTGACCGTCCGGTGGCTGCTGACGGGACGTCTCTGTCCGGTACGGTCGCATGGCAGCGGCTCGGCTATGTGCGTCGTCATCCGGACGCCATCCTTCATCCGATGGCGCCGGACCGCGAGATCCGCTGGCTTCCCGATCCTCTTTTGCCGGCCGCAAAGATGCGTGTCAGATCCGGTTCAACACAGGGTTCATGGGTGACGGTTTCCGTCTCGCCGGATGCCAAAGAGGGATTATATCGTTCCGAAGTGAAGGTTGTCGCTTCAGGGCGGGTGCTTTCCCGTGTTCCGCTTACGGTGCGCGTATTGCCGTTTGCGCAGCCGGAGATTTTCGGTTGTCCCGCCATTCATGCATTGTACGAATCTCATGTTCTTAATCTCTACGGTGATCGCGGACCGGAGATGTTGGAGCGTGTTTACGATATGGTACTTGACCATCGGATCAATCCTGACGGCTGCGGCAACCGCTGGTATGAACCGATTCCGGTTGAAAAGCTTAAGAAGTGGCGCAAGCGCGGAATGCGTTTTACTTCGGCTATGGCATTAAACGTGAAAGCCGCACGTCCCGATACGATGTGGGTTCCGCACCCGACGGCGGCACAGACGGCCGATCCGGGATTTTATGAAGATATACGTGACCGGTTGCGGCCTTATATGGCTGAACTTCGCAGGAATGGGCTTGCGGACTGTGTCTATGTTTATGGATTTGATGAATCAATGAATTCGATGTTTCCGGGTATCGCGGCGTTTTGGCGGAGATTCAAGAGCGATTTCCCGGATGTGCCGATGATGACTACCGCCTATATGTACCGGCGGAAAGCCGAAGGCAGGCATATTGATGATTGGACGGTGACGGATTGGCACTGCCCCGGGATGGCATTCTGGCGAAAAAACCTCAGTGAGGAATTACGCTCGCTTGGAAAACAGGCATGGTGGTACATTTGCTGCAGCCCGTCATATCCAAGGTTGAATGTCGGCATCGAGCATCCGCCGTTGGAAGGTCGACTTCTTGCGTGGCAGCAATATGCTGAAGATTGCGATGGAGTTTTCAATTGGGGTATCAATTATTGGCATCGCCGTAAACCGACCGATGATTCCGATGTGTTTTTGCACGAATGGAATTATGGCGCCGGAATAAGCGGTATGACAGGAGATGGTCTGATGATTTATCCTGGTAAAAGCGGACCGCTGCCGACAATCAGGCTTGCAAATGTCCGTGATGGATTGCAGGATTATGAATGGATGAAAATCGCGGAAAATAATATCGGCCGGGAGGATGTAGCGCGCATCGTAGGTGGTATTGCGCCCGATCAGACACATATTGTCCGCGATCCGTTGCGGATCAGGGCGGTATGGGTTGAACTCATCAAGCGAATCACCAAACGTAGCAAGAACAAGTTATAATGACTGGCAGTCAATTCCACCCTTATCCCACTTTTTTGAATTGATGCACGCAAGGCCTTCGAGCCGGGGGCGATCCGGCGCTGGTACTCGCTGTGCAGGCTGCCGAATCGACTCCGGCTCGAAGGCCTTCAAGAAAACGGCTCTTGCGCCTGAAAAGCGCCTTCAGATGAAAAAGTCTACGACGAAAAAGAAGGAGTGTGAAAATAAATTTTCATAGGGTTTTATTGGGCTTTTTTGAAAACTGGGATAAATCATCCCAAAAAAAGTGGGATAAGGGTGGATGCGGTCGTGGTGTGTCGCGGTGTTGACAGGGGGGGGGTAAATGATATCATACCGATATGAAAAATGTATTTTTTGCGTTGGTTTCGGTGATTGCAACGATGGCGCTTCACGGCGCGAATTCGGTGCAGACGGAAGGGTTGGACACTACCGGCGGCATATCGATCGATGTTCCAGCCGGAGATGTGCTTGAAATTGCCGGTAAGATAACCGGAAGCGGTCTTATCACCACGACAGGAACGGGAACGCTCGTTCTCTCCAATCCCGAGAATGACTGGATCGGCGGAATTACAGTCGGACAGGGAAGCAGGCTCAAAGTGACATCGCAGGGTGCACTCGGCACCGGGAAGGTGAAGATCAGTCACGGTTCTGGCAGTGCGGGGTATGTCACTTTCTCGGCACCGGGGGCGAGATTTAATAATGCGATCGAATACGGGCGGAGCAGTTCGGAGATCTGTTTCGCCGCCGACACCGTTCTTGCCGGGAAGATTTCCATCGGCAACAACGACTCCCTCATCTATGCGCTTGAAGGAGTGACGGCGGTTATTGAAGGCGATATCTATGGAAGCAACTCCCGTCCCTTGATTGTCGACGGTAAAAACGCGAGTTGCAAAGGCTCGATAGTCATCAGGGGGAAAATCAGCGGTCAGCAGTACTTTACCGAATGGTACGGAAATGCTTCAGGCGGACGGGTTTATCTTGCCAATGAAGAAAACAGCTTTGCCGGCATTTATATCGGTACTATGTGTTATGTATGCAGCAATGCCAACGTGCTGGCGGACACTGCTTATGTTTCACTCAATAAAAAGGCGTCATCATCGGGAGCGCTGGATTTAAACGGCTATGATCAGACAATCAAAAATTTCTCCAAGGCCAGCGATGCGACTTACCCCTCCGACATCAGTAACGCTGCCAGTGTGCGCTCGGAGACTCCGGCGACGTTGACGGTGAAAGGCGGCGGTCCGGCAACGATGACGACATGCGGTTTTGCGCTTTGCGGAAAAGTTTCGCTCGTCATCGATTCGGCCGTTTCCGCCACAAACAGATTCTTGAATCTCATCCACGACACTCAAGGTGACATAACGGTAAACAGCGGCTGCCTGTATCTTTCCGGCGCAAATGCGGCGTTCAGTGGAATCGGTTCATTGACCGTGGCCGCCGACGGAGCGTTTTTCTGCGATTCATCCGCCTCAAAACCTCTTCCCGACGGAATTTCGCTTACGGTTGAATCGGGAGCGCAGCTGCGCCTGCCGAAAGGAGTCGTGCTGTCGGTTTCTTCGCTGACTGTCGATGGAGTCAGGAAGGATTTTGGAGTTTATACCTCTGCGGAAATCCCCGCTCTCGTTTCAGGTGCCGTACTGGTTATGCCGTCCGGCGAGAAATCGCTGGTTTGGACCGGCGAAGGTCAGAGCGAAAAAGTTTCCGACGCTGCCAACTGGTCGTCGCAAGACGTTGATTTCGGCTCGCAGATCGTTGCCGCCGGATTTGCCGTATCCGGGAATAGGGCGGTGATCGACCGTGATGTTTATTTTTCCGCGCTTGATTTGACGGCGGACGATTTCACGTTTGCCGCCGGCGGCGGCAGGATGGCGATTTTTGCCGACAGCATCGGGTTCGCGGACAAGGAGGGCAATCCGGCGCGGAAATTCGTGTTTGAGTCGCCGCTGCTGCTCGACCGCAATCTTTCCGTTATTCTTCCGGCGAATACGGAATTTCGGTTTTCCGGCGATGTTTCTTCGGCTTTGAGTTTGCATACGATTTCTCTCGACGCTTCCGCCTCCGGCGCGTCGGTCGTGCTCGACGGGATTGCGGCAGACGGAAATCTGACGGTGGAGACGGCCTATATCGACGGAGTCGGTAAAGCCAAAAGCTTTATGTTGACTCCGGATTCAGTCAACAGGATCAACGGTAAACTTACCGTCGCCGACGCTTCGGCGCAGGGAATGTATCTCCGGCCCGGATCCGAACTTACGGTCGCGGGCGGCATCAATACGAAAAACGGCTGTCTGTTCGGCGGCGGCGGACGGTTGATGGTCACCGGCTCGCCGTTTGCCTGCAATCTCAACAAGGAATGCCGTCTTTCCGGCCAGACGGAATTTGAGGGAACTCCCGAACTCATCTTCAATGTCGCCGGCAATACCGTCAATTTGAAGTGCGACGGTTACGGCGGAGTGATTGATTGCCGCGTCAACGGGGCGTTTGCCGGAAAGACGTATCTTAAGATGGACGCAAGGTGGAACGGCAAGAGTGTTCTCAAACTTAATTCGACCACTCAGGATTGGACCAGTATCGACATCAAAAAAACAAGCAGCGGTTCGGTTACGGTAAACGGAGGCGTCGGGGCCTGCATCAAAGTGTCCGGTTCCGGCAATTCATCCATTATGGCCTCTAACGGTAAAATCAACGTGCTGGGCGAAGTTTCCATTTTGAAGTCCGGCTCCGGAACGATGACGATTTCCAATTGCACTTTCGATACGGCGGCTGAATATGATGTTTCCGGCGGCACTTTTGCGCTCGCCCAGAAAATGCTCCATCCTGATTCCGTTTTGCGGCTTTCCGGTGATGGAGTCATCAAACTTGCCGATGGAATTTCTCAGAAATTTTCAGCTGTATATGTCGATGGTGTCAAGGTACGCCCCGGCAATTATGATTACGCCTCCGCGCCGGCTTTGCTCAAAGCGCACATGGCCGAAACGACCGGGCGCATCCGTATTCCCGGCGGGATGTATCTGATGGTTCGTTGAGGCGGTTATGGTATTTCATCTGCTGGCGGCGCTCATGGCGGGCGTGGAACTCAATTCCGCGAACGTCGAAATCGTTCTTGATCGCGAGGCTCCTGCCGCGACGGTATTTGCGGCGAAAGAACTCAAGACTTTTCTCGACGGATCGCTGGGGGCTCAGACGGCGATTGTGAATGAACTCAACGGCTCTAAAAAACAGATTGTCGTCGGAGAAAACAGGTGGAGCCGGTCCGCAGGTATCGATCTGGCGGGAAAAAAGCGCGACTCATTCGTCATCAAAGAGCACGAAGGGCGCGTTTATATCGCCGGACGTGATTCCAACTCCGATATCGCCCGCCTTATCGAATGCGGACGGCCTACGGATCTCAGGTCGCTGATGCGTGCAGAGCGAGCGAGCGCGTTCGGCGTTTACGAATTTCTCGAACGTTTTGCAGACTGCCGGTTTTACTTCCCCGGCGAGATGGGTACGGTGGTTCCACGCCGGAAGTCGATCAAGGTTCCCGCCGGGACGCATGTCGAACGTGCGCCGGTTTTCACCGAGCGCCACGTGAGCGCCAACGGCGGCGTCCCGCTTTCGGTGCAGATGCTCAACTGGGTGCGCATTCGGCTGGAGACCGACCATCTGCAATGCGGCCACGGTCTCAATGCGTTCGATTACGCGCGGCGTTTCGCCGATTCCAATCCGGAATTCTTCTGCCTGCGCTCAGACGGAAAACGCGCGGCGTTCAAGGTCGATCCCTATCCGGGCGGCAAGATGCACAGCGTCGGTCAGCTCTGCCACACTTCCGCCGTCTGGGAGGAGATCGCCGAAGATACTCTGAGTTTTCTGCGCGGCGAACCGGCGGCGCGCCGTCTCGGTCCGGGGCGCGGCTGGCAGAAGAACTGCCGCGGCATACACGTCGACATCATGCCGCAGGACGGAATGTGGAAGTGCGTCTGCACGAACTGTCTCGCGGCCTACGATCAGGGAGCGGATTACGCCAATACGCTCATCTGGAAA